>Ga0209541_10005037_pt1 | contig 23179 bp, 22 predicted proteins | sample RifCSPlowO2_01_FD_184027 | JGI IMG/M metagenome (GOLD analysis project Ga0209541, IMG submission 184027) | Groundwater microbial communities from Rifle, Colorado - Rifle CSP2_plank lowO2_0.1 (SPAdes) (version 2) | ecosystem: Environmental > Aquatic > Deep subsurface > Groundwater | place...
GTTAAGATTCCCACTAAATCAAATGCCTTCTTTGGATAAAATTCACTTATCCTAGAAAAAGGAAACGTTTGGTATTTACAAATTTTTCTGACAACTCTCTAATCGTAAATTTCATTCGGAGATACTGAGTGAGATGCATTTTTAGGTTGGAACTTCGAAAATTGAATCTGAACTGCCTTTTTCTCCACGCCAGGGCCATAGCAAACTATATAAATGCCCAAATTATACACTCCTAAAAAGAGGCGATAGATATTGGTATTGGAACACATCTTCCCAGAGGATTGGTTAGAACATAAAGGACGTTATGCTTTTGTCTTGGGGGTAGTATATTCTATTATTGGTATTCTTATTGCCGTAGTTATTTTTGGCAATGATCCGGCTTTAGTTGCGCTCGCTTTTACTTCCATGTTACTTCTTCCAGAAATGTACAAGATTTTTTCCATCGAAGAACGTAAAGAAAGTATGGAAGATAAAGTCACCTTATCCAAATTATGGCGAGATGATATAGAGGTAGTACGCATTTATATTTTCCTTTTCTTGGGGATACTTTTAGTCTATTCGATAGGAGCAATAGTGCTTGAAGATTTCCAAACCAATGCTTTATTTAAGCAGCAATTAGAGATTCGTTTCGGGGAAGGTTTCACCGGGAAGGCCATATTTAGCGGTTTATTCGAAGGGGGTTTGTTTTTAGAGTTGATTAGCAATAATTTCATGGTTCTCATTTTTTGTTTCATTATCGCTCTTTTAACCGGTGATGGGGCTATATTTTTCATAACCTGGAATGCTTCGGTATGGGGGACCATATTTGGAATTACTGCTAAGTATGCGGCAGTATTTTCTGGCGAACATCCTTTTTTCTTGTTTGGAATCATTATGTTAGTGGTCTTTCCTCACATGATGTTGGAAGCGATATCTTATTTCTTAGCGGCAATAGCGGGAAGTGTTATTTCTAAAGACGTGTTGATGGAACAATTTGCTTCAGATCGTTTCTTTGAAGTATTTGGATTTAATCTTTATCTATTACTTTTCGCTTTGGTTTTCTTAGTTTTAGGCGCTTTGGTAGAAACATGGGTTCTACAGCACGTGGGAATATATAAAGAAATAATTCAGATGAGTATGCAAGCGATTAAATAGAATCTTTCTTGTTTTTTCAGCATCTATTTTTCATTCACTCTCTTCAAACTCACTTCATTCTCAAATTCTTTATCTTTTGTTTCTATTGTCACTTCATGCGGCTTACACACGTTATAAAAATCACATTGACCGGAACTCCATTTACATAAACCGCTCTTAGTTCGAGTATATTCTTCTATTCTTTCGGTAGAACTGGTATGAGCATGGACTGATTCAATTTCTTTCTTAGCCAACTCTAATAATTCTTTTTCAACATTCATCATTTTTAACTTTTGCCGCAAAAAGAATATTCCCACTTTTGAAGGTATTTTACCATGTTTCTCTTGATACAACAAACTGTAAATGCCCAGCTGCAGTTTAATACTATCTTTAAATTCAAAAGTGCTGTTAGTTTTATAATCAGTGATATGTATTTCTTCACCAAATTGGTGAATGGCATCTACAAAACCATGAACCGAATGGGTTTCTGAGGTGAATTCCGATTCCCTTATGGGGGTAAGCAAATGAAACGCTTCAGAGAGGGGGATTTTTTGTTCTTCCATGATTCTTTTCATGTCCAACAGAAAATGATTGGTCCAGTTCATTAACATCAACATGGTTTCTTCAAAGTAAAACATTTCTTGATCAGAATTTAATTTCAAATCTTTTAACTTATGATGGTATGATTTCCAATGAAATGATAATAAGCGTTGAATAGTCTCTTTAAATTTCAATTCATAATTTTCTAAAGTAAATTCGGAAATATCAATGTCGTAGAATTTTTCTAAAGTTGAATGGGCAATGTTTCCTCTTATTTGATGAATATTAGGAACCGTTGGGAGCTTTTCAATATATTGGTAATAATATTTTCGCTTGCACTGTTTAAATGTGTTTATTGATGAAGGGGATTCAACTCTTTTTGCCATAAAGAACCAACTCTTTTAATCTTTGGAGAAAGTAGCTACTATTTATGCTTTTCTCACTTTTACACTTTACAAAATGTAACTATTACTTAAACAAATCTCAACCCCCTCTAATATCTCCCGCAAACCTTTATAAAGAAAGTCTTCATTTTCTCTATCATGGTTGAAGAAAATCCTGAGCAGCAAGTAATTCGTGTACGTGTTCCAGTAGGGCGCGAAGTCCTAGGCATTGTACAGCAGCGTTTAGGTGGTAGTAGAATGCGAGTTCTTTGTTTAGATGGTAAAGAAAGAATGTGCCGTATCCCGGGAAGATTACGCCGAGAATTATGGGTTAGAGAGAATGATGTAGTTATTGCTGAACCTTGGGAATTGGGTGGGGATGGGAAGGCAGATATTGTGTACAAATATCGAAGTAAAGCTGAAGTTGAATTCTTACGCAGAAAAGGACTCTTGAAAAGTATTGAGGCGGAATTCTAGTTTAGAGAATACGCAATCAAGTCTAGAAATACTTAAATATACTTTTTCTATTTTGTTAGGCTATGGCTGGGGAAAAACATAGTAGAATTAAACTTCTCACTTACTCTTTATTATTAGCAATATTGTTTTTTGCTTTAATTGCTATTTTTATGCGAGCAGGCAGAGTTTTCTTGGGTTTGGAATTATTGGGTTTGATTTTCTTGTTACTATTAACCGTTATTGCTTTTATCAAATATGATTCCTGGGGAGAGAAGGTGATATTTCTAGTTTTTGTGTTTTACTTAGGAGATCTGTTATTAATTTGGTGGTTTAAAGGCTCATTATATCTCATTTTAGTAGTAATTGCTGTTTTAGGATTTATTTTAAGTTTCCCCATAAAAAGTCATGGGACAAAAAAAGCGAAACAGACGGCAATCAAAAGAAAAAGAGAATTACCCGGTAGAACTATTTCCGTGCGGGAGAACAAAGTAAGTAAGAGCGAAGTTAGCGGTGTTAATAGGAACGAAGTAAACGAAGAACCTCATAGCATGATCTTTGAATCAGAACCAGTAAGTTTAGACGCCGAAGTTAAGGTATTTCATCCTACTAAAGGAGAAATTAATTTAAGAGAGCATTTGAAAGAACAAAAAGAGCAGAAAGTAAAAGCAACCTATTCACCTGGCAAGTACGTTGCTAGCAAGAGAAGTAATCAATATCATGAACCTAGATGTGATTGGGCTAAGAAAATTTCTAAAGAACATCGCGTATGGTTTGCGGATAAGAAAGAAGCAGTCAGTAAAGGGTATACAGAACATAGTTGTTTGAAGTGAGTTGTTTTTAATTATTTGTCTATTCTTCCGGTATTAATCATTCTCATTTCTTCCAGAAATATATAATCAATCCAATACCAGAAATAGTTATGGCGCTATCCGCAATATTAAATGCTGGCCAGATCCAGATATGGATAAAATCAATAACTTCTCTTCGAAATAATCGATCGATCATATTACCTACTACACCGCCTAAAAATAACGCTATCAAAATCTGCGGAATATATTCTTTAGGAATTTTTTTGTATTCAAATAAGATAGCTATGGCCACCATTAAAGATATTATTCCCAACCATAAAGAATAGCCTTGAAATAGGCCGAATCCTGCTCCCGTATTAGTTAGATAGGAAATAGAAAAAATCCCAGCATTTAAATTGGGCTTAATAAGAGATATTACATATTTTACCAACTGATCCAAAGCAATTACAGAAATAGAAATGAGGCCGAATAACGTAATCCAGTTTACCATAATCGTTCTTTCTTTTCTCCTGAGCTTCTTTCAATATGCTCCATGCGTTGATCCATAGAAGATAACATTGCTTTCAATGTATCCAGCTTGCTGTTGATTAGTTCCAATTCTTTTGAGGCAGAAGGAGTACTTTGAGCTTGTGAGGATTGAGTGGGTTGAACTTCTCTATATGTTGATTGTTGTTGGAATGATGGCGCTTTTTCTCGGAGAGGGAAAGCCGATTGTCCCATGTTGGGTTCTTCGGGAAAAGGGGATTTTTCTTCCAATCCTAAATTATCTTGTTCAAATCCTAAATTATCATCCATGGGCATGCCAGTCATTTCTTTGTCAGCCATACGGTCAAAGTCAAGATCCTCTTTCTTCCAAAACTTAAGTTTATCGAACACGCTCATACGAATAGGTAATTCTTTAGCGGTTTTAAATCTTTTCTTTCGTTCCCGGGCTTTTTCTACACCAAAACCTTAATAAACGTAGAGAAGATAACTATATTATGGCAAAAGAAACCAATTCAGATGCAGAAAAAATAGGTTTTCATAAAGGCTCTTTAGCTACTTTAACCAAAGAAAGAGAAGAAATGCTACGCATTCTACAGATTGTAGAACAATTGATGCAAATGCACATCAAAGAATTGAAAAATCTAGGCGTGGATTTAGTGGCTGAAGCTAAGAAAGTTGCTCAAACCAAGCAACTAAAAGGAAAGAAGCCTATTGAAGATGTGATGAAGTAGATTTATAATTTAGTTTTTCTTAATTGTTATTAGCAGTTGTTGCTGTTAATTTTTCTTTCTCAATCAAATAATAACTTCTCCGCGATGTATCTTAGGCATGAAGTTGAGAATCTTTCCCTCTTTATACTTAGCACAGCCAATGACGTTATTTTGATACCGCAACAGTATCATTTTATTCTCTGCCCCTAAATCTTTAGTTAAATCCAATCCGCGGAAGTATTCTTTCAATTCCTCTGAGCTTAATTCCACTACGTTTTTGAGCTCTTTTTCTTTCTTATTTCTCTTGGCTTCCAGCCATAATAATTCTGCTCCTTCTTTACTCAGACGAACTTGATCAAAATGAACCTCGGCAAAATATAATCCCATTTTATCTATGATCAAATTCTTTAAATTAATCTTAGCAATATCTTTGTTAACAATAAAGATGCGGTCTTTCTCGCTCTGCAAATAGGCATAATCTTCTTCGGGGGCATAGTTAAATTGTTTTATCAAAGATTCTTTAATCTTCTTTATTTCACGACCATTAAGGATGTTTAATTGTTGCATGTTATTAGTCCCATTTTGGAGAAACAATATCCCACTCTTTAACTATTTCTAAATCTTCTTTATTTTTACTTTTGTATCCTTTAATCATTTTTTTAATTAAATTCTTGTTTTTAATCATCTTTATGTCTCATTTTTCTTTTTTCTAACAATTCCTTTATCAGCATTTACTTCAACCATATCGCCGTCTTTTAAAACTTGCGTAGCTATTTTTGTGCCTACAATACACGGTTTTTTCATTTCCCTGGCGATGATAGCGGCGTGGCACATTATGCCTCCTTCATCGGTAACAAAAGCGGAAGCTTTTCTCATAACGGGTACATAAAATGGGGTGGTCATGGGAGCTACCAAAATATCTCCTTCTTGAACTTTGGTCAATTGTTCCCTATTCATAACTACCACTACTTTTCCACGAACTAGCCCTTTATTTGCTGAAATACCTTTCAATTCGCTTAAATTTAGTTGATTTTCTTTTTTTAGTAAGTAGTCTTTTTCTTTCAATAGTTCTTGAAATTTCTCTTTGGAATAAAATTTATGTTCGAAATAAGCACAACTATTCCCTCTATAATTTAATATTTCTTTATCCGGGATAATTTTGTTGATAATCACCTTATTCAATTCTTCATGTAACAATATTTTTAACAAAGATAAATTCAATTTTTCGTTGTGAACTATAAATTCTAAATAAGAATAAATTAAGCTAGTAACATCATCGAAAAGACTGTCTTGACTTCGCAATTTTTTAGATTCATTAATTACAATTTGGGAAAATAATTCATTTCCCTGCTGCTGGGCTTTATCGTTCCACTCAATAAACCAAAAAGCAGGGATTAATCCCTGTAATCCATTATGAAATAACTCTAGAATATGGTTTATTTCTTTCATCGCTTCTGTACTATCTTTAAGTGTAACTTTCCAATTTTTGATCTGTGTTGAAACTGTTGTATAAATTTCAAAAGAATGCAATAGTTCAACCGTATTCTTCTCTATTTTGGCCCATTCAGACATTTTTTGAGGAAGCTCAATATAAAATTTAATTGTTGGTCGCCAAGTTTCGATAGCTCCTCGATTTAAAATAAAAATTTGTTCTGGCCATTCTATTCCAAAACGATCAGAAAGAAAGTTAAAACTATTATTCCATACTTCTATAATCACTAATGGGGCATCACGGGTAAAAACTTTTTCAAACACATTACTATTCATCCTACTCCCCACACCGGATTATCTCTTCTTTTAATTTCAGCAATCTCTTTCAATACTTCAACTTCTCGCTTGGATAAGTATTTCTTTAAATCTTTAAGTTTCTTGAAATGTTCCTCAGGGATATCGGCGTACAGAAAATCTCCTTCTTGAATTTGTCGGCCTATAGTCACTCCATCCATAGCCATAGCCAATTGTTTTCCTTGTTCAGCAGTATTAATATTATCTTGTCCTTCTTTCATACTTTTGACCGTAGTTAGTTTCTTTCCCTCACCAGTCATGATAGGATCGCCGCTCTTAATCTTGCCTATTTCAATTTCTACTCCGGCAATGGCCGGATTGCTTTGTCTAAATACATATCCTTTGAGTAAGAAGAATTTACATGGTCGGACTAAGCTATTCAATTCTCTTAATTCAACTTCTTTCTTCATCTCCACAATATAATTTTCATAATTCTCGATGATTTTATAGATTACATCATGCGTAATGATCTTCAATCCCTTGGCTTTAGCATATTCGGCTACTTCTTCAGATACAGTGATGTTAAATCCTAACAATACCCCATATAATGGATCTTTCTCCCGCATAGTTTCTAATTGGGAAATATCTTTTCTAGAAATATTTCCTAAAGAAGCTCCAGATAAGGGTATATTTTTGTCAGCTAATAAAACTCGTAACGCTTCAATTCCGCCGATAGTATCGGATTTAATCAAAACTCCAATATCTTTATCATTTTCTAAAATAGCTTCTTTGACTTCTTCCTGTACTTCCTGCTTCAATTTTTCTATTTCTTCTGCTTTTCCAGAACAACTGCGTAAAGGCATACCGGCAATGGCCGTTTCTAATCCCGGAGCAGAAATCTTAACTCCGGTAGCGGCAGTAACTTCTTTGACATTTTTGAACTTACTTTTCTTTTCCCTCATTTCAGATAACTCTTCTGGTTCAAGTAAAGCACGAATTTTAGTGACAATAGGGTTATCGATTCCTCCTATAATGATAGTATCATTAACTTTCAATTGTCCATTGTAAATGATAGTATTGATAGTCATTCCTAATCCTTTCTCTTCTTTCACTTCAAGAATAGTACCCTTACAGTTGCCTTTTTCTTCGATATGTAATTTCTTTTCCAGATATTTTTGAGCTAATCCGGTTAGGACCATCAACAATTCTGGAATGCCCTGTCCGGTGAAAGCAGATACAGGAACTATGGCCACTTGTTTGGTATAATCTTCAATCCTATCAAATCTTTCTGCCTGTAAATTGATTTCTTGGAATTTTCCGACTAATTCATACATTTTAGTTTCAAATAATCCCTGTATTTTGTAGTCCATTTCATTGATATTGCTCAGAAGATTTTTAGTAGTGTCTTGCTTCCACCCCGGAATCAGGTCTATTTTATTTGCTGCCACAACGAAAGGAACTTTATGGGCTCTCAAAATTTCAATAGATTCCACCGTTTGAGGTTTAAATCCCTCATTAATATCAATAACCACAATAGCAATATCGGCAAGGGAACCGCCTCTTTTTCTTAATGAGGTAAATGCAGCATGTCCCGGGGTATCTATAGCTAAGAATCCTGGAACAGTAAGATTGCCTTTGAAAACATTTAACAATGGTCCACATATCTTTTTAACCGTTTCAATGGGAATAATAGAAACACCGATGGCTTGAGTAATTCCTCCCTTTTCTCCGGCGGTAACGGCTGTTTTTCTGATTTTATCTAATAAAGAGGTCTTGCCGTGATCGACATGTCCAAGGGTTGCTAAAAGTACTTTGCGTAGAGGCATAATTAAGTAGGAAGAAAGATTATTTTTAAACTTATCTTAGAAGATGGTTAGTTCTCCCATTGTTCTATTTTTGTATTAGGTATAAGTAAATATTATATAATCCCTCGTTTTGTTAGTAATAATGATTATTGAATCATTTGATGGTACCAAAATAAGTTATAAACTTAAGAAGAAGAGTAATTTGTTCTTAGTATTCATTCACGGATGGGCCAATGATTGGACCACTTGGAAAAAAGAGATCGAATTCTTTCAAAGGAAAGGTTACTCAACTTTAACTTTAGATTTGCGAGGACATGGTCAGTCAGATAAACCTGAAGGAAAAAATAGATATCAATTAGAATATTTTGCAAGGGACATTAAGGTAATAATTAAAAAAGAAGAAATAAAATATTTTATTTTAGTGGGCCACAGCATGGGGGGCATAATTTCTCTGATGTATTACAAGATGTTTAACAAACATGAAGAAATAAAAGGATTAATTTTGTGCGATACCACTTATAGAAATATATTGGTGCACCGAACAATAAAACCCATTTTACCTTTCGTAAGATATATCTTAGATTTTATCATAAGTCATGAAACTATTAATAAGAAATATTTTAGTCATTTGAAAGATATTGATCTCAACAAATACAATAATTGTTCAGACTATTTTGTCTTTTACCGTGGATTGTATAACGCCCCCCTAAAATCTGTATTCGCTTGTCTAGAGGCTATGCTTAATTTCAATTTGAAAAATGTTTTACCCACTATCAAAGTGCCAGTACTTATTATCGAAGGGGCTCAAGATAAATTGCTTCCTAAAATTGATTCATTAGAACTGTATGAGGAAATAAAAGATGCCGAGATTGATTTTGTACCTAAAGGAAAACATTTTGTTAATATTCAAAATCCAAAATTAGTTAGTAAATACATCTTCAATTTTCTCTCAAAACACGGTTTAACACCCAGAATAAAAATAATAAAATAAAAAAAACTAATCACATCCACACTTACCGCAACATCCTCCTTCATTATCACACGATTCTTCTTTTCCTTTCTTCTTTGTTTTTTCTGTCATAGGCCTCACCGTTACTTAAATAGTACCATAGCTTTTTAAATTTGTGCCCCAGTATTGTACTCATGGCCCTAATCCAAGAACATTCCATCAAAATTAATGTAGACCTCCCTAAAGGCGACGTGAATGCTAAAATGGAAGTATTTTACAATCCAGTTATGATTTCTAACCGCAATATTTCTATTCTTCTCATCAATTCAGTCAAAAATAAAGCTATGAAAATAGCTGATCCTTTAGCTGGATCGGGAATTCGCTCCCTGCGTTTTTTGAAAGAATTGAATAAGAACAAAATTAAATCCCTCCTTATTAACGATATGAAGGAAAAGTTTGAACATACTTTTCAAGAATTTCTAAAGTTGAACAAAATCAGCAAGAAAGAACAGAAAAAACTCATTCTGATGAACCAAGAGGCATCTCTTCTTCTATTTCAAAACAAAGGATTTGATTATGTCGATATAGACCCATTTGGTACTCCTAATCCTTTTCTCAGTGCTGCCATCGCTGCTATTTCTCGTGGAGGCATTCTAGCCATAACTGCAACCGATACCGCGGCTCTTAGTGGCACGTATCCTTTAGTTACCAGAAGAAAATATTGGTCTACATCGCTAAAGAATAATTATATGATGCACGAAATAGGATTAAGAATTCTTATTCGGAAGGTTCAGTTGTATGGGGTTCAATTTGATAAGTCCTTGACTCCAGTTTTATCTTATAGTAAAAATCATTACTTTAGAATATATTTCATCTCTGAGAAAGGAAAAGAAAAGTGCGATAAACTATTGGATCAACACCAATATTTATTATTCTGTCCTCATTGTTTGAATTATAAAAGTTCAAGGTATAATCAAGAAGTGTGCGCCTGTGGCCACCAATTTCAATTTGCTGGGCCATTATGGGTAGGAAAATTATTTGATGCTAAATTAGTCCTAACTATGGCTAAAAATAATAAATTTCCTGAAGAACAGAAGTTTTTAGATATACTCTCGGAAGAATCTAAGAAAGACGTATTGGGATTTTATGATTTACACGAAATTGCTCGAAAACTAAAGATTAATCCTCCTAAAATAGAAGAAATATTAAAGAAAACCAAAGGTTCTCGAACACATCTTACTGGAACAGGTGTAAAGACCGAATTGAGTATAAATCAAATGAAAGATATGGTCCAGAAAATTTAATACATAAATTTTAATTAAAAAATAGCTAACTACCGACTAACGTGGTTTTATTCTTTCATAAGCATCATGAACTTCTTTCACTTTACCTAGAAAGTGTTTTGTTACTTGAAGTTGAACTTTTTCTTCAGTAGTGGCGGTCTCTTCGGGGATACTTTGTAGTTGATTATAACATTCTTCTACGGCCCTTCCCCAGGCGGTATGTAAATTGAAATTATACTTAGCTCTTTTACCATCAGGGATAATATCTTCAAATAATCGATTTAAATATGTGTCAAATTTTGTTAAATCAAATGAACCATTAGTAGCTTTTGTCCTAACTTCTTCTGTCACTACTTTATTCATTACTCCTATGAACCTTAAAGCCCAACTATACTCTGGATTGAATCTTTCATCTGCAATTTGTTTGACATACCACAAAACTCCCGTAGCATTATCCTCAGAAAGACCAATCAATCTATATTTCTCTCCGGGACGGCGAGGGCTCCTATCTGTTCCACTACCTTGTTTAGCTAGGACTGTGGCTACTTTCATTGCTTGATCTAAAAAATCAGAATCTTGTGCAAGACTACTAGCCATATCTAATAATTCTTCAGCTATGGCGCCGTATCTTTCTAAGTATGAATCTCTTTCAGTGCTACGCAACTGTATATTTGCTTTTGTAAGTATCTCTTGCAGATTTATTTCTTTTCCTCTTCGTTCCATTTGTTCTTTGTTAGTCTCAACGATGTCTCTCAAATCACGTGCGTAAGAACGGAAATTATCAACTACAGTTACTATTGCTGCTGGTCCAATTCCTATATCTTCCAATGAACCATATAATTGGCTGATGCGATGAGAAGTAGGATACTCTAATTTCAAATTAATGGCTACCAACAAAGCTGGGTCTCGTATTGTCCTTTGTGATCTTAATGCTACTGGACTTGGCTCTAATTTAGTACGTCCGGATTCTATTACTGTTAGTCTTGATTTTAACATGTCTGGGCTAAGAATCACTACTTCTTCAGTTACCGTTTCACCAGTACTATTATCTCGTGAAAAAGGACTAGGTGCAAAAGCAACTGTTCCGTAAGGACCTAATCGAGTATCTCCTCTAATAGGTGTACCATAAGGATGAAGAATAGTTTGACCCGATCTAACTGTGGTAGAAACTGGAACGTCAATAACTTTAGATACTATCGGTCTAACTGTTACTCTCGATTCTCTATTTTCGTCTACTAAATCCATGGCATGATCTTCTAAGCATCCTTTCATCAATGCCAATACTTGTTCAAATTCATTATCATCTAAAGTATTTCCGATTGTTCTATCTATTTCGTAATTAATTATTCCTTTTTGGCCTCTAGCAATAGTGCAGAACGCTCTGTAACTAACCTCTCCTTCATATCCCTCAACTACGCGCATGAGGGCATTAACTGCTTTCAATCCTGCTAACATCTTTTTATCTTTAGGGCGATGACCTCGATCTAATTTTATAGCATCTCTATCGATCATAGTGCTAAGATCAGTTTGTATCGCTATTGTTAGGTATGATTCATCACTGAAAGTAGGATTTGTAGCTTCAACGGATCTTCGACTAAAATATTTTCTTATGGAGGGGTTAGTCAAAGCAATTAAAGTTGCCGTGTCGTACAATATGTCGGCATAGTAAAATCTATCTTCATAAGTTGGTTCTCTGTTTAAAGGATTTGGTATGGGTTTGGGACGATGAATAACCCTACTTCTCACATCTTCCCCTGATCTGCCAAGTAATCTTTCCAAGAAAGTCCTTTTTACTGGCAGTACCGTGCGCATAGTTTGATCAGGACGTGGCAACACCGGATTTTTATAATGCCTTTCAGTATTAGTTGCTGTTTCTATTGCGGCTTCTTTAAGTGATTTCCAAAATGCCTCTTCTGAAAGAACTATTCCCCCTCGAGCTAATTGATCTAAACATCGTGATAAAGCAGCTGATAATTGAGAATCTATCAATTCTCTCATTTTGAACATATCGTCAACTTTTCTGGTTTTTCCAACTAACTTAACTTGATCTAATAAATAATGACGGGATACTTCCGCTTCATCTCTTTCTACTGCACTTAAAGTAAGATGGAGAGATCTCGTTACAATATTTTCGATAGATTCTGGCATTAATGAAATCAAAAACGAGTTTCTATTTAAATTTTACTACTAGAAAGTGGAAAAGTTATGTTGTTGGAGGAAGAGTTTTATAAAATTTATCTATTTTTATTTCTCCTGTTCCGGATATAATTGGAGAATATTTTTTTCCTTAGCTTTACATATTCCTCTTTCAGTGATAAGTCCGGTGATATATTTTGCCGGAGTAACATCAAATCCAAAATTCATGGCTGGACTTCCTTGTGGAGTTACTAAAACTCTTTCAACTACTCCTTGGTATAGTCCCTCCATATATGTTACTTCCTCTGATCCTCTTTCTTCAATGGGGATTTCTTTTACTCCATCTCTCATCTTCCAATCAAAAGTTGAAGAAGGCAAGGCCACATAAAATGGAACTTTGTTTGCCTTTGCCGCTAATGCTTTGAGGTATGTTCCTATCTTATTAGCTACATCTCCGGTATACGTAGTTCTGTCCGACCCTACAATGCACATATCCACCAGGCCATGCTGCATCAGATGTCCGCCAACATTATCTGCGATAACATGATGGGGAACGCCATGGTTAAGCAATTCCCAAGCAGTTAACTTAGCTCCCTGACTTCTTGGTCTGGTTTCATCTACCCAGACATGAACTTTAATTCCGGCATCATGTGCGGCATAAATGGGAGCAGTCGCAGATCCGTAATCAACAAAAGCTAGCCAACCAGCATTACAATGAGTCAAGATATTTACCGGTTCACCATTTTTCTTTTTACTTAATTTTTTAATTATCTTTAATCCGTGTTGACCAATTCTTCGACAATATTCTGCATCTTCATCAGCAATATCATTAGCGGTTTTGAGAGCAATTTTTCTTTTTCTTTCATTATCATAATTATTACTATTATTGGGATGGCTTATGGCACTTAATACTCTATCTACTGCCCAAGCTAGATTTACTGCTGTAGGTCTAGTTGCTTTTAATTTCTCTCCGGCGCTTTTCATAAAAGAATCAAATCCATTCTCAGGGGCTTCTAGAGTGGCGAGATACATCCCATACCCCGCAGTTGCGCCGATTAATCCTGCTCCTCTGATGCGCATATCTTTTATTGCTGTTGTTACATCATCTACACTTTTCAAATCTTCAATAACAAATCGATGAGGCAAACCTCTTTGGTCAATAGTTTGAATTATTCTTTCATCTCCCTCTTTGACCCAAATAGTACGATAATGTTTTCCGTTTATGTTCATAATTTACCTTTGCAAATTATTTCAACATTAAATATTTGAACTATTACTCCTCTCAACAATTAATAATTTCAACAATTATAATTACTAATGTTTTCTATTATATTTTCCCATCAATTCAGCTGTGGTTAAAATATGTCCTTTCATGGCTAATTCTACTTGATTTTTACTTGATCCTTCGGGAAGATTTAATATGATATCTAATGCATACAATTTAAAATAGTACCTGTGTTCACCGTCAGGGGGACAAGGGCCGTGATATTTCAAATTATTACTTGTTCCTTTACCATGAACCCCAATTGGTTCTTTTCCGGCGGGAATTTCTGTAGTATCTGGCGGTATATTAAACACAATCCAATGATCCCACACTTTCCCCGCTGGTTTTATGGCGTCGGGATCGTCCATAATTAGAACTAAACTGTTGGTATTGTTAGGTACATCCGATATAGTTAATGGTGGGCTGGAATCATTTCCATCACAGGTATGAGTAGAAGGCATGGATTCATTATTTTGAAATGCAGGACTGGTTAGTTTCATATTAGTTACCTCTTTATTAACTGGTGAGATTATTTTAACATTATTAACTAAAAAATCATAGAATTATAAAAAGTTGTCTGAAATCTATCCTAAAGCCAAATCCATCTTAGATACTTCAGAACTTTGCACTCCAGCTATTTGACCCATCTCACCGGCAATGGCATCAAAATCGGATCCTTCTACTTGGTACATGACCAAGACTAAAACTGCTTTTAGTCCAAAAGCTATTGGTTCTTCTTTAACTTGCATTGCGCCAATAGCTCCATGCTTCTTGGCAATAACTTCGGCTTGTTCTTTAATGGGAGTAAGATCTACGTCGGGAGATTCGGGCATTAATTTAAAAGTAATAATCGCTTTTGCCATGATTAATTAGGTCCTATAAACCCACATTGAGGGCAAACGAATTTAATGGCATTAGTTCGGCAATTACTGCAACGTACAATTTCGTACTTGGTGCAGCTAGGGCAAGGAAAACGAACATTTCCTCGATCATTGGCTATTTTTCTCTTACATGAATTACACATTTTATCTTCCATGAATCATTAAATTGGATGGTTATTTATAAATCTTTTTCAAACTGAAGTGGTTTATCATTTACTTCTACTCTAATCTTATTCTTCTCCACTTTAAATCCTACTGGCAGAAATTTCTCTGTCACGTACATATTACTTAAAGTATGATTAGTGATCTCTCTGGAATGTATTTCAGATCTCGGTAGTAATCCCATAAACATGATCAATTGATCAGCAAGATGGCTATCTACGGGAAAACCAGCATCCATCTCTTTCATCAATTTTTCTGCAGCTTCTTTTCCGATCTGTTCGGAACTTTTTCCTATTTCTACTAAAGCATCACTTCCTATAATTATGGGATTCTCAGAATCTACTTTTCCTTCTTGGCTAAATATGGCCCATAATAAAAAGTCTCCTCCTGTGCTAAGGGTGGATGAATATTCTACTCGTACATTTATGGGCACTTCATATTTTCTTAAACTACTCTCAGCAGAATTTTTTATTCTCTCGCCTACTTCTTTTTCTTGTAATTCATTGGAAGCATTTACTAATCCTCGTATTTGTTCCAATTTTCCCTGTTCGATAAACTTAATTTTAGACGTTTTGAATTGCAAATCTTCATTAAATTCGGCAAAGGTGTTGAAATCATACAATTTGAAGCGGGGAGTTATTTCTAATTTTATTTCTCCTCCCCCTTTTGGATAATACCCTCTCTTAATCACTTTTAATTCTATTTTTTCAACAAAGCGTTGTAGCTGTGGCAGCAGAACTTGTTGCAAGTAATCTACTGAAGCCTGCCATTTTCCGCAGGTTCCTCCTTTTATCACTAAAGTAACTTTTCCCGAAGCGAAAAGAGCGGGAAGAATCAATGCTTGTAAGAGTAAAGTAATACTTCCGGCCGTGCCGATGTCAATTTCATAAATGCCTTTTTTGATTTTTTCCGGTTTGAACCAAAATTCTGTGGATCCTATCTCTATCTCGCTGGTTTTAGCATCGCATATTTGCTGTAAGGCTTTGATTGCTTCCAGATGTTGTGCTTTCAATCCCCCTTGTTCTCTTCCCGCGCGGATGTTGGAAACGCGAAATGCTTGTCCGGTTAAAGTGGAAAGAGCTAGTGCTACTCGTACTAAAGAACCTCCTCCCTCGCCGTAATTTCCGTCTAGTTCGATCATGTGATGTCGAATAACAATTCGTATATATAATAATTGCTCGTTTTAAGAAATATATTTATGGTTAAAAAGAGATGGATATTGTTAATTTCATCTCAAGTAATGTCCCATCTTTTCTTTCTTTGTCTTTAAGTATTTTTTATTCTCTTTATTGGGTGGGGTAAGCAAAGGTATCCTTTTTGTAATTTCTAATCCATATTTCTTTAAATCACTGATTTTATGAGGATTATTGGTAAGTAAACGAACGGAAGCAATTCCCAACTCTCGCAAAATTTGTGCTCCTACCTTGTAATCGCGATGGTCAGGCTTAAAACCAAGATGCACGTTTGCTTCCATCGTATCCATTCCTTGATCTTGTAAAGCATACGCTTTAATTTTATTGGTGATCCCAATTCCTCGGCCTTCTTGTTGCAAATAAATAATCACTCCTTCTTTCTCTTTGGCGATTAATTTAATCGCTTGGGATAATTGTTCTCCACAATCACAGCGTAATGAATTAAAAATATCTCCCGTAATACAACTAGAATGTAAACGTACTAAAACTTCTTTTTTACTTATAACTTTTCCTTTCACTAAAGCGATATGTTCAACACCATTATGAAAAGTATAAGCGTGAATTACAAACTGGCCGTAAGCTGTTGGAAGTTTTGCCATGGCTTTTAATTTCATAAAGAGAAAAAACTAATTTTTTATTTAAATGTTATTGAAGTTATAAAGTGAGTATTACATTTTTTCCGCAAACCTTATTAAAACAAAGCTGTTTTTGAAGTGTCTGTGGGGACGTAGTATAACCTGGCAGAATAGGAGCCTCCAGAAATTGGAGAGTTGAGCGCAAGCGATGATAATCACTTTCCTTGAAGCTAGCTTCGGATCTGGGTTCAAATATCCCTGAGGGAGATCACAAATCCCTCTGGATTTGAGTGTCCCAGCGTCCCCATATTTTTCTTAAATATTATCTCTCAAAAAATATATAAACAACTAAGCAGTACTAGTCGATATGTTCCAAAAAAGAGGTCAGCCACAACCTAAAGGATTCTTCGCTCGTCATCGTCTATGGATTGCTATAACTTCTTTAATCGGAACAATTGTTGGAGCAGGCATTCTAGGCCTTCCTTATGTCATCTCTCAAGTTGGTCTGCTTTATGGAGCGATATTGATAGTATTATTGGGCTTGGCTTTCTTATGTATCAACTTATTCTTGGGGGAAATTGTCCTCCGTACTGATGGAAAACATCAATTAACCGGATATGCAGAAAAATATCTTGGTCCTACCGGGAAAAAAATAATGACCTTTTCTATGTTGATAGGTATATATGGCGCTTTGATTGCTTATCTAATAGGAGAAGGCGCAGCACTCCATGCTATTTTCAAAATAGGTGCTCCCATTTATTATAGCATAGGATTTTTTATTATTGGTATTTTTATCGTCATAAAAGGAGTTAAAGCGACGGGAAAAGCAGAATTGATCCTCATCGGATTGTTATTTTTAGTTGTCTTTGCCATCGGTTTGTTATCGTTGAATAAAATTGATCCAACAAATTTTACAACTCACGATTTAGCTAAATTGCTCATACCATACGGAGTTATAGTTTTTGCGTATGGTGCTGGTCCGGTTATTCCAGAATTGAAAGAAGAATTGGGTAATGAAAAAAAGAAATTAAAGAAAGCTATTATAATCGGTTCCTGCATTCCTATTTTTTTATATCTTATTTTCACTTTAGTAATTATGGGTTTAGTTGGTTTACCCCAATTTCAAGCACTAGAACCAAATGAAAGGATCGCCACCGTGGCCTTAAGTATTTATGCCAATCCTCTCCTGGGATTTCTCGCTAACTTTTTAGCGGTGCTTACTATGTTTACTGCATTTCTTAGTTTGTCTTTGGCTTTAGTGGAAATGTATCATTATGATTATGGTATTGCAAAAAAATGGTCCTACTTACTCACTTTCATTTTTCCATTAATTATAGTTTTGATGGGTTTGACTAATTTCATTGCGGCATTAGATATTACGGGAACGGTAGCCGGAGGATTAGGCGGAACTTTGTATGTTCTGATGTATTGGAAGGCTAAAACAAAGGGGGATAGAAAACCAGAATATTCATTAAATATTCCGCGAATGATTGGATATTTATTGATAGCTATGTTTATCTCCGGAATAGTTCATGAACTATGGGTCAAATTATTGTAATCGATAGGATAAGTCATTTGAATAATCGGTATTTTTAATGAATTCTACCATAACATTTATATAAACTCCACAGTTTTAACCAAAAAAGATACCACTATACAGTTAACAAAAATGGCAGATAATTATATTTCCGAACCAGAACCTAATACTACTTATCACTTCAAAACTAAACATGTGGTTGGCGGTATTGTTGGAATGGCTGTAGCAGGATTTTTAGCTGCTTCTTATTTTGTTGGTTGTGGTATGGGAAATACAATAAATGGTCAAAAAGCAAGTACGCCTGCGAAAACATACCAAAATCATCAAAGAACTATTAATCATTTTTTAGATTCAGAATCGTTGTCTCAAGAATGTAGAGAAGTTAGAGAAATATTAACTACCAGTTCAAAAGATTACGATCCAGCGAGAATTTTTGCTGTTCGTCTTCATCTTGCAGGTTCATTTCAAAAAGTTGATGAAAATAATTTGCCTGCAGAATGTAAGACTATTAAATATATTTTAAAGGCTGATTTGGATAGGTATGACTTTGCCAGATTAGCCATTGAGTATATGCGCCTAGCTGGTGTCGTAGTTAGAAATGATCCTAAAGAATTAGATACTACTAGAAAAAGTTTGGAGAAAAGATTGGGTTTGCCTAATGATGCTAAAGCACATCGTGCACTCGTAGCTAGAAATACTCGAATTTATAAACAAAAAAATAAAAATGGTTCTGGAGATTATAAGGGCAATTCTTCTGGTGGTATAGGCCCGGTAGATTTTCCGGTTGAAAACATAGAACCTTGTGATGTAGTAGAAACATCTATGAGCAAAATGGATCCAACTCTGTTGCGTCAAGCAGTGGGTATGTATGTTGATCAAGTAGGTACAGAAACTATAACTCTTACTAGAGGAAGTGATTCCACTTTTAGTACATCTCTTTTAGAACAAGTATGTGGGAATGTTGGTACTCCATTTGATCCTATAAGATTTAATTCTTTATTTGAAAGGGCGTATCCAGTTATGGCAACCGTTCCTAAGGCTAAAACTTTTGTAAAAATAAAAGCTACTAAAAAAACAGCAACCGGTTTAGCCACGGTAAATAACATTCCGCAAGATTAATTTATGTTCTCATCTATTGATTTTTTATAAATTGACTGATTATCATCACTCCCTAATTAACGAATAGTGTTACTATTATAAAATACTAAAAATTACATAAAGTTTATATATAACCCAATGTTTATTTCCTAAAAGTGATATTAGAAACTATATTCGTTGGAGGAAATTAAAATGTCAAGACCTATTGTAAAACCTATTATTCCAATTCTTTTTGGAGCAGCTGCCAGTGCATTTGCTTACGGTGCATCTTATGCTAACGCAGATGGTCCAGCTAATCCTGAAGCATATGATTCTGAGGTTGTAGTTGAATCAGATGCTAGTGTAGATGGAGGCGTAGACGGTGGAACGCCTACTTCTGTTTATGATGCCGGAACTTCTCAAGGTAATGGTGCTTCTGTAAATGGAAGTAATGCTGGTGCTGCAGAAAGACGTGACGAAGAATTACGTGCTAGAATTGCAGAAGGAGTTGAAGCTTTTGCTCCTGCTAGTCACTCTGATGCTGGTTTTGTTCCAAGTATGTTCAGACCAAACCTAGGGGAAACTAGAAGAAGTATTGATGATTTTACAGATCGCGTGGTTAGAGCAGATGACGGAATTGTAAGTCCCGCTGCAATAGTTCCCGTTCCCGTTGTCGTATACGGAGCAGATGCTGGAAGAACTTCCGATGATGGTGGAATGCCTTCTTCTGATGCCGGAACATATGTTGTGCCTTCAGTTCCCGTAATAGTTCCCCCAGTTGAAACAGCTCCTGCTATTAAAGAAAGAATTATTTGGCAGCCCCCACCGCCGGGAAGATCTAGAAGAACTACTCCTGTTTCACAACCGCGTGTAACTATTCTTACCGAGAATTTACCTGATTATATTCCGGGACAACCTTGGGCAGCTAGAGTTTTAGTTGAAGCTCCTGAAGGAACAAAATATGATTGTGCTCTTAGCAGAAAATCAGCCGAAAGATTAACGGGAATTAACCCAACTAATTTACGCGGATCTGATAATGAGTTAATTGGTTGTGGTTTAGAAACTGCTGTTGATGATGGAATTAAATATGGGCGTATTGGTGAACCTAGTACAGATGTAACTCCTGGTCATCAATATGATTTTGTTTTAAATTTAATGCCTGCTGATAAAAAAAATAGATTAGCAAGACCATTAGCAACCCATACCTATCATTTGAATGTTGTTGCTGCTGAAGCACCTGCTAATGTTGAAGTTGCACCTGTTGAAGTTTCTGCAGTTGAAGTGGGACCAACAGCATCACCAGGAAATCAAGCAGCTAATGCATCTGAGGTTCCATTGGAATCCATAGTTGATAATGAAGGACCAACTTTCGAATTAAGAATTGAACCGGTTTCTCCAACTAGTAATGATGTAATTACTGTTTATTCTACTGCTGCAGATAAGTCTGGTGTTACTGATCATAGTTTAGGTGTAAATGCAACTCCGCCTGGGTTAAGTGTTGCTCACTATTTCAAACATTGTGATACTAATACTACTTGTACTGAACAGATTGGTCCACTCATTGCTGGAACTGTAATTGATTATAGATCTTTTGCTATGGATATCCAAGGAAATGTTGGTGAATCTGTCGTCACCACTCTTACTATTGTTGCAGCTCCTGTTAATGCTCCAATTGGGGTAGAAGAAGTTCCCGTAGTTGCAGACGCAGAAGCGCCAGCTGGGCCAGTTGCACCTTCCGCAGAATCTTTACCTGTTCAAGGTCAGCAGGATTCTTTAGCACCAGTAGCTGATGATCTATCTGCTCACGTTGCTGATATGACTGCTAGTACTTCAACAACTTCATCATCCGCTTGGACTTTCGAAGTCGGAGCAGGCGCACGTTATTTATCTAATATGCCTAACTTAATGCCATCCGTACGATTACACGTTGGAAGACAGATTGTTGATGGGTTAAGTGTAATCGCTGGTGTAGATGTACGTTATGGACAGGATAGAACTACCACTTACTCTGATAGAATTAATGAACCTTCAACTACCAAGGAACTATTATCTTGTGAAGGAGAATCATCTTGTAATACTCCCCTATTCCGAGCTCAGCGTGATGAATCTACTACCAGTACACACTTGCGTGATAACAGAACTCAATATGGTGGACCAACAGTAGGAGTTCAATATAATGCTGTAAATGTTGGATCAGATAGTACTTTAGGTTTATTTGCTGAAGGAACTATTGATGTTCAAAAAGAACATGTTAGAACAGCAGATCATACTAACACCACTCGCAGAGTTTCTTATGTGCGAGATGGAGTAACAGTTAGGGAATTAAGTTTAGGTCCTGAAGAAACAGGATCAATCAATCATCCAGCTAGAACAGTATGGACAGGTAATCTTGAAACAACTCTTGGACCAGTTCTAAGAATGGGTGCCGGAGATGGTCATGTAGTAGTTCGTGGTGGAGTTACGTATGATTTCAGAAATGATTCCCTTGGCGGAATGTTAAATGTTGGTTATGAATTTGGTGGCGAAGGTAAGGAGGCTCCAAAATGAATTTCAAAAATATTTTTTTAGTTTTAACTATATTATTAAGTGTTGTACTATCTATTAACTCTGTTCATGCAGATGTTGGTGCAACTCTTATTTGGGATGCAACTGCAGATTCAACTCTTTCTATTAATAGAGGTCAATCCGCTGGATTCATGGCTATGTTTGATTCTCTGGGAGAAAGAGCAAATAATTACAAAGTAGAATTACTGAGAAATAATGTGGTAGTTGGACCAGTACTATTAAATGTAAATAATCAAGCGGGAGATCATCACGCGTATCAATTAACTATTCAATCCGGACAATATGGTAGAAGAAGTGGACAATACGTGGTTAGATCTACTATCACTGGATTAACTAGTGGAAGAACCAGAACTGCAACTTTAAATTTAAATGTGGTTAATCATGCTCCTGTTGCTGCCGATTCACCTCTAAGCCAATCTGCAGCGGAAGGAAGTTTGTTAACTTTTCCAATTGGTGTTACGGATGCCGATAATGATGTTTTAATGTATACTATTAATAATGCTCCTCGAGGATTAACATTTAATAATGGAATTTTTACTTGGACACCAGATTATACTCAAGCCGGAGTTTACGGTTTTAGTGCCACTATTACTGATTCCGAAGCAACCATTTCCCTTCCTATTTTTATTAATGTCAGAAATGTAAATAGAGCGCCAGTATTTGATGATGAAATAGTTGACCAAACCGTTAATGAAATGAGTTTATTACAATTCACCGTTCATACTACCGATGCAGATGGTGATAGAATCACTTACAGTGCAACTGATTTACCTTTTGGTGCAGGATTTAATTCTATAACCGGAACATTTACTTGGACTCCTAATTATAATCAAGCAGGAGATTATATTGTTACTTTTACTGCTACTGATGGAACTGGTCGTGATAGTAAAACGGTTAGAATAACTGTTAATGATGTTAATCGCGTTCCAGTACTTGTTCCTATAGGAAACAAACAAGTTAACGAAGGAGCAAATTTGAATTTCCGAATATATGCTACTGATGCTGATAATGATGCTTTAACTTACAGTGTAACTGGTTTACCTTTAGGTGCAGCTTTCACTGCTGCAACGAGAACTTTTGATTGGACACCTAGTAGAACTCAATCTGGAGTTTATACTGTTACTTTTACTGCAACTGATAGTGTAGATACCTCTTCAGAAGTAATTACTATTACTGTTATTGATGTTGATCGTGCACCCGTAATTGCTCCAATTGGAGATAAAAATGTCAATGAAGGAACACATTTGAATTTTCCAGTAACTGCTACTGACGTTAATAACGACGTGATTAGTTTAACCACTAGTGTTTTACCATTGGGTGCTACCTTTGTTGGAGGAGTATTTGATTGGACTCCTGACTTTACTCAGACCGGAGTATACACCGTTACTTTCATCGCAACTGATAGTACTTCAATGTCCTCTTCAGAAACAATTACTATTACTGTAACTAATGTAAATAGGGCGCCAGTATTAAACCCAATCGGAAATAAAGTAGTTGATGAACTGGTTAATTTAAATTTCCCTGTGACTG
>Ga0209541_10005039_pt1 | contig 23163 bp, 26 predicted proteins | sample RifCSPlowO2_01_FD_184027 | JGI IMG/M metagenome (GOLD analysis project Ga0209541, IMG submission 184027) | Groundwater microbial communities from Rifle, Colorado - Rifle CSP2_plank lowO2_0.1 (SPAdes) (version 2) | ecosystem: Environmental > Aquatic > Deep subsurface > Groundwater | place...
CATTTAAAAATTGAAGCCAAAAGCAAAAACAATCTTGCATGCAAATTAGCGTCATTAGCTTTAAACTTAGCAGCTTCAAACAAAGAAAGGCACCAAAAAATCCAGGACTTTTTCCTAATCAACGACTCAACAACTATTGCGACAGAAATCCCCATCTACCTCACAAACTGGGATGCCGGCTACTACAGAAATGAAAAAGGATTTATTTTTCCATTAAACAACTATGAAACCCATATCACAGGCCATATTGACATTCTCCAAATAAGAAACGGCTTAATTCATATTTTAGACTACAAGCCGGATGCAGACAAAATACAGCCAATAGAACAGCTTACAATATATGCAATGGCGCTAAGCAGAAAACTTAACCTTCCATTATACTATTTCAAAGCTGCATGGTTTGATGAAAATAATTACTTTGAGTTTTTCACGCTGCATGCCGTATATGAAAAGCAGAACCGAAAAGTTTAAATAGTTAAATACTTATTAGTAATTATAGATAATTAGAAGTGATAATTTTGAAGCTTATAATTACAATTCATGCAAGGCAGCAAATGTTTGACAGGGGAATTGATGAAGAGCAGATTAAAACAGCTATAAAAAGAGGCTCAAAAATAAAGCAGACTGACGGCTTTAAATCTGTATACAGCTATATAGGTGGTTGTTATAAGATTAGAGACGGAAAATATATCATAAAAACAGTTACCATAGAATAAGGTGAGGTATATGGCAGAAAAATGTTACATATGCGAAAAAGGGAATTTATTAAAGAGAAAGGTGGATTACAAGCTGTATGGAATAAGCATAGGGGAATTTGACGCTGAGGTTTGTGATAAATGCGGCGAGACTTTCTTTGATGAAGAAGTGTCAAAAAAAATGACTAAAATTGCGAAAAGGAAAGGGCTTTGGGGATTGCAAACAAAGACAAAGATCGGTCAATCTGGAACAACTTTGGACATAAGGTTGCCTAAAAAAATAATAGACTTTTTAAATTTGAAAAAAGGAAAAGAGGTTGAGGTGTACCCAGAAGGAAAAGACAGGTTAGTTATTTCAATTTAATACAGGCAACGTCGGCATCGGCACCACAAGCCCACAAAACGCATTAGATGTAGTTGGAGCAGTTACTGTATCTAAAGGATTAAATGCCTCCAACCTAAATGTTACTGGATTTAGTGGAGTTTTGCGTTTTTAAGCAATTAACCCTAAATTTTCTTGCACATTTTGTTGCATAATCAACTTTCTTCAAAGCTGCTACATTAAGGACATGGATTGGGTGGGAGTCATATGGTAAATATCTTCAATTTGATAAATTTCTTTTTCTCACAGAGAAGTTGAAATTTCCTTTGTCAACAGAATTAAAAAAGTGGATTGATTCTGGAATTAATTTGAATAGTTCTGTAATTATTCCCTTATTATTGTCTGATGGTGGAGAAAAACCGAAAAAGAGATTATTCTTCTCAGGAACAAGCGAAGTGCTTCACAATATTTGGGCTGATGCTTTCTTTTACTAAAATACAAGTCAATATTTGTAACTACCCATAATGTTTCAGATAAAATATTGCTATTAGGCTTTGGGCAAACACTGAGGGTAGTATTGGGATAGCACTAGATAAGAGAACTAATCTAATCACACCATCAATAAATTAAATATGGTTGTAATCAAGGAAGAGAAGAACTGGTCAGGATTAAGTGCCTTAAGGTCAAATTCTATGGAAACTGCAATTAACTTTCTAGAAATAGGTGGATTTATTAGAGGTACAAAGATTAAGATGCAAAGCAAATACTTTAATGGCTTGGACAAACAAGAAGTACTTTTCGGAATATAAATAAAATTTACAATAATATAAGGACCATTGTTATTAACAAAGAATTTAAAGAAGAGGAGTATTACTTAAACATATTTGAGGATTTTAATAATTGGTCATTTAGAACAAAATGAAAATTGGTTTAGTAGGTAAACCAAATTGTGGGAAGAGTACATTTTTTAAGGCAAGTACCCTTGCTGAAGTAGCTATTGCTCCGTATCCATTCACTACGATTGCAAAAAATGAAGGCGCAGCTTTTGTAAAAGTCAATTGCGTTGACAAGGAGTTTAATGTTAAATGCAACCCTCGTTTTGGCTACTGCATGGATGGGGAAAGGTTTGTGCCAGTGGATTTGCTGGATGTTGCTGGCTTAGTTCCAGGTGCCCATGAAGGCAAGGGTATGGGAAACCAGTTTCTTGATGATCTTAACCAGGCAGATGTTTTAATACACATCATTGACGTTTCCGGCTCGACAAATGAAAAGGGAGAAGCTGTAGAGCCTTTAAGCTATGACCCTATAAATGACATAAGATTTCTTGAGCATGAGCTGGATATGTGGTACCTAAGATTAATAGAAAAAGGATGGGAAAAGTTTGCAAGGACTATAAATCAGGAAAGGCCGGAATTGCATAAAGCAGTCTCAAGGCAATTAAGCTCCTTAAGAGTAACAGAGGATTTAATGAAGAATGTAATTGAAAAGTTAGATCTTGACAAGGATATTATGAAATGGAACAAAGATGCTTTATTAAGGATTGCAATAGAGCTAAGAAAGGCCACAAAGCCGATGCTCATAGCATGCAACAAGATTGATGTCCAAGGAGCAGAAAAAAATTTTAAAAATTTAAAAGAGAAATTTAGTGATTATATGCTTATTCCGTGCAGCGCAGAATCGGAGCTTGCACTAAGGGAAGCTGCAAAGCACGAATTGATTGATTATATACCTGGAGAAAACGATTTCAAAATTAAGAGTGAAGGAAGATTAAATGAAAAACAGAAAAAAGCCCTAGATTTTATAAAAAGTGATGTTTTGGAAAAATACGGTTCAACAGGAGTCCAAAATATTCTTGATAAATATGTCGCTGTATTTCCAGGAGGTGTAAACAAGCTGGCAGACCAGCATGGCAACGTGCTTCCAGACTGCTTTTTGATGCCGCCAAGCTCAACCGCGCTGGACTTTGCATTCAAGCTCCACACAGATATTGGAAAAAATTTTGTCAAAGCCATAGACGTAAAGACGAAAAGGCCGGTTGGCAAGGACTATATTTTAAAAAATAGGGATGTTATAGAAATTGCGACGAGCAAATAGCTACCTCTTCCTAAACTTATCAAAGCTCTGCACCAAATCAATCATGTATTTGCCTTCTTCAAGCTTGAATATCAATGGCTCTTTCTTGAATAAGTGCACTAAATCAAGCTCGTATTTTCCCGGCCTCAGGATTCTTATGGCCTCTAAATCAAGAATAACAGGCTGGTCTCTGTCTATTTCACTCCCGACTAAATCAAAAATGTCCTGTTCTATTTGCTCTTTGTCCTTATCTGATAAATTTACTTCTTCTGCAATCTTCCTCATGTCTTCTAATTTTTCCTTCTTGATGAAGAAGAACAGCTTTCCGCCGCATCCGCATCCATTCAGCAGCTCTTTTGTTCCATCCTCATAGAAATTGTTGCATCTTATGCATTGGTGGGGCATTTTGGTTCAATATTAATTTAGTTTTCTTTATTTTTTCTTCTTCCCTTCTTTTGTCAAAAGCTCTATCTTGTTTGGATCCTTCTTAATCTCCTTTACAATGGTTGCAGGGCCTATTACAGTAAGCCCCTGCCGGTCTCCAAGCAGCATACCAAAGAAATTATTCCTCATTTTTTTAAGACCTGCTTTATCCTTGTTTTCCGGGTTTATCACGGCCAATTCTATGCCCCTGAACTTAGCCCCTATCTCCTCCATTGCTATTGATATAAGGTCGGTCTCCTCCTCTTTCCTCAATCTGCCCTGCAGCAATACAATCTTGTTTTCCTTGACAATGTCAATAAGCTTCTTAACTCTGCGGGCACTGCCTAAATCCTCTATCTCATTGTAAGGGACAAATTGTAGAGTTACCATTTTTATCTATTAGCACCTCTTTTTTGACTAATATTATTGTTATGTCGTGGTTATTTGAAATGTGTTTCAACCAGCTATTGCAAATAAGCCCTCATAAAACTGGTCGATATTATTGCCATACTTTGCTGATATCCCTATAACGTTGTATTGGGGGTAAGCAGCCTGCACTTTTTTTATGTCTGCTTTCTTTAAATCAGATTTATTCGCAACAATTAATACGGGTATGTTTCTCGCCTGCAAATTGCCTACAATTGTTACATTAACTTGTGTATAGGGGTCCTTTGTAGCGTCCAGCACAATAACGACAGCGTCCATCTCATCAAGCCATTTAATTGCGTCTATTACTCCTTTTGTGGCTTCTTTCGCCCTCTCCTTAGCCTGCTTCTCCTTCAGCCCTGCTTTGATAAAATCCTCAAAATCAATCTTTGTAGCTATTCCAGGTGTATCAACCAAATTAAAAGTCAGTTCCTTGCCTTTTGACTTTATGCTTATCTGTTCCTTTATCTGGACTTCCCTCGTCTCATGCGCAATGTTAGAAACAGCCCCCATATCCTGTCCAAGCCAGTCTTTGCAAATCCTGTTTGCCAGGGTTGTGTTGTGCGCTATTATTCCTGAGGAGGTAAGGAAAGTGTGGGTATCTTCAATTGTCATATCATAAACAAATCCATCATAAGGAATCTCCTTTATCTCGATGATCCGATCCCATTGAGCGTCCGAACTTGCCAACTTCCGGGTTATTGCTATGTGCGGATGTCTCTCTGAAATGTGCCTTAACCTAGTTGCTGTTATCCTATTGTCTCTGGCCATTCTTGCCACATGCTTATCATCAAGGAAAAATTCTGCCTGTGTAAATCCGGCCTGCTTCCTAATGCGTTCCAGAAGTTTCATAATTGGCAGGAAATAAGCGTTTCTTTTGTCGCCTAACTTGCATAATTTAGCCAACCTTTCAGCCTTATATGAAATTGTAAATCCAATAGAATCCCTAAACCTTCTGTGATTTTCTGAACCTCTTATTAAAAGCCGATGGTAAAGCTCACCATTGACAACTTTTGGCATGAACTTCCCTACAATTCCGAACCTGTTAAGCATTAGTTGGACCTGCTCAAGCAGCTTCTTGCTTTTGCTGGCTATCTCAATAGAAGCTCCACTCTTCCTGAATTCCTTTGAAACAGAACCCTCGCAATCTGCATATATCCTCAAAAATTCTGCTAACAAGTGGTCTGGAAGCCCCAAGAATTGGTCTGGTACGGACTTAAACTCAGAAGTTGCTGGCTTTAGGCCTAGAGCAAACTGCAAATAATCCGTGAGGCTCTTGGAGTTAAGCTCAAGTTGCGGTACGCCCTTATTTACGCGTTTTATGGGTGTGAGCCTGAAGAGGCTCTTAGAAGCAGCCTCAAAGTCTGACAACAATTTTTCATCGCAATTTGAGAAAATTATTCTGTTTTTAGTGTGGTAGGACTCGCTCAACACATATGCAACAAACCTAACCAGCTCTGGCGTGATTGTGTCTGGCGCTGTTATAATCTTTGGTTCATGATAAGCAGAAATAGCCTGCACAGTGCCATCTGCCAGAACCACCATCTCCGGTATAATTGCATTTAGCTGTAAACCTGCAGTCAACCTCAAATTTTGCGCTATTGCTACGGAGTCATTAAGCCTGAGATCTTCAGCTCTTGTTTTTTCAATACCTATATCTGACAACCTTATTAAAGGATGCACTGGAGTGGTTTTTATTACCCTGCCGCTGCTTGTCCTCATCTGGTAAATAATCCCGCTGTACTTTTGTGCATAGAGGTGCGTTACTTTTTTATTAACGATTTTAAGCTCTCTCAAATCAAAGCTGGGCACCTGCAAGTTTAGGTCGTCGCATTGAATTATTACCTCTGAAGAGGTAGTAATGTCAAACTGGCCTTTTTGGCCATTCACATGATCGAACAACTCCTTTATCGGCAGCACTTTCCCGTTAGCCAGCACTACTTCAGTATCAGGAGTTACGCACTTTCCTCCATTAGGGGGGCCATATAAACCAAGCTTGAAGTTTTTCTTTTTCTTGAAAATGCCTTTTAGAACTTTATTAATGAAATCCCTTACAATGTTAATCATATACGCACCTTTTTTTACTCTTTAGTTGTCCCATTAAGGATTAGATATTTATACTTTTCTATTAAGAAGTAAGAAAGTTTTATATAAATGCTGGATAAATTTGCATGGTATGGAAAGTGCTGTAAGGAATGATGCTTTGCAGATTATCAAGAGAGTCTTAGAAATCCTGGAGACCAAGGAAGAGAAAGATACTATGGAACTGAAGGAGCTAAGCAACAACACAATCCACAATGCTTCCATATTTCAAGATGAATGCTCTATATCCATAGCGGTCCTGATTTACGCGCTTTCAAAGATAATTGAAAGAAATCCGGAATTGGATTACAGCAGGGTATTTAATTTTCTTAAAGAAGCGAGAGATAGCCTGGAAAACGACAAAGAGGAGGAATTCGACACCACAATCAAAAAATTATTTTCCGAAATATCAAGGCTGGACAGCAAGATAAGGCTTTACGTCCAGGAAGTCATAAACCAGGCCCAGATAAAAAAAGGCTCTAAGCTTTGCGAGCATGGGTTGTCATGCGCAAAAGCCTCTCAGATTCTTGGAATATCCCAATGGGAATTAATGAATTATATCGGAAAGACAAATCTTGCGGAAAATGCTCCTCAAATCATCGATGCAAAGGCAAGATTAAAATTTGCCAGGAGCTTGTTTGCATGAAAACAATAGTATTTGATGCGGGCCCTATAATAAGCCTTACAATGAATAATCTGCTGTGGATTCTTGAGCCACTGAAAAAAATTTCTAATGCAGAGTTCTGCATAACCGAGCAGGTAAAGCATGAGCTTGTAGACACTCCGCTAAACAAAACAAGGAAATACATGTTCGAGGCCCTGCAAGTCCTTCATTACATAGAAAACAAAACTATCGAAGTAATTGATAACGATGCGGTAAGAAATCAGGCATTGCATCTTCTTTCCATAGCAAACAACTGCTTTAACGCTTTTGGGCATAATATGCAGATACTCCATGAAGCAGAGATGTCTGCAATCGCGCTCTATTTGCAGAAAAAAGCCGATGCGTTTGTTGTTGATGAAAAGACCGCAAGGCTGCTTATGGAGAGTCCAGACAGGCTGCACAGCATAATGAAGCATAAACTGCATACAAAAGTAGAAAAAAATAAAGAAAATTTAAACCAGTTCAAAAAAATAACAAGAGGCATCAAGGTAATAAGGTCTGTTGAATTGGTTACCCTAGCATATGAAAAGGGCTTCTTGGACAAATACCTCTCAAGCATGCCCAGCTCAAGAAAAACCTTGCTGGAAAGCGTGCTTTGGGGAGTTAAGCTGAATGGATGCGCTGTCAGCAAAAGGGAGATTGAGCAGATTGTAAGGATGGAATTGTAGTTCTTTTAGTAAGTGACATAAGTAGACAGTAATTTTAGTTATACCCTATTTCATCTAAAACTGGCGTTACCATATGCGATCGCTGTTCATTCCTCCCAAATAATTGGAGGGATTAAATTTTAGTGCAACGTTAGGTGATAAAAGAAACATAGAATATTGAAGGGGCACATGCATTTATTCATCCAAGTTCTGAAGGATATTTGGAATTAGAAGACTTCAAAAGTTACTTTGATGCATGCTTAAATTATCACAGAATTCCTTTTAAACGATATGATTAGCCCGCCCGCTTATTGAAATGAACTACCATTTCATAGAAAAATTTATAATCTACCCTAACCTTTATTTATTTTAAGGGGGTAAAAATCACATCTAGCATCATCTTTCTAGGTACGGGTGGAGACAGCTATGTCATTGGCAGGCAGCTTAGGGCATCTGGCGGCATTATTTTGCAGGTAGATGAAGATCAATACCATATTGACCCCGGTCCTGGCTCGTTGGTAATGGCCAAGGAAGCAGGAATTAATCTAAGGGCAAACACCACCTTATTTGTTTCCAATAATAGTATCAACAACTGCAATGACATCAACGCTGTAATAGACGCAATGACATACCATGGCTTCGACAAGAAAGGCGTTTTAGTAGCTAATAACACCGTAATAAACGGAAGCGAAAGCCACTATCCTGTTCTACAGAAATTCTATCGTGATTGCTTGGAGAGGTTCATTGTGCTTGAGGCAGGAAAAAAAGTAGGAATAAACGATATTGAGGTAAGGGCAATAAAAGCAAAGTATTCTGATCCAAATGCAATCGGCTTCAAGTTCATAACCCAGGATTACACATTGACCTATACTGGGAACACAATGTATAATGCGGAAGCCCTTGCAGAATACGAAAACTCAAACATTTTAATCCTAAATGTTCCTTGTCTGAAAAAAGATGAAGACAAGTATAACCTATGCAAAGATGATGCAATAAAAATAATAAAAAAAGTAGCTCCAAGATTGGCAATAATAACTCACTTTGGAATTGATTTCCTTAAAGCAGATCCCTTGTATGAGGTAAGGGAAATCCAAAAAGAGACAAGCTGCCAGATAATAGCAGCAACAGACGGCATGGTTATAAACCCCCTAAGCTATGATGTAGACCAGGGGCAAAAGACGCTATACAAGTATGCAAAGAAAGAAAGCTTGAGGATTCAGGAGTTCGAGCAGCAGGAAGAAGAAAAAGTCAGGGAAATAGATGAGATTATAGAAGAAAGGCAGACAGAGCTTGGGAATGATGCTCCTGAAGACGCTCGTGAAGAAAACACATAGCTTATAACTCATAAGAATAATAAAATAGCTAAATACCCCAAAACACATCCTACAGACAGATAAGGCATTGCAGGGTAAAACCTGTCTTTTTCTCCAGTAATTAGAAGATAAAGCAATGCAAAGGTGACAAAAACAGGAATTATTAACGTCTTCAAAAACCCAATAGTTTCCGTACTGGCAAGCATCAAGTCTTTCATGACAGCACCAGCAAACAACAACGGAAAGCCAATATCGCCTCCGCCAAGAACAGCAATTCTTCCTTTCTCCTTGTCTTGTATAATGCCTCTTCCTTCTGCTGCAATGCCTTTCCCTTTCCCATATGGAACCATAAGCCCTGCAAAGACCTTGCTTCTTACCTGAAACTTTGCAAGCTTAACCATATGCTTTGTGTGTCTTACGGCAACAATATCATAAATGGAAATTAAAAACAATAAAGCAAATGCTGCAAACAAGCTGATTATGGGAACGAATATCGCAGCTAAGCCGCCATAAATGAAAATCTCCGTAAAGTTGTTAAGTATTGCCGTTGGCCTATATATTTTCATCAATGCAAAAATAAAAGCTAAAACTGCTGCAATAATCTGACCGACAAATGGCGCAAATGCAATTGCTATTGTGAAGAAGACAGCAAAGAAAAACCATAATTTCCATATATTGAATTTTCTGAATTTTATTATCAAAAGCAACAACAATGTCCCTATAATTACCGCTAGGGTTATCCAGATGTAAGATGTGGATTCCTCTATCTGGGGCCTTTCAAGATTGTAAGGCAGCTCCTCAGAGACAACTTGCTTTACAACTGCTTTTGTTTCTGGATCAATGTATTCCTTAGTGGAAATGTATTCTTTAGTTATAGCAAGTCCTACTATCTGCGCAACAAAGAAAATCAGAGCCAGCAGCAAAGTAACTTTCAAAGTATGCTTCATTACATTATTTTTATTTCCCGTTTATTTAAATATTTATTTAATTTGTTGAAAGTTACGTTTCAAAAGGTTTATAAATTACGAATGAAATTGCAGTTATCACATGGCAAAAGCTAAGCATATAGAGCAAGAATTCTTAAAAAAATATTTTACCATAGAAGAGGCTGAAAGACTATTGCCTCAAATTGAAAAAACCCTCAGTAGAACGATAAAGCTCAACAAAGCCCTTGAGATCCTTGAGTCTATAGAGATAGAGGTTTACGGGGATAATTATGAAGATTTGGTCAAGATAACGAAAGCTAATAAGCAGTTCCATAAGCTTTCTTACGAATTTTACGATAACATAGAAAAACTTGAGGAAATGGGCTGCTTGGTAAAAGACCTTGAGCTTGGGATTGTGGATTTCTATCATCATTTCGAGGGCCGTGATATTTTCCTATGCTGGAAATTAGGGGAAAAGCAAATTAAGTTCTGGCATGAGGTTGATGCTGGCTATATTGGGAGGAAGCCAATTCTAGATTTTACAAAATACTTTTAATGGAGATTCGCTGGGCTCGAAGCTGCTAAACACATACGATAAAACCATATATTTTTATAATTATTATTAAAAATGCTCCAAAGAAGAAACTCAAGAAAAGTAAAAGTAGGAAAGCTGCATATTGGCGGAGATTCTCCGATAACAATACAGTCAATGACTACCACAGACACAACAAATGTAGATGCTACAGTAAATCAGATTCATGGATTAGAAGAAATTGGTTGCGACATTATAAGGGTTTCCGCACCAACAATGGAAGCGGCAAAAGCATTAAAGGACATCAAAACAGACATAAGCATTCCTTTAGTTGCGGACATTCATTTTGATTACAGGATTGCATTGGAAGCGGTAAAATACGTTGATAAGTTAAGGATCAACCCAGGAAATATCGGCAATGATGAAAAAGTCAAATTAGTTGTGCAGGCAGCAAAAGACAATGGAATTCCTATAAGGGTAGGAGTTAATCTTGGCTCTCTGGAAAAAAGATTGTTTGACAAATACGGCTACAGTCCAGAAGCAATGGTCGAAAGCGCATTGAATAATTTAAAAATCCTTGAAGACCTTGGCTTTTATGATACTGTCGTCTCATTGAAAGCCTCTGATGTCCCAAGAATGGTGCAAGCCTATAGGTTGTTTGCGGAAAAAACAGATTATCCATTGCATTTAGGCGTAACAGAAGCAGGCAGCAAAATTCCTGGCTCGGTAAAATCTGCAATGGGCATGGGCATCCTGCTTTCAGAGGGCATAGGGGACACTATAAGAGTATCTTTATCAGAAGATCCGAAAGAGGAAGTGAAAGTCGGAAAATTAATTTTGCGTTCACTTGGATTAAGAAAAGATGGTGTTGAAGTTACAAGCTGCCCTACATGCGCAAGAACCCATGTTGATGTGATAAAAATGGTAGAAGAAATAGAAAACAAGACAGAAAAGATAAAGAAGCCAATACATGTTGCAATAATGGGCTGCGCTGTTAACGGCCCTGGAGAGAGCAAGAAAGTTGATTTAGGGATTGTTGGAGGGGCAGGAGACACTAATTTGTTGTATAAAGACGGGAAAATTGTCGGGAAAGTGGAAAAGGAAAAGATTATTGAGACTTTAATGAGGGAGATAGAGAATTTGAATAAGCAATAACACATTCCCGTATATTTTCATTTCTTTCTTGGGGCGACAAAATAAATTTATTTTGGAAATTTTTATAAGTATATGTTATTTCTTGATGGAAAATGACTCAACAAGAATTGGTAGGGGTGCATAGAGGTCTCAGTGGCGTTGTAATGCATGCGAGTAAAATAACATCTGTAGATGGTGAAGAAGGTGTATTATTGCATCACGGATACAACATTCATGACCTTGCAAAGCATTCAACTTTCGAAGAACTTGCTTACTTGCTTCTTTCTGGCGAATTGCCAACACAATCAGAGTTGGATAGTTTTAGCAGTGCCCTAAAAGCAAATCGTAAAATTCCGAAGGAAGTAATTGACATTATCTATATTCTTAAAAATCGCCATCCTGTGGATGTTTTACGAACTGCTGTTTCAGCCTTACCTATACCTGATACTCGTGAGCGTAGCGACGTTTCTCTTGAAGCGATAACTGAGGAGGGGATAAGACTTATTTCGCAGATGCCTATCATAGTAGCGTACCATCAAAATATGCGCGAAGGACGAGACCCAATACCACCAAGCAATAGTTTAGGTCATGCAGCAAACTTCTTGTATATGATGAATGGAAAAGAGCCTCCAAGGGATGCTGCAAGATTAATGGACGCAGATCTTATAGTGCATGTTGATCATGATATAAACGCTTCTTCACTTACTGCACGCGTTACTGCGGGAACAAAAGCAAACCTCTATGAAGCTGTTACAGGAGCAATAGGTACGCTAGCAGGACCAGCACATGGAGGAGCAGCTGAAGATGTTATGAAGATGGTTGAGGAAATAGGGAAACCAGGAAATGCAGCTGCTTACATTCAGGATATGCTTGATGGAAAGCGGAGAGTAACTGGATTTGGACATAGAGTATATAAAACTAGAGATCCAAGAGCACATCACCTAGAAGAAAGTGTACAAAAGCTTAGTCAAGAAACTGGAAATGAAATATTGTATGCGATCCTTAAAGAGGTGCGAGAAAACATGGAACCTCTCCAACAAAAAGGTATATATCCAAATGTAGATTTTTTTGCTGGCGTTGCTTACTCCTTAATGGGTTTTCCGACTGATATGTTTATATCTATTTTTGCTGTTGGCAGGGCTCCTGGCTGGATAGCACAATATATTGAACAAATAAAAGAAAATATCCTGATTAGACCATTATCGCATTATGTAGGTCTACCGGAACGTCCATACATACCAATAAGCCGACGCTAATTAAAAACATAAAATATCCAAAATTCTTATAAACCCCGTAAAATAACTCATTCTTGTGTTGGGGATGAAAAAGCTAAGCATATTAGGCAGCACAGGCTCAATAGGAACGCAAACACTAGACATAGTAAAAAACAATCCTGAGGAGTTTAAAATTATAGGATTAACTACAAACAACAACATCGAATTATTAAAAAAACAAATATTGGAGTTTAAGCCTGAAGCAGTCGCAGTAATGGACGAGGAAAACGCAGATTTATTGAAAAAATCTGTTGATATTAATGTTTATTCCAGCATTGAAGGCATAATAAAAGTCGCAAAATTAAGCGAAGCAGACACAGTAGTTAATTCCCTTGTTGGCTCTATTGGAGTAAGGCCTACAATTGAAGCAATAAAAAGCAAAAAAAACATTGCATTGGCAAATAAGGAAACTTTAGTTGCTGCTGGCCAAATTGTAATGGAAGAAGCAAGGAAAAACAATGTAAATATTATGCCGATTGATTCCGAACATTCTGCTATATTTCAATGCCTAAATAAAGAAATCAACAATGTAAATAAAATAATTATAACTGCTTCTGGTGGTCCTTTTAGAAACTATACAAAAGAACAACTGGAAAATGCAACAGTTCAAGATGCATTAAAGCACCCGACATGGAGCATGGGCAATAAGATAACGATAGACAGCGCAACATTGATGAACAAAGGATTTGAAGTAATTGAAGCGCACTGGCTCTATGGCATTGATTATGGCAATATTGAAGTTGTAATACACCCCCCAAGTATAGTTCATTCATTGGTAGAATTCAAGGATAATTCAACTCTTGCGCAATTATCATTGCCAAATATGAAAATTCCTATCCAATATGCATTAAGCTACCCTAAACGGTTTCCATTGGAGACAAAAAAACTAAATCTTATAGAAATAAAGAATCTGGATTTTGAAAAGCCAAATTTTGAATTGTTTCCATGTCTGAAATACGCTTACGATGCGGGCAATATTGGGTGGACAATGCCTGCTGTCCTTAATGCTGCAAATGAAGTCGCTGTTAATGCATTTTTAGAAAATAAAATTAAATTTTTGGATATTCCGGAGTTAATTAAAACAATGATGGGAAAACACAATTCAATAAAAAATCCTGCATTGAACAAAATTTTAGAAATTGATAAGACAATAAAAGAAGAAACAAAAGAGATTATTGAGAATAAAATGGAGATTACAAAATAAAAAATGAACTATGCAATCATTGTAGCTGGTGGAAAAGGAAAGCGTATGCATACAAGAATAAACAAGCTGTTCCTTTTATTAAACAAAGAGCCAATAATATGGCATACATTAAAAACATTCCAAAACTGCAAAAGCATAAGCAAAATAATACTAGTAGTTAGGCCAGAAGAAAAAAGCAAATTTGAATCAATCATTAAAAAAAATGGTTTTAAAAAAATAATAAAGATTGTTGATGGCGGATTTGAAAGGCAGGATTCTGTTTATAACGGCATTAAGGCGATAGAAAAAGCCAATGACAATGATATAATATTGATTCATAATGCTGTTAATCCCTTTGTTGACGAAGCTACGATAAATAACTGCATCTCTGCAACAAAAAAATACGGCGCTGCTGTTGTCGGATTTCCTGCAAAAGACACAATTAAGGCTGTTGAAGATGGATTTGTAAAGCAGACTATTAAGCGAGAGATTATATGGCAGGTGCAGACGCCTCAAGCAATGAAATACTTTCTTGCAAAAAGGGCTTTTGAGCGCGCTTACAAGGAAAAATTCTATGGAACTGATGACGTAAGCCTAGTCGAGAGGATTGGAGGAAGCGTAAAAGTTGTTTATTGCCCCAGGGAAAACATAAAAATAACAGAGCCTTATGATTTGGCTTATGCCAATAAAATGGCTAATGCCTCTAAAATAGGCATTGGGCAGGATTCCCATAAGTTTTCTAATGATAAAAATAAAAAGATGGTATTAGGGGGCTTTGAGATAGAAAAGGAGATTGGCTTCGAAGCAAATTCAGATGGCGATGTTATTTTGCATGCATTATTCAATGCATTAAGCACTGCTATTGGCGAAAAATCACTGGGATTTTATGCAGATAAGATGTGCAAAGAAGGCATAACTGACAGCAAAAAGTATTTGGAATTTGTTTTAAACAAGGTAAAAGAAAGAAATTACAAAATAAGCAATGTTGCGATAATGCTGGAAGGCAAAAAGCCAAGGATAGATGAGCATATCGGAAAAATCAAAAATTCGTTATCGAAATTATTAAAAATTAAAAAGGAAAGTATTGGAATAGCAGCGACTTCAGGAGAGGAACTTACGGAATTCGGGAAAGGCAATGGGATGCAGTGCTTTGCTAGTGTGATATTAAAATAATAAGGTTTTTAAGCATTTTTGTTAAAAGGCTTGGAACCTTATCTGCTTAACAGCAGACCTCAGGATCATGCCTCATTAGGTATAAACGTGTTAATGGAATACTCCACTTTAGCAAATCCAAAACCACAGTGCAGATAGCTCCCAAAATCAGCAACATTAATATACTAAAACATTTCTTAAAAAATTTATGCTTTTACAATCCCACGCAAAAGTAAACCTGTACCTGAAAATAGGCAAGAAATTAAAAAGCGGCTACCATAACATACAGTCTGTAATGCAGCCCATACAGCTTCATGACATTATTTCTTTTGAGAAATTAGATGAAGATGCTATAATAATCCAGAGCAATAATCCTAACTTGGAAAGCAAAGGCAATCTTGCATATAAGGCTGCTTCCCTTTTAAAAGAAAAATTCAAGGTAAAAGATGGCATAAGGATAAATATTGAAAAAACAATTCCAATGTCTGCTGGCTTGGGAGGAGGAAGTTCGAATGCTGCTAACACATTGGTTACGCTAAATAAGCTATGGAACCTTAAGGTTCCGCAAAAAAAGCTTATAGATATTGGAATTGAAATAGGCTCTGACGTGCCTTTTTTCATAGTCGGCAAAACTGCATTGGTAGAGGGCATGGGCGACAAAATAAACCCATTAAGAAAATCCACATCCTTAAACATTGTTCTGGTAAATCCAGGCATTAAGGTTTCCACATCATGGGCTTACAGGCAGTTTGACAAGAGCAAAATCAATTTAAGTTCCGGAAATAAAAAGGATATTAAAGACTTGATCAATGCAATAAATAAGAAAGACATCAAAAAAATGTCAGAGAATGTTTACAATGATTTCGATGCAATAATAGGGAAAAAGCATAAAATAACCAAAGAAATAAAAACCAATTTCAGGAAATTCGGAGCTTTAGGGTCCGTACTATCCGGTTCCGGGCCAACTGTTATAGGCCTTTTTGAAAGCATATATACTGCAAGGGAAGCATACTTCAAGCTTAGGGATATGTATCCATTCGTGTTTTTGACAAAAACCTTTTAAAACAGTAAAAACATTAAATAAGGTGGTAAACTTATGAAGAAATATTTATTATTATTAGGGATAATTTCTATGCTCTTGATTAGTTGCTCTGAGCAGCCAAAAGAGGTACAGCCAACACTGCAGCCAAAAGCGGTTGTAGGGCCTGCAGACGAACCATTAGAACCAATTGTAGTTTCAGATTCAAAAATAAAGGAATTTGATATAACTGCAAAAAAATTTGAGTTCATACCATCAACAATAACAGTAAACCAAGGTGATAAAGTAAGATTAAACATAAAAAGTGTAGATGTAACCCATGGATTTGCAATATCGGAATTTGGAATTAGTGAAAATCTAAGACCAGGAAAAACAGTAACAGTTGAATTTACAGCGGACAAGAAAGGGGAATATATATTCTTCTGCTCGGTTTACTGCGGAGGAGGGCATAGCGGAATGAGAGGAAAGCTGATTGTGGAATAGCTAATCAAAATCATACTACTTTTTCGTGCTGCCTTCGGCGGTTTTTTCCAAACGCACCCCGAAGGCGCTACTGTCGTAGTAGATGTCCATGCTGCCGCCAATAACGAAGTAGCTGTTAGGGCCATAGACACGCAACCTATTCAAGTATGGAGCTTTTTGCGCTCGGGAGGAGTAATCCTTTTCATTCATAAAAAAAGTGCTTGCATTTTTTCCTTGGGATTGTAGCCAATCGCCATACTCATACGCTTCGATTCCTAAACCTTTATCAGAAAACAATCTTGATGTTAAATCAGTTTCCCCAAATTCTAAAGTTTGTACTTCTGTCTGTCCGTGAGGAGCAACAAATGCAATGCCTCTTTTCAGCATTTCATCAACCATAGCATAAACCAAATCTCTTTGATTTTTAGGAATAACGTATTCTCTGTCTTGCCTGTGGGCATCAACTAGATTAGCTGTGCCGACTAGCTTGCTTATAGCACCGTCTGGAACTACGACAATTTTATCGGTTCTGTCATCATAAAAAACATCAGCACCTGTCCTACTGTAAGGCTTAAATGTGCCTTTGCGTTCTTTTGCTCTAAGAAAACCGAGCTGTGCTGGAGAAACAATCCCAAGGCCATTAGCTGCAAAAGCTGCTTCCTGTTCATCTAACGGCGCTTCTTTGTAACCATACGTTACAGTGTACAATCCTGCATTTGTCTTATTGACCTGCATTTCCAGATTAGGAATCATCTTGTTAAACCTCCAATAAGTATATAATAGCGAAAATGCTTTGGTTTATATATCTTCCGTTTTTTAATTTACTAGCAAGTAGTTAGTCTAATCGCGAGAAGTCGCCAATTTTAAGCTGCCCTTTCAAGTGAATTGGGCAACCATAAATATCGGAAACAAAATAAGCAGCTTAAAGTCTTGATTAAGATAGACAATAAAAATCAAATCCCTATTGTACTATACCCGGCGTCAACATAAATAACCTGCCCGGTAATATTCCTGCTTAAATCAGAGAACAAAAACAATGCTGTATTAGCAACATCATCTGCATCTATATTTCTTTTTAAGGGAGCCTTTTCCCTTGCATGCTCAAGCATTTTATGAAAATCCGAAATTCCAGATGCAGCTAGCGTCTTTATAGGCCCAGCAGAAATTGCATTAACCCTTATTCCTTTTTCCCCGACATCATTCGCAATGTACCTTACGCTGGATTCCAAAGCAGCTTTAGCAACTCCCATTATGTTATAGTTTGGATAAACCCTTAAAGAGCCGTCAAATGTCATTGCTATTATGCTTCCATTATCATTCATTATTGGCAATGCCCTTCTTGTTAATTCCACAAGGGAATAGGCACTGACTTCCTGCGCTACCTGATAACCGCGCCTGTCTACCTCATAAAACTTTCCCTGCAGATGCTCCCTTTTAGCAAAAGCGATGCTATGGACCAAAAAATCAACTTTGCCAAATTCTTTCTCAAGTTTGCCAAAAAACTCTGTAAGCTGCACATCATCAACAACATCGCATTTCATAGCTAAAGGATTATTTAGCATTCCCAGTAATGGCTTAACAAGCTGTTCTGCACGCTCTTGGTAGCCTAAAGCAATCCTTACACCAGAATCATTAAGCTTCTTTGCAATATGCCATGCTATGCTTTGGTCATTAGCAACTCCGAAAACTATTGCATTTTTTCCATTCAGATTAAAATTTCCCATTTTCTCACCACCATTAAGTTTGTTAATTAAGGATTTAAAAAATATTTTTATCAGATAAGCAGCCAAATACAGCTTAAACTTAAAAGGTATTTTTTTGTCACCACCCATAACTTAAAGGATATACGGAGCATATATAAAGATTTTGTTGAAAAGGTTTAAATATTGTTTGTGCAATAATTGATAAGAAGAGATGTTAATCGTGAAAAAAATAATCTTATTATTGATTTTGGCAGTTTTTATTATTGGATGCACTGCAAAAACAGAAAAAGTTGTTGAAGAAAAACCTCTTCAAGAGACGCCTAAAACAGAAGAGCCTAAGACTTTGGGTCCTTCCGGATGCAACTCTGATGAGGAATGCATTAGTTATTGCTCAAAAAATCCCATGGACTGCAAGGCATGGTGCGAGGTAAACAAGGAGGCATGCGCTGAGCATGCAATAAATATAGACATTCCTTCAGGCATTCCCGAAAGCCCTTGTACTAATGACGAAGAGTGCTTGACTGGCTTATGCCTTAATTTCAAATGCGACATTCCAAGTCCAGACAATATGGCCAAAAAATCTGGGTTTAAGCTTCCTGGCAGCTGTAGCTCTATGGCTGATTGTGCGAAATACTGCGCCCAGCCGAAAAATATTGATGAATGCAAAAGTTTCTGCGGAAATTTCCCAAGTTTTTGCGCTAATGTCAATGAGATACGAGCATCAAATGCCCCGGAAGAGTGCAAATCCTGCATATCTTGTGATTCAAAAAGCTGCATTTCAGACTGCACTTACAACTGCTATGCCTACATGCCTTTTAAGCTCACCAATATAGAGGAATTAAAAAATGGCTTTGTATTTGAAAGAAACTACAAAGAGCCAATAAAAGCTGTTTGGGAGCCTGGGCCTGCAAACAATAGGAATGGTGTAACATATTTTGTTGATGATTATAGGGAGCTTGGGGTTAATACTTATTCTATCACTCCGAAATATGACCATAAGGGAGACAGCTTGGTGCATAATGTCGATTATGTTATAACCGGAGAAAATGATGCAGATGCGGAAACGACAGCTAACCTTATCAAAGCAAAAAAAGCTGGTTTTCAAACTGTTTTGGTAGCGCATGACCTTTATGACTTATTTCCTGATGCCAACCCAAATAAAAATGAAAGAATAAATTACAAGATTTACCTGGACGATATTGAAAGAACAGCGTTAAAATTGGCTAAGATTGCAGAAGAATATAAGTCCGAATACTTTGTTCCTGTGAACGAATTTGAGTACATGATGTACCAGAATGGCTATAGCGCAGAGGAAGCTTGTGGTGCAACAAACAGCCTGTACCAAAAAATAATCCCGAGGGTAAGGGAAATTTTTAAGGGAAAAATATACTGCAGGGTTGGGGGCATGGATGCAAAGTTTGGGTGCATGGATTTCTCGCAATGCGATATATTTGGCTTTACTCTTGGCGGCAGCGGTGATGCATACTCGCTTCTAAAAAATGAGATTAGCGTAGGCGAGCAGCTTTCAGCTAAATATGGAAAGCCGTATATTTTGGCAGAGGTATTCAGCTTCAATTATGATGGAATACCTGCATGCGCGCAAGTGCATAGAGGAGGCATGCGTGCATACAAAGAAGTTGCTAAAAATGGCATTGGCTATACTTTCATGGGCTTGGTCCAGAGAGACCCGATAAATAAGAATGACTGCACGATAAAAGAAGCCAATGTTGTTGGAGACTACAAGGAATTTTTTAAGTGGATAGATGAGAATCAATGAAGAATAAAAATTAGGAAAACAAGCTGTTTTGGCCAAATGTCCCTTGCTTTTGATGGCAGCTATTTATGGGTAGGAGAAATAAAATTTTCCAATAGGCTGTTGAGGTTCAGTGTAAGATGAAAAAAACAATTTTATCCTTAATTCTATTGATTTTTGTGATTGGCTGCGCTAAGCAAATAGAAACACTAATTGAAGAGCCAAAGCAACAACATCCAACAATACAAGAAAAAGAAACAGTACAAGAAATACCGGAAGAAGATGAAAATTGGCTATGATGGAAATTTTGAAGGCAACTGGCCGATAATTGATGATGATAAGGTGTTTATCGCCCCAGAAGATATATTCGCGTTGGACCTTAAAACAGGGAAAAAAGTCTGATCTTATGCTGAGGAAGGGAAAAGCTTGATGATTCTGGAAGCATTTACGCATTAAATGCAGATAATGGAAATTTAATATGGAAAAAGGATTTTTTGAAAGAATGATTAACTTTTTTAGAGGATTATTTGGATTCCAAAAAACTTAAATACAACCCCTCTTCTGAAATTTTTGCTTTAAAAATGGGAAACAGGCTGTTAATGTTCTCCGGCAGGGAATGCGTCCATTGCAAGGAAATGTACCCCATTGTAGAGAACGTTGAAAAAGTTACCGGGTTAAAAATAACGCATATGGAAGTATGGCATGACAGCAATAATGCAAAGCTCATGCAACAGTTGGATAAGGACGAGCAGGGCAACGAGTTCTGTGGCGGCGTTCCATTCTTCTACAATGAAAAAACGGGAAAGAAGATTTGCGGCAACACCAAATATGAGAAGCTGAAGGCTTGGGCTGAAGGGAAATAGACCAAAGAAAAGTTTATAAACACTCCAAAAAAACGAAATCTTTGCTTATTATCATGGTACAAAAAGTAATTGAAAAATTTGAAGTTGAGTATTTGCAGGTAATGGATGAGAAAGGCATAGTTGATAAAAGTCTCATGCCAAATCTCTCTGACAAGCAGATAAAAGAGCTTTATGAATTAATGATTCTAATGCGCACTTTTGATGACAAAGCATTCTCATTGCAAAGGCAGGGAAGAATAGGAACTTACATACAATTCAAGGGCCAAGAAGCTTCCCAATTAGGCTCTGCATACGCTTTGGAAGACAAAGACTGGATGTTTCCTATGTATAGAAGCGGAGGAGCGCTAATAGTAAGAAAATACCCAATGCACCAGCTCCTGCAGTATTATGGCGGTGATGAAAGAGGCTTAAAATCTGAAATAATAAACAATTTCCCAATATCCATACCTGTAGGGACACAAACGCCTCATGCAGTAGGCTGCGCATGGGCCTCGAAATTAAAAGGAGAAAAAGTGGTATCACTAGGCTATACAGGAGAAGGCGGCACATCAAAAGGCGACTTTCATGAGGGCTTGAATTTCGCTGGAATACATAAAGTGCCTTGTATTATTGTTATCGAAAACAACCAGTATGCAATCTCCGTACCAACAAAAAAGCAGACAGCATCAGAAACATTTGCGCAAAAGGCAATTGCTTACGGTATAAATGGAATACAAGTTGATGGGAATGATGTTTTTGCTGTCTATAAGGCAACTAAAGAGGCAGTTGATAATGCAAGAGCAGGGAAAGGACCAACATTAATAGAGGCTTTTACTTATAGGCTAGCGGATCATTCCACATCTGACGATGCGAAAAAATATCGCTCAGACAAGGAAGTGGAGGAATGGGAAAAAAAGGACCCAATCGTAAGGCTTGAGAAATATATGCGCTCTAAAAAAATGTTAGATGATAAATACAAGACAGAAGTTGCAAAAAAAGCAAAGGAAAAAGTTGAGAAAGAAGTAGAAATTTATGAGAAGACTCCAGACCCTGACCCGAAAGATATGTTTACATACACTTATGCAGAATTGACAAATGATTTAAAAGAGCAGATTAAGGATTTTGAATGATAAAAAATTTCAATGTTCAATGACTAAAATTCATTAAACTACACAAAAGCTCAGTATTAAAACATAAAATCATTTTATACATTTTAATAAAAACAATTAAATAATCTGTTGTGGTTGTGCACAAACAACATATCTGGAAATTTTTCAATAAAAACAGATAATGTGTAAGAAACTAAACTTGCGCAAATAAGTGTGAGCACAAGATAAAACTCAAAATTCAATGTAGAAAACCAATGTAACGAAAAAAATAATAAAATTTTAAGAGATAATTTTTAAAAATGCCAAAGATGAATGTCGTGGATGCTGTCAAGTCAGCATTAAGGAATGAGCTTAAAAGAGATAAACGAGTAATTGTGCTTGGAGAAGATGTAGGAAAAAATGGCGGTGTTTTTAGATGCACAGATGGATTGTATCAAGAATTCGGCCCTGACAGGCTTATTGACACCCCTCTTTCAGAAGTAGGCATTGTAAGCACAGCAATAGGCATGGCTGTAAATGGCATGCTGCCAGTAGCTGAAATACAATTTTCTGGATTTATTTATCCCCCTTTTGACCAGCTAGTGAGCCACGCTGCTCGTATAAGATCGAGATCAAGAGGCAGATATTCAGTACCATTGGTTGTAAGAACTCCTTTTGGTGGAGGTATAAGGGCTTTAGAGCTGCATTGTGAAAGCGTAGAAACTTTTTGCGCTCATGTTCCAGGACTTAAGGTTGTAATTCCATCCCATCCTTACGATGCAAAAGGGCTTTTAATATCCGCAATTCGCGACCCTGATCCTGTTATTTTCCTTGAGCCAATGCGAGTTTATCGTGCTATAAAAGAAGAGGTTCCGGATGGTGAATATACCGTCCCTATCGGAAAAGCGGAAGTTGAGCAGGAAGGCTCTGATCTAACGGTCATTTCTTACGGCGCTATGCTTAAATACACAAAAGAAGCTTTGGAAAGCTCAGACTATTCAGCGGAAATTATAGATATAAGGACAATAAAGCCATTGGATGAGGAAACTATTATAAAATCAGTAGAAAAAACAGGAAGATGCGTAATAGTCAATGAAGCTCCTAAGACATGCGGCTTTGCAGCTGAGATTATAGCAAGAATAAATGAAAAGGCATTTTTCAGCTTGGAAGCGCCAATTGAAAGGGTTACAGGCTATGATGTAGGATTTCCATTTGCAAAGCTTGAGAATTATTATTTGCCAGATGAAAAAAGGATTTTGAAAGCTGTTGACAAGGTAATGAGTCAATAAGATATTATTGTTTTTGCCGGTCAAAGTAAGCGGTTACTAAACCTGACAAGCCAGTTGCTCTTGCCGGTGTCATTATTTCAAGTGCTCTTTTTTGATTGTTTGGGTCTAGTAATGCATCATAAGCATTTGCTACTGGATCAA
>Ga0209541_10005041_pt1 | contig 23158 bp, 25 predicted proteins | sample RifCSPlowO2_01_FD_184027 | JGI IMG/M metagenome (GOLD analysis project Ga0209541, IMG submission 184027) | Groundwater microbial communities from Rifle, Colorado - Rifle CSP2_plank lowO2_0.1 (SPAdes) (version 2) | ecosystem: Environmental > Aquatic > Deep subsurface > Groundwater | place...
CGCCTCCCACCTGAACTGTGCTTCAAATGTATTTGGCGGATCGATGCAAGGTGGCTTGGAAACAGTAAGGTTTGCCGGCTGATCGGGTGGGCTCGAACACCTAGGCACATTCCAGCCGTTACCTGAGTTATAATGAACAAAAGTACTCCAGCCTGCACTATTTCCGGCTTTCACTCGCCAAGTGTAAAGGGTGCCGGGCCGAAAGCCGCCAATATAACCGGTCGATAAACTATAACTGCTGCCAGCACTCATCGCTGGCGGCGGCCAACTGTACTGTGTTTCAAAAACCCCATTGCCGTAAAGCTGTAAGATTGCCGCAGTCGCACCGGAAACGTTAAATGACAAATTTACTCCGCTATAATAAGTATCATCTGAACATGACGGAATACCAGTTACGCGCAGATTTGTCGGCGCAGGCGGGACAGCGGCGGATTGACAGGCGGTACTTGAATACGCAGGCGAACTCCATGTCGTTCCATATGTAGTCGGGCTTAACCACCCTGGAAGAGATTCAGCACTAACGCGTACATAATAAGTTTTACCGGATGTCATTCCGGACCACACCTTTAATCCGGATGACGAAGATGAATTTATAGTTTCAATATAATTGTCATCAGGATTAGCATCCGGTGATTGAGATCTGAACAAATGGTATTTCTGTACATTGTATGGCCCGGACCCCGAAAGATTCCAGCTGAGGCTTAGTTGATTGCCAGGTGTCGGACAACTAGCGGTAACAGTCGGCTCACCGCCTACATCAGGACAAGTTACGTCTTGATCACCCCAATAAACATTTATGTCCGGAAGCGCATCATAATCTGCTCCCTTTTGAACATTTACTGGGTCAGGTGTACAATTTGTCCACCAAAAAACCTTATAGGGCTCAACAATTGTGCTATCCGTGCCTGTACCTAATCTTGTCTGACTACCTGAAACTGCTACCGAATAATTTCCGGAAGAAGGAATCCGCTGGTTACCTCCATCCTGAAAGTAATACGATACTGTAACCGGAATATTTCCGTTATTTTTAAAAGGTACGGCTAAGTACGCAGTTCCAGCTGCTTCCACCTTCGGTGCGAAGGAAGCTAAAGCTATGCCGGCTAAAACAAATGTTAAAACTGCAATAACTTTTTGCATACGTTAAATTTCCAAAAGCTCAGGTGTTATAATTTCTATTCGCCCATAAAACTGTCCGTAATTTGCCTTGATAAACTCTTTAAGCATATTAGCGACCTTTGCGATCTGACTATCTTTAACCCGCCTATACTCACCCGAAATTTCCTGAAGTGCGTTTAAATAATTATCGAATTGATAATTTGCATCTTGCGACAATGCAGCCGCTTCGAATTTATTTTTAACGCTCATGGCAACTTGCTGATCAATCGAAGTGATTTTTCCAAGTTCATCCATAATTTCTAAAATTTCCGCGGGATTGTTCGGTATTGCGCATGAAGAATCCAGGCAAGGTATTTCGAAATTCTCAGCTTTGTATAAAGAGGGGAATTCGCTGGCTAAAAACTGGCTAAAAATTTTAATTTTATCGCGTGATTCAGGATCATGATCTTGAACATATATAGATACAAGCGAGTCAAAAACTTGCGAATACTGACTAAAACTCTGCTGGTCATTTTTCTCTTTATTTGCTGAATCGATTTTTGCAATAACCCATTTTTTAGTTACCTCGTTAGGGTAATTAATCTCGTTAAAATTTATATTCGGGCCTTTACGGGAAAACTGTAACTGGTACTGAAAATTAATATCTAAGAAAAAAAAAGATATTAGAAAAAAAGCCGTGACCGAACAAAGAAGAAAAATAAATTGCCTAGGACCTATAAACGTAGGTATAGCACCCGGAAAATTGGTAACAAAACCTTTCGGTATTTTGGGCAGCATGGCAGACTGAATTTAGGGCTCTAACTCAATTGAAGCGGAGATGGAGGCGTAAAGTCAAGCAGAAATTTTTCTAACCGTCTGTATACTGTACTGTTTTGGAAGGTCTACTTTTGGGGGTCGGGCGATGTTTGTCCTATAATCTCAAGTGAACTGTCCAGTTGGGCTTTCCTCTCGGGTAATTCTGTCAATAAATAATTGGTAACATTCACGGCCGCTTGATATATATCTTCATGACCCGTTTTTTCGTAATAAAAATAAAGCCACTCTGTCATACTGGCACATGCATACACCCTATCTGTCTCCAGTGTTTTTGGATATAATGGAGCAGTCGGATCGCCTTTTCGGCAAACCTCCAAATTTACATCATATGTATTGCGCTTAATCTCGCTCGAACCCAGAAACAATATTTTAGAAATTTCGGGATGGTCTCGGTAAACTGAATCAACCGATTCTACAATCTGGGCAAATTCTGTCGGTACAAACTCGGCATCCGCCAGTTTTTTAGGCACAAATTGTGTCGGTTCGGGAGTCGGCGTCGGCTCGGCGGTTGGTTCAACTGTCGGAGTCGGTGCGATTGTTTCGGTTGCTTTGGGTGTTTGGGGAGGCGTTGGAGTCTTGTTAACTTTTCCGTCTTTACTTTCGCAGCCTACAAGCGCAACCGCAGCTAGTCCGCCCAATGCGGCAATTCCTCCAAAAACAACTCTTCTTCTGGAAATTCTCTCACTCATCGCCGCGAATTATACCGCTATAGGCTCACTTTTGTCAAATCTGTCAAGGTGAAATAATCTTTGGAGCCGCAAATTCTACCACTATTTTTCGTCCAAGCCAAACTATAGGGTCTTTGCGAAAAATATCAGAGGAGCAACATTGCCAAGTCAGACTTGGCAAGTTGACCTGCTGATATGGGATTGTATTGTCAAATCATTTTTGCTGGACTATAATTTATACCGATGACCAAGTCAACTTTAGAGAAAGAAATCCAAAGTATCACAAGCCAAATTGTCAAAAAATACAAACCCACCAAAGTCATCCTTTTTGGGTCAGCCGCACGCGGAGAATTTGATCCGGAAAAAAGCGACCTGGATTTTTTCGTGGTTAAAAATGACAAGCGGAAAAAGTTCAAAAGAATGCAAACATTGTATCAACTAGTTCAAAAAAACCTGCCTGCCGATTTTATAGTCTATACACCCAAAGAAGTGGCGGAGAGGTCAAAACTCGGTGACCCTTTTATCCTCTCAATTTTAAGAGAAGGTAAGATTTTGTATGGCCGCTAAAAAAATTATTCAAGAATGGTTGCTGACTGCAGAGAAGGATTTAAAAATCGCCAAAGAAGATATAGACAAGCCGGAAAGGCGTCAGGACGTCAGTTTCCATTGCCAGCAATCTGCAGAAAAATTTCTTAAGGCGTTTATCATCTTTAAGAATCTTGAATTTAGACCCACCCATGATTTAGAAACATTACTTCAAATTTGCTCACAACAAAACAGAGAATTTGAATCAATAAAAACAGAGTGTAAAATGCTTAGTCCATTTTATATTGGAACACGTTACCCTGAGTTTGACGAAGGACTCACAGACGAAGAAGTTAAAGAAGTCCTCCGATATGCTGAAAAAATCGCTAATTTTGTCAAGAAAACGATCAAATAAAATGCTACTTAATTTGAAAGGAAGACAAACTGCCGCGGGCCGATAAAATCCGGTATGGCATACGGAAAATTGGTAATTAACCCCTTTGGTACTTTAGGTAGCACAGGCATAAAAAAAGAATTGGGGAAATGTCAGAGGGGAATGGGCATTTTTGTCAATTATCTTTTCAGTCCTCTTACCAACCACAACCTTTTCTGGTTCAGCCTCTGCAAAACCACTCTCCTGCTACTCTGTTTCGAAACTCTAGAACAGACGCCTTTTCCGTTTACCCAAGTACAGACGTTCCACCCCTTCTTTACCTAAAGCTGCTACTTTATGCCCTCGAGTCAATACAAGATAAGCTTTGGTTAAATTTTCCCAGAATTTGCGCCATTTCTCTTCTTTTTCGAGCTTCGCAAAAATGGTTTTAAATCCTAAGCTGTTTATTTTGCTGTCAATCTTAGAAATTGTTCCCATCGAAACTTTTAAAACATCACCGATCGTGCGCCAATCATAATTTTTGTAAAGTAAAATCGCCACCGCCAGCCTTTTGGTGAAATTCACTTTTTCAGTTCGAGTTAAAAATTCCGAACAGAAAGATTCTGCTTCTTCCTTTTTAGCAATTCTCACAACCGTTTCCCAAAATATATCATAGACTGATCGCTCAATCTCTTTTCGCAGAAGCCTTTTGGAAATCTGTGTCATCTGTTACCCTGTTTCGAAACAGGGTAACATAAAAATGTTAGTGTAATCAAGGTACCAGTATCCTGGTGATCGGGCAATTAGTTGCGATTGTCCCAGTTTGAGCTGGTTAACAAATTCACATTTGTGCTATTAATTTGACTTTTTGGCAACACTTATGGCTGGGGTGTCGGGGTTGGCACGGGTGTTGGGGTAGCGGTAAGGACAGGTATAGCAGTCGGGGTCGGAGTTCTGGTTGGAGTCGGGGCTACGGTAGGTATCGGCGTCGGGAAAGGGATCGGAGTATAAGTCACATTATAGATAAGCCCGAAATTCTGGGCGCAAATGCGCATATAATCCAAATAACCCGAACTGTAAGGATTAAGCCTTAGGTAAGCAATTGCACAACCGACGCCCAAATCGGTATAGTCGGCTCTAAGAATATTGGCCCTATGGCCTTCACTTCCAAGCCAGCTATCGACCCAAAATTTAGCATTATTTTCAGGGCTTGGAATAAGACCGTTCATATTTTCACCGACTGCACCAGTGTAGCCTTCTGCCTCAGCCCTTTGCTGAGGCGTTGTGCCATCCTCATAATGACCGACACCGCCAATTTTTTGCTCCCACCGTACCGCTAAAAGTTCTGAATATTTTTGGGCTGAATCAGTCAATTCCAAGCTTAAAGAAACTTCTTTGAGGCCATTGGCACGACGGGCTAAGTTGGTTTCGCGGAAAATGTCTTGAGCGAAAACCAGGTCAGGACCTGTTTTAACTTCCACAGGTTCAAAAAGCTCCGATATTTCGTTCGGGGGTGATGTCCCCCCTCCGGGTAATTCGCCGGAAAATTGCCCAGCTACGGGGGGAATATCGGTCGGCGCGGGAGTGACACTAGGAACTAAAGTCGGGGTTGCTGTAGGGTCTTCTATGATTCTGGTCGGCACCGGAGGACCAAAAACTGGTCCTGTTTGATCGACAAATTCCAAATCAGAGGCAACACGGCTGCCGGATCTTCCTAAGGCAACTGGCACCAGAACCCCTCCTAAAACAACCACTTGCCAAAGATTTTCTTTTCTCAAGAATTTCTTCCTTATCTGCAGGCTGTTTATTAAATAACGCAGGAGGCCATTTGCTAATTTACTCTTTTTGGTAAATAAGTCAAGCGGGGTTTAATACACTACTTTCAGGCCACACCTTGCAATTTATTCCGGAATCTCAATAACAGGTGCTGTTGAGGCAGGGGCGGTGCCTTCTCTTGGGCGTTCAAAAATAGCCTGTCTTTCGTATTCCTCTTTGGAAATTTCTTGCGCCTCACCGGCTTGCCCGCCAGCCTCTTGGGTCTTTTGGTCTAAACTATCTGTTTGAGCATTTCGTCCACCCTTGAACTCAACTAATAAAATAGCCGTTCCAAGTAAAATCAGTACAACTGCTATTGCAATGGTTACAACTAGGTAAATATTCTTCATGTTCTAAACCAGAAACAAGATATTAACCAACAGAAAAACGCAAACGACAGACAACAAAAAAATGAAGTTGCGCATTACTGACTGGGCAGTTGTCAGGGTAATTTTAATCTCCCCCTTTCCTTTCCATTGAATCATTGATTTAAATTTATTGTCAAATGTATAAACTCGACTTACCAAACTTTAGTATCTAAATATATCATATAGGCATTTTAATATATCAAATAACTGGCACTTGTCTGGCATCTATTCCTTTGTTAAAATCCCATAAGGCTTGAATCTTATGTAAATGGTCTACCGACTACAAGCCAATATCTACCAACTGAGAGCCGACTAATGACTTTCTTTGCCAAAAACCGCACTATTTTTTCAATTACCATCGCTGTTTTGGTATTGGTAGTGGCCGCCAGTGCCATTTTTTGGGCGCGCGGCTTTAAGCCCGATTTCAAAAAGGGCGTCGAGCGCACCGGCCTTCTGGTTATCACCTCGACGCCGACAGGAGCTTCGGTTTTTTTGGACGGCAGACTGACTGCGGCAACCGACACCAATATCGCCTATCTGGACCCTAAAACTTATAAAGTCAGAATCGAAAAAGAGGGTTATTCGACATGGGAAAAGGATGTCGAGGTTATTGCCGATTTGGCCTCTGAAATCAAGGCGCTCCTGTTTCCGGTTGCACCGGCTATTAAACCATTGACAACCACGGGTGCCCAAAATCCGACAATGTCCCCAGACGGCACAAAAATTGTTTACGGGAATTCAGGCGAAAACGGCGGGCTTTTCTTATTTCCGATGTCCGATAGACCGTTCCCGTTTCGGCAAGGCCCGAGGCTTCTTATTAATAACCAGGCAAATTTTGATTTTTCCAAGGCGATTTTTATTTGGGGGCCGGATTCCAAAGAACTGATCGCCCAGTTCACAGACGATGAGGGTAAAATCTCTGCCAACTTGCTTGTTGACTCGGACCAAAAAGACCAAAAGACGCAGGACATAACCGCCTCTTTGAATGCCACCCTTTCCGGCTGGCAAGCGGAAATTGACCAAAGGGCCCAGACTTTGGCACTTTTGGCGCCCGAGGAGCTGAAATCGGCAACTGCCGAAGCAAAAACTAACCAAAAACAGGCGGCTTCAAAAGAGATAGAGGTAGCGCCAGCCATTGGTTTGCCGGGCATCCAGACCGACCTTATCAATTATTTTCCAACCGGTCTTGTCTTTTCCCCTGACGAGGAAAAAATACTCTACAGGAATAAAGAGGAAAAATTCAAAATATACGATGTCAAAGACAAAAAAGAATGGACTTTGCCCGAGTTTACCGAGCTTAAGGATATTTCCTGGTATCCGGACTCTTCCCATCTGGTAATTGCCGAAGGCGCCAAAATCTCGATAATCGAAGCAGACGGCGAAAACAAAATGACGGTTTTTTCCGGCAATTTTATAGACGGATTTGTCTTTGCCAACCCCGCAGGATCGGGGCTTATTATTCTGACAACCTTAACCCAAGGCGAAGGCACGCCGGCAAACCTTTACGAAATAGGTCTTCGATAGTTCGTAGTTCTTAACGCGACAAACTACCTACTTGGCCAGCAACGCTAGCAGCTGGTTTGGCAATAACCAAGAGTCTTTTCCAGGTTGTTCCCGGAGGATAGCAGGTCTGAAGAACCAAAATCTGCTCTTCCGTCTTCATCGTAAAGTAGGAAACGTCTTCGGGTGGAGTGATCTTTCTTTCTGTGACGAGATAATCGAATCTTCGGCCGTTAAAAAAAACTACTACTCTATCGCCAACTTCCACATCTTTTAATAAATAAAAAACTGCATTAAAGCGCGGCACGTTGAAAATCGTGTCTGTAGAGTGGGCAAATAAATAACTAACACCTGGCTGGCCCGGAAAGGCGGTACCCAAGGCATGGGCTACTCCCCGCTTTAGAGCCTGATCATAGGTGGCTTTGTCTGAGGCGTTGACACTGGGAATTACAGGCGCTGATGCGCCGATTTTTTCAACAATTATTGAAAAATTGGGGTCGGGAGGAATAAGGATTTTGTCCTTGGCCGTGTTTTCACCGCCCAAAAGCGATCCGAAACTTTGGCTGGTTGAAACGGCAGGCGCGGCTTCGTATTTGGTACCCTTGAGATTATCGATAACGTTTTTGGAGTAAGCCCCAATTACCGGCCAAAATGTAAAGGTGACGGCAACTAAAGTCCCCAAAACCAGAAAATTGCCGATTGTGCGAATTATAAGTACTTTCTTGTCGATTCCGGCAGTAACTGAGTAATTCATAGTTCATACTTGACGATGTACCCCAGGAGGGACTCGAACCCTTCGACTTTGCTCAGGGCAAGGCCCCCAACTTTTGTACCGCCGAGAGGACTCGAACCTCTAACCTTACCCTTAGGACGGGTCTGCTCTATCCTGTTGAGCTACGGCGGCATGACTGTTCTTAGATAGTTACTACGCGTTTTAGCGCGGAACTATCGCAGGAATCTTTGATTCCTATCCGGTTGAACTACGGGCGCAAAGACACCACAAATTATATCAACTAAACTACAAACTGTGAACTGTGATCTATAAACTTCTTAGCGGCAGTCGGAAGCTTTGTATTGCTCGGGGACCTGAATGTTACCGGACGAAACATATACAACGTTGTAAGAGCATAATGATTCCGAAGATAATGCCGACATTAAAGCAAGCCGCGCGCCGTTTTGGTTTACCACATACTGGTCAAGCGTTTCTCCGGCAACAAACACGTAATAAGAATCAGTGTCTTTCTCATAGGTGATTCTGTATGTGTCGGTTTCTATAGGCAGTTTTCGAAAAACCGCCGAAACCGGTGCAACAAACGGCTTCTGTGCGGGTATATTGCCGCTTTCGTAGTGCCTAATTGCCTGTGGATAATAGACAAAGGCAAAATACACCAAAGCCGCCGAAAAAATCAGAATCGACCCCTGTAAAATCGCGTTATAAAATTTATAGATCGGGTGGTTCAGATCATTCATTTTTCTTAATAACTTATCGCCTGATAAAATTCCATCAGCGAAAGAACTAGGGCCAAAAGCGCCAACGCAACCATGGCAATTGAAACAGGAGGCGTGGAAATAAATTCCGAAAACAAGGTTGGAATCTGCTCCTCTTTTGCCTTTTTCTTCTTCATGCCTATCTTAAGATTAAAACCCAATGAGCATGATGTCAAATTGACGAGCTGATAGTTTATAGATCATAGATAGTAGCCCGTAGACGACAGATTGTATAATATCGCAGACGGGGTGTAGTGTATCGGTAACACGCTACGTTCGGGACGTAGAGACACTGGGTTCAATTCCCAGCACCCCGACTTAGACAAAACGAGGACGGACCTCGTTTTGTCTCGTTTTGTCTTAAACTGGTTCTTGATCATTGATTCTAAATACTTAATACTTAAATTAATGCCCTCGCTGTCGCGAACAGATGACAAGAAACATTTAACATTTGACAAAATTAAGTCAATTGTCAGTGGTCATCCATTCGACAAGCTCAGGATGACCCTGAGTTTACCGAAGGGTCAATTGTCAGTTGTTCGTAAAACCAAAGGTTTTACGCTAATCGAGCTTTTGGTTGTGATTGCCATTATCGGAATTCTTATTGCCGCAGCCACCGTCTCTTATACCAAAGCCCAGCAAAAGGGCCGGGATGGCAAGCGAAAAGCCGATCTTGCATCTATCCAGCAGGCTTTAGAACTGTATTTTCAGACCAATGGGAAGTACCCACAGATGGAGTGGGTTTACGCTAACAATGGCGGTACTTGGGTAACCGGTTTAAACACAAATTATATTGCCCAGTTACCTCAGGACCCAATAAGACAAACCGATACTGCAGATTGTATTCCAGCAACTTCGGGTTGTTATGACTATGCCTATTATTCGGGAGGTTGGTGTTCAATAAATGGAAAAAATTATATCTTAACGACCCGATTAGAAGCATACAGCGGTACAGATTTCAGTCAGCGAAACATTCCTGGAACAGCATGCACCTGGAATACCTCTGCGGTGTCAGGACTTTATGTGGTAACTGGTCCCTAAATTACAAAAACTAAAAACGCGCAAATTACAACAATCAGGGCAATCAGCAAATATTCAACGAAGAGTTTTTTTTCTATTTCTCCTTTGATGTGATGATAGGTTGTTCCCCACAAAAGATAGAAAAAGGTAATTACCAAAATCACCAAAAACTGATCTGTACTATCAAATCTCAACCTGTAAACTGCCACTACCCCTACACCAAGACCAAGAATCAAAAAAATGTGCGCTAAAATATCCAAGTGTTTCATTTTTAACTGCTCAACGTCTAACGCTAAACGACTAAAGCCTGGCAACGATTTTGCGTTAGTCGTTAGTCGTTAGTCAATTTGCGATCCTCACAACACCGCCCCTGCCACAGCATACCAAATTGCCAAAAGTATAAATGCCAAAATTGCCAGATGGGCCAAAACTCCTGATCTCAGACGCAGATGGTTTTTTCTTAAAGTGTAGATAATTTCAAGTGCAAAAAGAAGAAAAACAAATCCTACCAAGCCAAAAGAGACTCCTTTGACAAGTGAAAACTGGCGTGAGGCCAGAACCGTCGACTGAGTATTTTGTGCAGTTTCCAGGCTGGGCAATTCAACTGCGACAGAGACTGGAGTAGGCGAAGGACTCACCTTCGGTGACGGCGACGGGGCAGACGGTGGTTTTTCCTTAACTTGCGCAACCTGAGCCGGGCTCGGTTGGGGACTCGGCACAGGTGATGCCTGTACCAAAGGCTGTTGCGTCGGAATCTGCGAAACGGGCGTGCCGAACATCTGAACAACCAAAATCACTTCCCTGCCCTCTAAATCCCCTGAAGCAACCGCAACGCCGATTTCCTTGAAATTAGTATCCAGCATATTGCTTCTGTGCGACGGCGAAGCCATCCAGGCATCAACCACACTCGAAGCATCCGAAAAATCGCGCGCCAGATTTTCACCGGCATATAAATACCGGTAGCCTGCGGTCGTAATAAAATTCCATGGGGTTTTGCCCGAAGGCGAATTGTGGGCCCAGTAATCTGCAGCATACATGTCCTGCGCCTTAGCTGAAGCCGCCTGCGCAAGCTGGCCGTTTGAAGATAATACCCCAAGGCCGCTTTGCGCCCGTTTTGCATTTGTCAGCGCAATTATCTGATCCGCGGAAAACATCACCTGACCGAGAATCTGCGGCGCCTTGAGCTTGATCAAATAGAGACCGGCGCCAAACAGAACAAGTATCAAAAGATACGAAGCTAAATACGATAAATTAAGCGCCTTGGCCCGATGGTGCAGACCGTCTTCCTTCTGATGAGGAATAAAGTGATGGATTACCTTTTTGTGAATCACAAATCAATTGTTAATTGTCAATTGTCAGTTGTCAATTGTCAGTTGTGAGTTGTCGCGGAGTTATTTCTCGTCTTCGGCGTAGAGATAAGGGTCGATTTGCAACTTCCATTCAAAAACCTCGCCTTTTTCAAAAAACCTTGCCTCTTCTTCTTTGGCAGACGCTTCAGAATCGGAAACATGGATGACGTTTGCGGAAGTGGACATCGAAAAGTCACCGCGGATCGAGCCAAGTTCGGCATCACGGCTGTTGGTTACGCCTGCCATTTTGCGCGCAACAGCAACTGCGTCTATTCCCTCCCAAAGCATGCAGACTAAAGGTGCAGATGACATAAACTTTTTGAGTCCTGCAAAAAAAGGCTTGTCTTTATGGTGGGCGTAGTGTTCTTCCAAAAGCGCATCTGATGCGGCCATCATTTTTAATGCAACAAGCTTCAGGCCTTTTCTTTCAAACCTGTGGATTATTTCGCCGACCAACCCCCGCTGGAGAGTATCCGGCTTCAGAAGAACAACAGTACGCTGCATGATTTTAGTATAAAGTATAAAGTATAAAGTATAAAGTATAAAGTCAGAGCTTCAACAATTTTTCAAACCGTGCCCTATCCTTAAACGGCCCGATGACTGCCAGATTAAGCTTGTTTACGGTGAATAAAAACTGGGCGACTCGTTTGATATCCTCTGCCTTGACCTCATCAATTCTTTTCAAATATTCGTCAATTGTCCTTATTTTATTTTCCAAAATTTCATCTGTTCCGTAAGAAACGGCAACGGTTCGGGAATCTTCCCACGAAAGAATAACCCTGCCTTTGATGTATTCTTTAGCCTTTTTGAGCTCCCTCTCAGAAACCGGTTTTTTTGAAATTTCTGCAAACTGGGCCAAAATCACTTTGATAGCATCGTCAATCCGCTTAAGATCCACGCCTGCCGCGGCGCATAATGTGCCGGTGTCCAGATAGCTTTCGGCATCCGCCCGCACGTAATAGGCCAAACCGTGTTTTTCGCGCACATTGACAAAAAGCCGGGATGACATGCCGCCGCCCAAAATAGTCGCAAGAACCGCGGCATTATATCTTTCGGGATGGCCGATTTTAAATGCGCGGAATCCCAAAACCAGATGCGCCTGGTCTGTTTTTTTGTAGGTAACTTTTAAAGCCGGCTTCTTCTGGTTTTCGGAAACAGGCAGAAATCCGCCGACTGCCTTTTCGGGGGTATGGCCAAAGAACTTTTTGACCGTTTCAATCGTCTTTTCCCTGTCAAAATCACCTGCAACAGAAACAACCATGTTGTTTGGAGCATAGCGGTCCTCGATATATTTGATAAAATCGGCCCTTTGGATTTTTTTAATTACCTCTTTCCTGCCTCCAATATCCCAGCCTAGAGGCTGGTCGCCCCACAAAAGCTGTTCGTAAATTTCGGAAACTCTACGCATCGGGGTATCTTCGTAAAGATTAATTTCCTCAATAATTACGCCCCTTTCCTTTTCGATCTCTGTTGGGTCAAACTTGGAATTCCAAAGCATGTCGGAAAGCATGTCCAAAGAAAGCGACAAGTGTTGGGAAGCACATTTGATGTGGTAGCCTGTGGTTTCCTTGCCGGTGAAAGCGTTGTAGTCTGCACCGATTTCGTCCAAAGCATGCGAAATATCGGTTGCGGTGGGTCTGTTTTTGGTCCCTTTAAAAAACATATGCTCGAGAAAATGGGAAATGCCGTTTGTCTTTGCAAGTTCGTACCGACTTCCCGCTCCGCACAAAACAATTGCCGTCACCGATTTTACCGCCGGCAGGTGCGAAAGAATAAGCCTCAGGCCATTTTCTAAAGTAATTTTTTGAAATGAATCTGGCATTTAAAAATTAACCTAATTGATCTAATTTACCTAATTTCTAAACAAAACCCAAGCACCAAGCCCTAAATGATCGCTTATTATTGGAAATTATTTAGGTCAATTAGAAATTAGAGTAATATCAGCCTTCGTCTTTGACGAATCTGATATATCAGAGGAGCAACATTGAAACAAAGTCTCAAGTTGACCTGCTGATATTAGAAATTTCAAGATTCGCGCTAGCGAATCTCTACATCCTCCGCTTTCCATGAATAATCGTCATAAACCGTCACAATACCAAACCTTGGCCCCTGAAAGTTCTTTTGGCTTGCGACAGCCCCGATTGTGGTGATTTTAACAGCTTGCTTGGGCGTTTTGAACTGGGCAAAAAAATGCATATCGCCGGAAAAAAATCCGGAAATTTGTCCTTCTTCCAGAATCGCTAAAAGATTTTCGGCCTGCGCCTTAACGTTTTGGGCATCCTGACCCATAATATGCGCGCTGTCGGGGTGAAACGGCGTTTTGTGGGCCATCACGAAACGCAGTTTGACATCTTTTTTTAGGCTTTCAAATAATAATTCCCAGCTCTCTGATGGTATGCCTTTATATATATCACTATTATCTAATATAACAATCTGTATCCTATCTTTTTCTAGCAAATGCGAAGCCTTGCCAAAAGTTTGGTTAAAGTTGGAAAGCGGATCATTGTCCTGATTTCTGCTGGCCCATAGGTCGTGGTCGCCGGCCGTCACATAATATTCCAGTTTCGAATCATCAAAAACTTGTTTTGCTACCGAAAGCTGCTCAAGCGTTCCAACCGTGGTCCAGTCGCCAAGTCCGATTACAAAATTAATTCCTTTACCCTGAGCTTGTGGAAGGGCTTTTGTCAAAAGATCGTTTTCGCCGCCCGAGTCGGAAACTATGGCAAATTTTAGAACCAGCCTTTTGACCTTTTCGGTTTCCTGATTTGCGTCCTTCTCAACATTCGGCACTTTAAACGACGATTTGGCCAGAGAGTATCCCAAAAAAATAGAAATAATTACCAGAATTATTAGAAGCAGAGTTTTTCTCATATAAAGAAGAATACGTCAACCGTCGCATCAATGGCAAATTAAGTCTTTTGGAAACTATGAGCCTTTTATGTTAAAATCGCCCAATGGCTAGCCCGGAAATTCCAGCGCAAATAACTCCAGAACAGTAAAAATCAGTTGATGACCGAAGTTTTCAAAATATGCTTGACTTTCTTACCGAAGCTACCCCCACCTCAATCAATCTGCATACTACTTGGCCACCGCGAGACTGGAAGCACACAGTAAAAAATTGGGCTAGAAACTTTACCATTGCCGGCCTATATCTGAAAACAGATAAAATCCTTGATGAAATTGGCAGAAGTTACCACATGACCAGAGAAAACGTTCGCCAAATCGTCAAAAAGGTCGTCATAGCAATCCACACAAACTCAAGCCAGGAAATGCAAGAACGTTTTTCACGGGAAAGTTTTAATTATAGAAAACCGCTTAGCCTTGCCATCAGAAAAAGGATTTTAAAAGCCACAACGGCACACCTTTTCGAGTCTCCATGCTGATACTCGAAGGCCAATCCTTGCGGGAAGTCAGAAAACAATTAGGGACCCAGAAAGTAAGCAGAGCTCTTCGCACGCTCAGAAACTGGGGAATAGAAATTCCGCGCGAAAAGAAGCTATCAAAGGCTAGTCTTCTAAGAACAACTCCTGTCACTGTCTTGGGGAAACCTCCAGAAACAATACCTAAGATCTCTCAACTCAAAGAACGTCACGATTTTGGTAATGTTTCGAATCTTGTAAATCAGATACGTGATAGAAGAAAAAGTGGAATAAGACTCGCCTATTTGTTCGAAGATGATTGTCCGATTCTAATCTATACATATAGTAATAACCGAGGGCACAGAGACTATCCATTGTTCCTATATCGGCTTAACCAAAAAGAACAACTAAAAACCTATCTTACCAAGCGCCTGAGAGAACTCGGGCTTTTATAAGCTCTGTGACTACATTTTCTCCGGAGCCAAAGCAACAGGTTAGGAAAAAGAAATCGAAAGCTTAACACCCAAGGCGGCAGAAAGCCTTTTAAGAAAACCAAGCGAAGGATTCGCGTTCATTGCTTCAATTCTGGAAATTGCCGCCTGCGAAGTGCCCAATTTTTTTGCCAAATCTCTTTGAGAAAGGTTTTTCCTGAGCCTTGCTTCGATAACCTGACAGGCCAGCAAATAATCTGCCTCAGATTCCTCCCAAGCCTTTTTAAACTCGGGATCTTTGAGCCTTTTTTCAAGATCTTCTCTAAAAGTATAAACAGGCCTCTTTTTCATTCTCTTCATGATACTATATATGATATCAAACGTCCATGCGCTTTGTCCACTCCTCATACCTAGAAATAGCGATTGCAATTTCTCCCTTTGGCGCTTTTTGGGATTTTTTAACAAAACCATGCAAAGCTAATACTTCGTCTTTAGCAAAAATAATGTAAAAGACTCGAATGTTATCTCGACCTAAAATTCTAATCTCCCAAAGAGGTGTGCCTGTAAGCTTTTTAACATGAGGGAGAATACTTTGCAAACCGTACAATTCAATATAATTAAAAATTCGCAACAATTTAGCCTGTTGGTTTTGCTTCAACGAATCAAGAAAATCGTTAATTGGATTTTAGCCCGACGGAGAAATATAGTATTGAACTGATCCCATTTTTACATTTTCTCCGGAGCAGAAACGCCGAGAAGTAAAAGAGTATTGGCAAGGGCAATTTTTGTGGCTGTGATTAATCCGATTCGCGCTTTTTCTAAATCTTCTTTTTCCCCAACAACCCTACAGTTTTCGTAAAATTTATGGAAAGAATCGGCAAGATCGATAGCATACCCCGTCAGTCTGTGCACCGCAAAATTGGAAGCGATATCCTCAACAAGCTCCGGCAGTCTTGAGATTTGCTTGATAAGATCAAGTTCATAACTGGTATTTAATAGCCGATAGCGAGGGGTGACGCGCGAGGGAACCCCCCTGCGAGCACCCGCAGTCAGCTCCTCTTTTGCAAACGCTGACAATGATTTTTCAGATAAAAGAGCATCAAGAGCTGGCGAGGACGTCGGCTGGGGGTGAAGCGCGGCAGGACCCCGAGCTATTGCAAGAATTGAGGCAATTCTGGCGTGCGCATACTGCACGTAATAAACCGGGTTCTTTTTGGATTTTTCGCGCGCCAGATCCAAATCGAAATCAATTGGAGAGTTGGCATCATGCATCAGGATAAAAAAGCGCAGGGCGTCGCGCCCAATCTCATCCAAAACTTCCCTTGCCGTCACAAACATCCCAGATCTTTTGGACATTGCAACTAGCTCGCCATGCCGCTTGAAACGTACCCACTGATACAAAATCACATGAAACTTGGAAACGTCGTAGCCTAATGCTTTGACAACCGCCTGAAGGCGCGGAACGTGCCCGTGATGGTTGGCACCGAGTATGTCGATGGCCAAAACCGGATTTTGGGCAAATTTTAGATTGTGATAGGCAATATCATTGGCAAAATAGGTATAGGTGCCGTCGGATTTCTTGACAACAGTTTCCCGGTCTTTTAAAAATTCATCTGACGGCGCGAACCACAATGCCCCGTCTTTTTTCTTCAAGACGCCCTTTTTCTCAAGCTCGGCCAAAACTTTTTGAGTCTGGCCGCATTTTACAAAATCACCTTCGGGATAGACCTCATCAAATTTAATGCCCATCGCCTCGCAGTCTTTCAAGATCTCATCAAGCAGAATTGCGACTGCATTCTGTCCTGTTTCTTCTTCATTGAGTTTTGAGTTTGGAGTTTTGAGTTTGGAGTTTACGACCTGCTTTGCCAAATCTTTTATGTATTCCCCTTTGTATTCCTGATCCTCAAGCTTTTTTCCGAATGCGACATTGGCAATAGATTCACCCAGTTTTCCAACCTGAACCCCGACATTGTTATGAAGATATTCCCGTACGACCTTGTAGCCGCAAAACGCCAAAACCGAGGCTAAAACATCACCAATCGGCCCGCCGCGGGCGTTTCCGAAATGCAAAGGGCCTGTGGGGTTGGCGCTGACAAATTCGACTCTGGCTTTCTTGCCTTTACCGAGGCTGTTTGACCCATAGCCTTTATTTGTTTTGAGTACAAATTCAACCTCCTTTTGCCAAATTTCGTCTTTGATGAAGAAATTGACAAATCCCGGCTCTTTTACCTCTAGTTTTTTAATGTAAGGCTGGTTTTGTAAACTCTGGGCCAAAACCTTAGCAAACTCCATCGGTGATTGCTTAATATCACGGCTAACCTTAAGTGCAACACTGGAAGTAAAATCCCCGAATTTCGGACTAGATGTCCTGGTTACCTCTATATCTAATTTGTCAATTGTCAAATGTAATTTGTCAAATGTTCTAAGTATGTCTTTTCTAATCTCGTCCCTTGACATTATGCTTACTAGTCTACAGTGGAAAACGCCTGCTGTACAGTCTCAGGAATTGATGGAATTGGCAAGGTTTAATAATGCTTTGCCGAGCTCTTCGCTTGATGCACCATAGACGATAAGAATATGAGCGTCGACTTCAATTTCTTCTTTCAACGGTTCTAAATTGTCCCTTGCGGCTTGGTCTAATACGTTAGTCCATCTCAAAATTTGTTTTTTTCTAAACTCTATCTCTTCTGCCAGCTCTTTCGGCTTTCGATTATCCCAAAAATGCTCAAGTAAAAGACTTGCATAAGTTAACGCATCGTCTTTGGCATGTTCAAAATCGACGCCGGGCCCATACTCATTCACAACCCTTTCACTAAAACGGAACATTTCAGCGTGGGCGGTATGTTCGTCTCTCCAGCCGAATTCTTTAGTCATATAGTTTAGATAATTCGAGAAATTTTACTCTAATTTAATTAAATTAGCAAACTATGGGGTGGGTTTGGGTACAAGCGATTTGGGATTATCGTTTAGCTTTTGGGCCCGAGAGGCTCAAGATATCTGGCCACAAAAGCGGCCATATCCACCCGCCCTTCCGGCTGGGGGATGGCCTGAATATGCACGGCATCCGAAAAAAATATAGACATTGACGGTAATTTGTCCGCAGGTACAAACCTCATTGCCACAAGCTTTACGTCTTTGTCCTTTAATTTTGTCAATAACCCTTCGCTTTTTTCAGGCATCGCCAAATTGCTAGGTTCTTCATGCTTGCCTTGCGGAAACCAAAGCACCGCTCCTCCGGCGATTAGATCCTCCGTCACCCTTCTTGGTAATCTTTGCCAATTTACAATTTGTCCGCTTGAATCAAACCTGGCTATATCAACCGTAACCCAGTTCAAAGCTTCAGCGGCCATATCGTAAAACTGTGGCGTAAAAGGAACAGTGAATACAAGTTTCCTGCCGCCGGGAAGCCTTCGGATCTTAGTCAACCCCCTTTGCGCAATCGCAACCGGCTCCCTTAAGTGCTCATCGTAAACTTGGGTTCTCTCATCATGAACAATTTGAGTTGTTTCGAAATACTGTGCCATGCCGGCAAGAGGTCCGCTTCTGGTGTGGTTCCCTATGAAGAGTGTGGAACCACTTTTTGGAATATTTTCTGCGCCTTCGATTTTAAATTCAAATCCGCAGTCTTGATAAATTTGGGGGACTTCACGGCTTGCCTGAACTTTTTCTCTCTCGAGCATTTTTTTAACCAGATTTTTAAGCTTTTTGTGCCCCTCTTCCGTCAAGCCCTCGCCGAGGAATTTGTCTGCAATATAAACCGTCAGAGGATGAGGAATAACTCTTATTAAATTTGTCGGGCGGACTTCACCCGAAGACGGCATTCTATATTCACGCTCAGTCATACAGAAAAGTATATCAGATTATGAGAGGGGCGATCTGAGGACATTACAAGACCAATTCCATCCTGAATGATTTGTAAAGCCTATCGCCTCTCAGGTCTAAAAATTCACTCATTTTTTCAAACCCCAAACTTTCATAGAGTCTGATGGCCGGTTTCTGCGTTTCCAAAACAGCAAGTTTCGCTTTACCGATTCCCCGACCTTTCAGCTTTTGAAGCAGAGTTTCCAAAAGCCGCTTTCCTACCATCTGTCCACGGTGATCCGGATCTACGTACAGATGCTGTATTAATGCTTCTTGCTTCTTTTCATCAATACGGGCGTTTACCATTCCTATGAATTCACCATTTTCTTCTGCAAAAACATAAACAGTAGATGACGTTTGTTCATCTAGTTTTTTTCTCCACTCATATTCGGTTCTTTTCAAGTACGTATCCATGCCATCTTGATAATCTAAGAAGGCAATCGGATCCTGCTGGAGCGATGTGAGTTTCAATTTACGTAAGATCTCCCAATCTTCTGGTGTAAGCTGAACGATTCTTATATTCGATAACCTAGGGGTCATCTCAGCATCTGATCTTGTTTCTGAAAAACGAGGCATTTCCATAGCGGAATTATACAAAACCGAATCTAAATTGACAAACTATGGGGTGAGGTTATCTTCAATTTTGGGTTTTCCGAGAAGTTCTGGTAAATATCGCTCGAGTGTTTTCATCTGAAAATCAATATTAAACCAGTCTACCGTAATACCCATGGATCTATAATACTCATATGAACCTTTTGTCTTATCAACCGGTATGCCACTCGATTTAAACTCGTCAAACTTTTGTTGGACTTGATCTTCATCCATGCGACCATAAGCAACTTCGTGGGCAAGAGCTATTCCGAGATATCTAGCTATAATCTCAAGCTCTTTGGGGCCCGTTCTTTCTCTTGGAAACGGCCTCATAACGGCTCGGATTGTGTCTGTAAACGGATTCCCTCCAGATTCTTCCCCGCCGCGATCCCAAGGCACTGCTTCTGCAGTCATAGTGCTGAAATACTAGACGCAATCTATTTATATCTCAAACGAATTTGAATTAGAGTAAGAATTTTAGAATAGATTTAATAGGTAAAACTATATACTACTATATAATAAGGAAGCATTGTGGATCTTTATCTGGCGGATTTAGCCCCAAAAGTTCTACCATCACTCTTAATTTCAATGATGCCGTTTGTATCATTGCGGAGTATTTTTACTGCCTTTGATCTTAACAAATCAAGAACTTCCTTTGTCGGATGGCCATAAGAATTTTTCCCTACCTGAATTATTGCCAAACGAGGACGGACCTCGTTTAATATTTCCTCATTTGTGCCGGTTTTGGAGCCGTGGTGGGCAATTTTTAAAATCTGGCATTCTTTTTCGATCAATCCCTGCAATGTTTCTTTGGGAATATCGGCTGTTAAATACGCGCAGAATCCTGAGCTCGTCGAAGGCCCATAATTGACCCTTAAAACTATCGCCGATTCGTTTAAATCCGAAGGCGGTGAAGCCTGCCATTGACTTAACCTCTGCGCATCCGGCCACAAAATATCGATTGACAAGGTCTGACCTTGTTTGGCATCAATAGACTCAGTATTTTCCATAAATCTAGAACTATTATACTCTATAGGCCAATGTGTGTTCAAGAGTTATCCGTAGTTTATAGTTTTAGATAAGGACTGTCCACTTTTTGCCTAGATTTTGTTAATTGTCAAATGTCAGGTGTCAGTTGTTAGATGTCAGTTGCCTGCCCCGTACCGAATTTGCCTGCCCCGTTGACAACTTATTGTCCTGCGGGGTTCTGGTGCGGGGTCAGCTGCCTATGGTGTGCAGGATTTGCTCATGTAGGGTGACATGTATTGGACATCGATAATGTTTATGGTACCGTTCATGTCAAAGTCATAGCGTTTTAAGGAAGGATTATCGGCGACCTTTTTATTCATTTTATCCCCGAAGAAAAGAACATCTACGATATTTGCCTTCCGATCATCATTAAAGTCAGGCGGCCAGGCGTCAACGGGTTCGTCATTGGCAGCTGCAGTGGCGGAACAGGCACGGTTGGGATCGGTGCCCGTGAAGGTTTCTTGAGTATCCGTAAAACCATCACTATCGCTATCGACCCCGACCATAAATGAAACTATTGCCGACATACTAGTATTATTTGCTAAATCATAAATTTTTGCCCAAACAGTATGTCTTCCATCTGGCAAAGTGGGTAACTGGACTGAATAGGGAAAGGAGGAATCAACAATTGGAGGACGCTGTATCGTGTCATGCCAAAATTCCACTTTTTGTACACCAACATTGTCACTGGCGTCAGCGATGACGGTTATGGGGTTTTGCACAATCTGGCCTTCTTTTGGTGAAACGATACTACCAGTAGGAGGAGTAAAATCACCAGAATTATTAACAGTAACGCTAACAATTGAAGAGCTAAGGTTTCCCGGCACGCTAAAAGCTTCGCCCGATTTATCAAAAGCCTTGGCTAAAAGAGAATAGAAGGGGCCGTCCGACACCTTCGCTGTATCCCATTGGGCAGTATAGGGAGCATCTATATCTGAACCAATAAGATTGTTCCCTTGATAAAATTCCACCTTTTGAATACCAGAAGCATCAGAAGCATCGGCGGTCATTGTAATGATTCCCGAAATAGTTGAGTTATTAACAGGAGAAGTCATCGAAATGGCAGGGGCGACGAAATCAGTCTTACCAAGCGAAACATTTACAGTGAGCGCCGTGGCGGTTTTGGAGATTACCGTGATTGTGCTCCCTGTTGCGGGATCAGTAAAAGATGAATCAACAGGCAATGTGAAATGACGGCTATCGCTAACAGAAGTGTCAGTAGGCGTCATATCCAAAAGCGTCGTCCAGTTGCTTCCAAGATGAACGCTTGCCCCGTTATAAACATCGCTACCCGTAGAATCCAGGCTGTCAAAACCGATAGGCTGCCTATATTGAACAGATAGATAATCATTAAGACCCGAGCCACCACCTCTCTGAATTTTAATAGCGGTTAATGCGGAAGTTGAACTTTCAAGAGGTCCAAAGGTATAGGTTCCGCTTGCCGATACCGCCTGGATACTTGAGGCGTCAAGCCAACCAAGAAATTCTTTTTGCAAAGCATTATAGTGAAACGCTAGACCCGTCCCCATCGTAGCCCATTGGTCACCATACTCATAATAAGTGCAGCCGGAACCGTTGACAGTAATTGCGACAGTACCGCAATCGACCGAGTTTGCGTGGCCAAGCCCGAGAGTGTGGCCTAATTCATGTGCCATGACTTGAAGGTTTTGTCCCCAAGAAGCACTGACCAGCGCATATTTTCCCCCCATCGCCGCCATGCCTGCCACGTGGCACCCCCCGCTAACCGTAGTAAAAGGGGCAAGAACAACTATTTTGTCGTAGTTTGCAAAATTTACATCGGTAGCCGCCGCCTGAACAGCAGCGATATCTAATCTAAAGCAGTTTTGATCTTGGGAAATTGTGTACCAGCCGAAGACATCGACAGAAATAGTCATTTTATTGTAGGAGTTTTCGGCATAATAAGGAGCAAGAAGGGTAGCTGCAAAAGTGGCCTCTTGCTCTTTTGTAAAAGATGGCTGTGTTGTGTTCTGGAAGTTTACCAGAAGAATAAGGATTTTCTGCTCTCCAATGCTGTCGGGCTGTGCTTCTTCCAAAACCTCGATGGTGTTTTTGGTGCTAAAGGCAATCTTGTTGTCAAGCTTGACACCGGTAACTCTGACTTTGCTTCCGGAAAGAGGCGGGGTGAAGGAATCACTTGTATGTAAAGAATACCGTTTGTTATTTAAGTTAAGAAAGTAGTATTCCCGGCTCTTCTGGTTCTTAAAATCATCTTCATGGAGAACTTCCAGGGAGCCGGTAAGATCTACTTCTTCCTCGATGTTGGCCTGGACACTGGCAGGCAGTTTTTCGCGGATGTCTTTGGAGATTTGATACTGCAGTACTAAATCCGGTCTTTTCTCGATAACAGACAAAAGTTTTCCTTTCCTTTGTCTTGATATATCAACCATCCTTTTTTCAATGTCTTCTTTTTTGTCTTTTTTGTCCTTTTTGGTTTTTTCTCCCTGAACTTTGAACTCCGGGGTTGCCGTTAAATCTTGTTGTTGTGGCGGTGCCGGAGACTCAGGCTGGACGGATGGTGTGGCTTCCGGTTGGGCGGATTGGGTAGTCTCCGGTGATGATGAGGGTGATTCAACTTGAGGTAGTGGTGATTCCTGTGGTATCTGGACATCACCTACAACTGCCTCATAATTGGCATATTCCGCAAGAAGACTATCGGTTAGGACTTTGATATCGGCCTCTTCCTGACTGGCAAATGATTGTTGGCCTTCTTTCCTTAGGGAGAAAAGACCAAGCTTTTCACCGATATAGGGAGCCATTGATGCTAAAAGCAGGAAGAATAAAATTGCTCCAAGGCCGATGTAGACTTCTAAAAAATCGGCGTGGGGATG
>Ga0209541_10005044_pt1 | contig 23146 bp, 28 predicted proteins | sample RifCSPlowO2_01_FD_184027 | JGI IMG/M metagenome (GOLD analysis project Ga0209541, IMG submission 184027) | Groundwater microbial communities from Rifle, Colorado - Rifle CSP2_plank lowO2_0.1 (SPAdes) (version 2) | ecosystem: Environmental > Aquatic > Deep subsurface > Groundwater | place...
ATTCAAGATTAACTTGTCGCTTGTCGCTTGTCGCCTTGCTTCTATTCAAGATGCCGCCGCATCTTACCGCCGCGTACTGAACGTAATAAACCGGATTTTTCAACGATTGTTCTTTGGCTAAATCCAGGTCAAAATCCATATGAGTTTCCGGCGAGCTCATTAAAAAGAAAAACCGCGCCGCGTCCAGACCGACTTCATCAATTAATTCATTAATTGTTATGTAAGAACCGGTTCTTTTAGACATCCTAACTTCTTTTCCTTCTTTAAGGAGCCGAACCAACTGTATTATTACGAAAGCAAGATTCTCTTTTTTATAACCCAGCGCTTCAGCGGCGGCTTTCATCCTGCCAATGTAGCCGTAATGGTCCGCTCCCAAAAAAATAATCAACTTGCCAAAATTTCTTTTAAATTTATTTTTCAAGTAAGCGATGTCTGAAGCGAAATACGTTTTTTCTCCGTCTGTTTTTATCAATACCCGGTCTTTGTCATCGCCGAATTTTGTTGACTTAAACCAGACCGCCCCTTCCTTTTTATATATTAGATTTTTTTTACCTAACTCTTCTATCGTTTTTTCAACCGCCTTGCTTTTATATAAACTTTTTTCGGAAAACCATTTATTAAACTTTATCCCCATTTTTTCAACCGTCGGTTTTATCATTTCTTCTAAAATTATCTTCGCCGCTTCTTCTCCGGCTTTTGCCGGATTTTTTTCCGTAATTTCTTCGCGCAGTTTCTCAATATAATCGCCGCTATAAACCGCCTGCTCGTCTCCCAAAACTGAATGTCCCAGCCTTTTTATTTGTTCGCCGGTATCATTAATATAATATTCTCTGGCTACTTCATAACCCGCCTTTTCTAAAACATTCGCCAAGACATCTCCGCAAAAACCGCCCCGGCCGTTGCCGATGGTCAAGGGACCGACGGGATTAGCCGAAATAAATTCAATGTTTATCTTTTTATTCTTGCCTGATTTAAAACTTCCGTATTTTTCTTTTTTCTTTAAAATTTCCCTGATTTCATTTTGCAAAATTTTCTCCGACAGCCAAAAATTAATGAACCCCGGCGCCGCCACTTCAATTTTGCTGAATAATTCCGAATTCTTAATTCTTAATTTTTCATTAATCCCATTGGCTATTTCCATCGGGTTTCTCTTCAAAATTTTCGCCAGCCGCAAAGCCGCGTTGGTGGAATAATGCCCGAATTTTTCATTTTCCGGCACAAAAATTTCAATCGGCGTTGATTCCTTAATAACTTCTTTAAGGCAATCGGCTATTTTTGTTTTAAGCATTAATTCAATTATACTTAATAATGGTTTGAATTACGAAACGGTTCTCTTGCGGATAGCTAGGGAAAAGATTTTTCTGAAACCCAAACGGAAGCGCAGCTCCGATGAAATCGGAGCGTGAGCGGGTTGAAGAAAATTTTTTCCTTAGCTATCCGTAGCTTGGTTTCGCGATTCAAAATAAAACAAATGGATATTTCTACCAACAAACGAGCTTATTTTGATTATCAAATTCTGGAAACCTACGAAACCGGCATTGAATTAAAAGGATTTGAAGTCAAAGCCATAAAAACCGGCCATCTTAATTTAGCCGGTTCTTACGCCATTATTAAAAATAACCAGCTTTGGCTTCTTAACGCCGATATTCCGGCCTATCAGCCCAAAAACACCCCTTTGGATTACGACTCCAAAAGAACGCGGCGGCTGTTGCTGAAAACATCGGAAATAAACAATCTAGCCGACCGAGTCAAGGCAAAAGGCTTGACTTTAACGCCGCTTAAGGTCTATACTAAGAACAACCTAATCAAGATTGAAATTGGGCTGGCTAAGAGCCGGAAAAAATATGACAAAAGGGAATTTGTCAAAAAACGGGAAGCCCAGCGCCAAATCCAAGAAAGATTAAGGGGATGAAAGGTTTCGACAAAAGACGCTCTTTAAAACAGCAGGCCGAGCGCCAACTCGTTAATCCGGCAAACAAACAATAACTGCCAAAAATAATTTGGTTCCGGCGTTAGCTTTTGCTTAATGCCGCATCCCTTATCAGTCGCTCAAACCGATAAGAAGGGTGTCATAAATTGAGCTTATCCGTTAAAAAGCCGGTTTTAGCGGAAACATTTACGGCAAAGAGTTTGGAATTTTTAGTCGCTAAATTCTATATTCTAAATTCTCAATTCTAATTTAGCTAAGCCTGTAGAAGTTTTTTTGGAAAATCTTTTGGACGGGGTTTCAATACTCCCATCTCCACCAATTTAGAGACAATAGCCCCATATCGCGTCATTAGTATTAATTAGCATATAAATTATTAACTATCGCACCAACAATCAAATTACCGCCCCGGAGTTGAGAGTGATTGATGAAGCCGGTGAACACGTGGGAGTGATGCCGAAGGAAGCGGCCCTGAATTTGGCCAAAGAAAAAAACCTGGATTTGATAGAAATCGTCCCAACGGCCAAACCGCCGGTAGCCCAGATAATCAGTTTTGATAAATTCAGATACCAGAAAGAAAAAGAATGGAAAAAACAGCGGCTGACCCAGAAAAAAATCGCCGAGCTGAAACAAGTCAGGATCAGCCCGCGAGCCGCCCGCAACGACTTGGAAGTCAAAGCGGCGCTGGCGGAAAAATTCTTGCAAGCCGGCCATAAGGTGGAAATTAATCTGTTTCTGAAAGGCCGGGAAAAATACAATCGGGAATGGGGGCTTCTAAAACTCAACGAGTTTCTCAAAGTAATCAAAATCCCCTACAAAATCACTTTGGAACCGAGGTTTATCGGCCGGGGGTTCGTAGCCCAGATAATTAAATAGTTTTAAATTACGAAACGGGCTGTTCCACGAATAGCCAAGGAAAAGATTTTTCTTCAACCCGCTCACGCCCAGCCCACAACGCGTTATTGGCCGGGCTGCGCTTCCGTTTGGGTTTCAGAAAAATCTTTTCATTGGCTATCCGCGACTTGGTTTCATTATTCAAAATAAATAAATTTGCAAAAAAAAATTAGGCGAGTATAATCATGACATGAAAAAAAGTCTTTCTAAAAGAATAAAAATCAGCAAAAGAGGAAAAATCTTAAGAAGAGCGATGGGCCAAAACCATTGCCTGGCCAACAAAAGAACTGTCCAAAAGAAACGGAGAAAAACATTAAGAGGTCTTTTGCACGGCGAGAAATTCATAAAAAAACATTTATGACCAGGGTAAAAAGAGGAATTATTTCCCGCAAAAAAAGAAAAAGCGTTCTCAAGCACACTAAAGGCTATCGTTGGGATCGCAAAGCCAAAGAAAGAGCGGCCAAAGAGGCCCTGCTTCACGCTTGGACCCACGCTTACCAAGGCCGCAAAGAAAAGAAAAGAGATTATCGCAAACTTTGGCAAACTCAAATCAATGCCGCCGTTCGCCAAAAAGGTTTTAAATACAGCGAATTCATTAATCAGCTTAAAAAGAGCAATATCAAACTCAATCGCAAAGTTTTAGCCGAACTGGCCAAAACTCAACCCGCCGTTTTTGAACGGCTTTTGGGCGTTGTCCAAAAATCCAAGTGAAATCGCCTGCCCAGCATTAATCTCGTTTGAGCTTCTAAAGCAGGAAGGGAACCCAGGACAATCAAGGTTAAAGGCAGTAATATCCATTGAGTCAGGTAGAAAAAATAATGCCTGATTTTATTTTTTTCCGGTTTGGGCGGCAAAAGAGAAAGCGCCAAAACAGCGGAGGTGACTATGCCAATACTGGCCAAGGTCATAATGAAACTGGTTACCCGAGGCAAATTATAAGAAAGAAGGCTGATGTCAAAATTCTCTCCGCCAATTGCCACCGGCAGCCAGCCAAAAATAAAAATAACCAAAGCGTTGGTCGCCCAGGAATGGAAATCATCAATCAAGTGGAAGCCCCGATAAATTTTTTGACCCCCGGCGATTTTTCTCGCGAAAAATCCCGATAAAACATAAGGAATGTTTTCCACTCCCCATGCCCAACGCCGCTGCTGCTTGTAAAGATTTCTGATCGTCTGCCAAAAACCCGAAGCGATATTGGCGTCCATATAAACCGGATAAAATAGAGGCTCTGTCCGCCAATCGCCGTTATAGTGCAAGAAAAATTGCCAAAAAATTCGCGAATCCTCGGAAACAATGTTTGTTTGCCAAAAACCGATTTCAACCAGGGCCTTAAACGGCATGGAATGCGAGGAAAAAGTGGTTAACCGTTCCGGCCAGGCTTGATGCATCATCATCCAAAAAGTCGTGGAAAAAGCGACCACCCGCGCCAAAGCCGGAGCTTGATAAATATTATTTGAAAAAAAGGGAATGGGCTGATAGCTGGAACGCTGGGGATCGTCCGCCGTTAAAAATTTATAAGTTAAAATTCCGAAATATCCCGGGCCAACCTGGGTATCGGCGTCAAAAGCGGAAACCAAAATATTTTCATAAGACATTTTCAAAGGGTCAATTATTGACTTCTTGGCCTCTTTAATCGCCCAGGTTTCGTTGGCCCCTTTGCCGGCAATTTCTCCGGGCAAATCAGCGGGGTGATGGCTGATTAAAAATTTAAAAAATTCATTCCCGAACTCCTCCCTGATTTTTTGAGCTGTCGCCAAAGCAACTTCTCCGGCTCTTTCCTCAATAGCCAAAACAACAATCAATTTATCCTTTGGGTAGTTGGCGTTTTTTAAACTTAAAAACGACTCCCGCACCACTTCATAGGGCTCTTTATACATCGGCAGAATTATTAAATGATAAATATTTTGCCAGTTTTTCAGCTCCGACGCTCCTTCGGAGGTCGGAGCTCCGACCCTCGATATATCGTCGAGGCGTCGGAGCCAGTTTATCCCCTGATTAACCCGCGTCTGTTTAAAGCTGGTATGCAGATGCAAATATAAAAACAGGTTTTTAAAAAGCCAATAACAGTCAAAGAGAATAATAAAAACCGCCACCCAAACCGGCTGCCTAAAAGACAAAAAAACCAAAAGCCCTAAAGTCAGCCAAGCCAAAGCTCCCGGAAAAATTTCTAAGAGTTTTGTTTTCATTTAAGATTATTTATGACTTCCGCCATTGCCTTTCAGAACCAGAATAATTTTGCTCCAACGGCAAAATTTTCTTTCCCCTCGGCGCTGAAACTCCGCTTCGCGGAGACCAATCTTTCAGCGCCTGCGGGATATTCTTCAAGGCAACGGCGGAAGTCATACTATTTTATTTTCTGCCAAAAAATCTCTAATTATCTCAAAAAATTTTTGATGGCCTTGGGAATTCGGATGCAGGCCGTCTTCCAGTAATTTTTTATAATCCTCTTTTAGTAATAAGCCAAAAAGATCAATAAAATGAACTTGATTTTTTTCACAAATAGTTTTTATAACATTGCTATAATTCCTTATTGAATCATTTTTATAAAATTTATCTTCGTCCCACGAAACTGGGTTTGTTTTTTCTTCGTTGACCGGCCATAAACCGACAAAAATAATTTTTGAAGAATATTTTTTGGCCGCAGTAATCAGTTCTTCCAGATTAGCCCTAAACTTTTCTTGGGGAATTTTTATACTATATTTGCTTTTAACAAATTGGGAATCGTTAACACCAATTGAAAAAATCAGGATTGTTTCCATTTCTTCATCAAGCCGTTGTTCCAGTTCAAACTCAAATCTTTCCAATAAATCTTCCGTTGTGTCCCCGGACACCCCGAGGTTGTAAATCAAACACTCAAAATCAGGATCGGTCAAATTTTTCTCGTCTATAAATTTTCGCAGACGTGAAACCCAGCCGCCTTCTTTATCCCAGGCGCCATAAGCGATACTGTCTCCAAAAACCAAAATTTGAGCCATAAATTATTTATGCTAAAATTTTAGCATAAAAATAACTTTTGTTTAATTTAATGAAAATACTATCTATTGAAACTAGCTGCGATGAAACAGCGCTATCTTTGATTGAAGCTAATGGGGGGTTGAAAAAACCGCATTTTAAGATTTTGAAAAACCTGGTGGCTTCCCAAATTAAAATCCATCAGCCCTTCGGCGGCGTGGTGCCGAATTTGGCAAAAAGGGAACATCTCAAAAATCTGCCGATACTTCTTGATAAACTACTGGTTAGTGGCTATCGGCCAACTCCTGATTTAATCGCCGTTACTGTCGGACCCGGATTAGAACCCTGCCTCTGGACCGGAATAAATTTTGCCAAAGATTTATATAAAAGCGTCAAGGAACAAGGGACAATAGTCAATTTAACCGGCGTCAATCATTTAGAAGGCCATTTGTATTCATTTTTGCTAAATTCTAAATTCCATACTCTAAATTCCAAATCATCGTTCCCCGCCATTGCCCTCATTGTTTCCGGCGGCCACACCATTCTCCTCTTAATGGAAAATTTGTTCCGCTTTAAAAAACTCGGCGAAACTCGGGACGATGCCGCCGGCGAAGCTTTTGACAAAGTCGCCCGGCTTTTAAATCTCCCCTATCCCGGCGGCCCCCGCTTGGAAAAATTAGCCAAATATGGAAGTTTAACTTCAATAAATTTCCCCCGACCGATGCTTAATCAAAAAAATTACGATTTCAGTTTTTCGGGCCTGAAAACTGCAGTACTTTATTATTTAAGAGGCTCCTTAGAGGCAAAAACTTTTTCTCAAAGCGAGGCTCGAGGAGCGAGCCCCGTTAGAGGCAGTGCCTCTAACGGGGCGAGCGGGCATGGTTTCCCCCGACGGTACCGTCGGGGGAAGAGCGAGCGACGAAAGCCAGCGAAAATCCTCGCTGGGGATTTGAGCGGTAGTCTTGAGAAAAAGTTTTTGCCTAATATAGCCGCCAGTTTCCAGCAAGCCGTCATTGACGTCTTGGTCGCCAAAACCCTCCGCGCCGCCAAAGAATTTAAAGCCAAGTCAATCCTGCTTTCAGGCGGCGTTGCCAACAACAAATCGCTTCGCCAAGCCCTAAAAAAAGAAGCCCGGAAAAAGAAAATTATTTTTTGGGCTCCTCCTTTGGAATTTACCACCGACAACGCGGCGATGACCGCGGTAGCCGCTTATTTTGACCATCTAAAAAAAAGAAAAAAACGTCTTATTGCCCAAGGCAACTTAAACCTTTAAAATAAATACAATGGAAAAAGCCTACGACTCCAAACAAACCGAAGAAAAAATTTATAATCTTTGGTCAAAAAGCGGCTATTTCAACCCCGACAAACTAAAAGCCAAAAGCTATTACTCCATTATTCTTCCGCCTCCAAACATCACCGGTTCTCTGCACATGGGCCACGCTTTAAACGCGACCATTATTGATATTCTAATCCGTTTCAAACGAATGCGGGGGTTGGGGGCAGTTTGCCTGCCCGGCACCGACCACGCCGGTATCGCCGCCCAAAATGCCGTGGAAAAAGAACTCAAGAAAAATGGCGTCAGCCGGTTTGATTTGGGTCGGGAAAAATTCATTCAAGCGGTCTGGGAGTGGAAAGAAAAATACGGCCATATTATTTTGGGACAACTCAAGAAACTCGGCCTTTCCGCCGACTGGTCGCGAACGCGTTTTACGATGGACCCCAAATACAGCGAAGAAGTTAAAAAAGCCTTTATTCATTATCACGAGAAAGGGTTGATTTACCGCGGCGAGAGAGTCGTTAATTGGTGTCCCCGCTGCCAAACCAGTCTTTCGGATTTAGAAATTGAATATCAAGAAGAAAAAAGCCATCTCTGGTATCTGCGATATAATCTCAAATCTCAAATTTCAAATTTTAAATATATTGTCGTGGCCACAACCAGACCGGAAACAATGCTCGGCGACGCGGCCGTAGCCGTCAATCCCCAAGACAAAAGATACCAAGACCTGATTGACCAAAAAGTCATTTTGCCGATTTCCCCCTACGAGGGATCTCCCGAAGGGAGACAAAACCGAGAAATTCCCATGATCGCCGATAAAGCGATAGACCCCGACTTCGGCACCGGCGCGGTCAAAGTGACACCCGCCCACGACCTTTTGGACGCCGAAATCGCCCAGCGCCATAATCTGCCTTTTTATAAAATCATTGACGAAAAAGGACGAATGACGAAATTAGCCGGCCCCGGTTTTGAAGGATTGAAAGCCCTTGAAGCCAGAGAAAAAATAATTGAAGAATTAAAAAACCGGAACTTGATTGAGAAAACGGAAGATTACAATCACAATGTCGCCCGCTGTTATCGCTGCCAGGCAAAAATTGAACCGATTCCCAGCCAGCAATGGTTTCTGAAAATGCCGGCTTTGGCAAAAATGGCCGAAAAGGCCGTGCGTTCCCGAAAAACCGAAATCATCCCCAAAAAGTTTGAAAAAACTTATTTTGATTGGCTGAAAAACATCAAGGATTGGTGTATTTCCCGGCAAATTTGGTGGGGCCATCAACTGCCAGTTTGGCAATGCCATTGCCAAACTGGCAGTAATTCAGAATTTAGAATTCTGAATTCTGAATTAGGACATCAGGAGTTAAAAAATAATTTTATTGTGTCGCTTACCAAATCAGTAAAGAAATGCCCGACTTGTCATTCGGAATATCAACAAATTCCTGATGTTCTTGATACTTGGTTTTCTTCCGCCCTCTGGCCGTTCGCGGAATTAGCAAGAAACGATTTAAAGAAATTTTACCCAAGCGCCGTTTTGGTCACGGATCGCGGTATCATTAATCTCTGGGTAACCAGAATGATTTTTTCAGGACTGGAATTTTTTAGCCGGGAACCTTTTGCCAAAACTTTTATTCATCCGACTGTTTTAACCAAAGAAGGCAAAAGAATGTCTAAGAGTTTAGGCACGGGCGTCAATCCTTTGGATTTAATTGAGATTTTTGGCGCCGATGCCACTCGTTTCGGAATTATCTGGCAGATGATGTCCAACCAAGACATTCATTGGGACGAAACTGCGGTTTTGGCCGGAAAAAAGTTTTGCAACAAAATCTGGAACGCCGCCCGCTTTGTTTTGCAACAAAACGAAAAAACGAAAATTAGCCTGCCGGCAAGAGAACCAAAACCGAAGACCGCGGCCGACAAAAAAATCCTCAAACAATTGAAAACTGCCCGAAAATCGACAGCCGATGATATAGAAAATTTCCGATTCGGCCACGCCCTGCGAACAATTTATGATTTTTTCTGGCACCAATTCTGCGATGTTTATTTGGAGAAATCAAAATCTCAAATTATTAACCCGAAAACCCGAAAAACCACGAAAACAATTCTCTTCTATGTTCTTTCGCAATCCCTCTCAACGCTCCATCCTTTTATGCCTTTTGTCACCGAAGAAATCCATCAAAATTTTCCTTCAAAAAAACAAAAATTATTAATGATTGCGAAATTGAATTAATAAGATGATTTTCTTGATGATGCTTTTGGGAATCCTGCCGGGTTTAATCTGGGTATTTTTTTATCTCCAAGAAGATCCCCATCCCGAACCAAAACACTTGCTTCTTCTGACTTTTACGGTAGGCGGTTTAATGGCCGTGCCGGTAATTATTCTCCAGCTTTTAACCGAAGACGCTCTTGATTTCTTTGATATCAAAACCACCGCGCTTGTTTCAATCGTTGCCTTGGCCATGATTGAAGAATTTTTCAAATTTATTGCCGCTTTTTGGATAACTGACAAAAATCCCGAATTCAACGAACCAATTGACGCCATGATTTACACAGTCACGGCGGCTTTGGGTTTCGCCACCATAGAGAACATTTTAATCATAGGCAAGATTTTCCATCCGGAACCGGGAAGCGCTGTTTTATTGACCACGGCCTTCAGCGCCACCGCCCTGCGTTTTGTCGGAGCCACCCTGCTCCACGCTTTGGCTTCCGGCCTAACAGGCTATTACTGGGCCGTTGGAATACTCAAAAAATCTCTTTTAAAAAATATCGGCTACGGCTTGTTGCTGGCCGGATTGATTCACGCAATTTTTAATTATTTGATAATAAAATCCCCGTCGGCCAATTTTATTTTTCCCGGTTTATTCCTGATTTTAAGCGCTATCTTTGTTCTGGTTAATTTTGAGAAATTAAGGAAAATGGTATAATGAATCTATGAACCAAGAAAATAAAAATCCGGAGGAATTTTTAGACGGAGAGATGAGCAAAGAATGCGAAGGGCAACTGACCGTTGATGTCTATCAAAATGACGGCGAAATCATCGTTCAGTCAACAGTGGCCGGTGTCTCGCCGGAAGAATTGGACGTCAACATTACGACCGAAAGCGTGACTGTCCGGGGAAAAAGGGAAAAAGAAGAAGAAATTAAAGAAAAAGATTATTTCTACCAAGAATGTTTTTGGGGCTCTTTCTCCCGTTCCATTATCCTGCCTCAAGAAATAGACCCCGAACGTTCCACCGCCATCATCAAAAACGGGATCCTGACTATCCGGATGCCCAAAATTGAACGCCTGAAAGCCAAAAAAATAAAAGTAAAAATTGACTAAGTTTTTAGAAGCGTTAGCCGTTTTTGTCGGCACCGTAATCGGGGTTGGACTTTTTGGTTTGCCCTATATTGCTTCCAAAATCGGTTTTGGGGCAATGGTGGTTTATGCTTTTATTTTAATAATTTTAACCATCATCGTCCATTTTCTTTTGGCCGAAGTCAGTCGCGATACTCATATAATTGCCCGCGTCCCCGGTTACGCCGAAGAATATCTGGGAAAAGGCTGGGGGAAATTCAGCCTGATTGTTTCTTCGTCGGGTTTGATTGGCGCTCTTTTGGCCTATCTTATTCTCGGAGGAAAATTTTTCACTTTGTATTTTAATCCCTATTTCGGCGGCGGGGAACTTATTTACACCTTGCTCTATTTTTCCTTTGGAGCTTTTTTGATTTATAAAGGGATAAAAGGCATCGCCAAGACCGAAATGATAATGGTGCTGACTTTTGTTCTTATTCTCCTGCTTTTCTTTTCCCGGGGACTGCCTTTTTTGCGCTTAGAAAATCTTTTTACTTTTAATCCTCATTACCTATTGCTTCCCTACGGGGCGATTCTCTTTTCTCTTTGGGGACTGTCTTTGGTGCCCGAGGTCAAAGAGATGGTGGAAAGAGAAAGAAAAAAACTGCGCCTGGTTATAAGTTCGGGCATTGTTTTGGCCGGCCTTTTTTATCTTTCGTTTATTTTTATCATTCTCGGCGTCAGCGGAACCAAAACTTCGCCTGACGCTTTCTCCGGTTTCGCCCTGGCTATCGGCGACAAAATAGCTCCTCTTGGTTTTGTTTTCGGCGTCCTGACCACTTTCACTTCTTTTATTACCCTCGGCTTGACCTTAAAAAAAATTTTTCGGCACGACTTAAAATTGCCGGAAAAAACTTCTTGGTTTATCGCTTGTTTTTCCCCGTTATTGCTGTATCTTTTGGGAATTAAAAACTTTCTGGGAGTAATTTCTCTCACCGGAGCGGTAATGCTGGGGCTGGAAGCGATTATTGTTATTTTCATTTATAAAAAATTCCTGGAAAGAAGATTCCAGCGAAAAGCGCCTTTTTGGATTTATCCCTTGGCCCTTTTTTTCTTGATTGGCTTAATTTCCCAGATATTTTCGCCGATTTTGTTCCAATAAAGCAAACTTAAATTTTTTTTATTATCCTCTTTTAGTTTTCAATTTGCGGTTTTTAACTTGACTCATATTTAAAACAAGTTATTATACCTGTCAAGCAGACAAGCTCTTTGATAAATAAATATATCAAGCAAGGGAGGCGATAAATGGAAAACGTAAAAATAACGATCATCGGAGCGGGAGTGGTTGGGCTGGCTTGCGCCGCTGAACTTTCCAAAATTTTTACCGATATTGTCGTGATTGAGAAAAACGACTCTTTCGGTCGGGAAACCAGTTCGCGGAATAGCGAAGTTGTCCATGCCGGGATTTATTATCCGCCGAGCTCACTCAAAGCGAGGTTGTGTATTGAAGGCAAGGAATTGCTTTATGCTTATTGCCAGAAACATCATATCGGCTGCAAAAAATTAGGCAAGTTGATTGTGGCCATTAATCCAGCCGACGTTAAACAACTGGAAGAGCTCTACCGAAACGGCTTAAAAAACGGAGTCAGTGATTTAAAAATTCTCTCACCGGAAGAAATAAAAACAATGGAGCCGTTGGTCAATGCCGTTGCCGCTATCTATTCGCCGTCAACCGGGATTATTGATTCGCATAATTTGATGAAATCGCTGGAAGCAGAGGCAAAAAGCAAGGAAACGATGTTTGCCTATAACAGCGAATTGGTCGGTGTGGAAAAACAGCCAAGCGGATTTAAAATCGCCATCCGGAGCTCAAATAATGATATTTTTAGTTTTATCAGCCAATTCCTTATCAATGCCGCTGGTTTGAGCTCTGATAAAGTTGCTCGCCTGGCCGGCGCCAAAAATAAAGAATACGCCCTAAAATATTGCAAAGGCGATTATTTCCGGGTTTCCCGCGATAAGGCCAAGCATCTCTCCCATTTGGTCTATCCCGCCATTGATAAAGAAAGCGTCAGTTTAGGCGTCCATGCTATTTTGGATTTAGCTGGCGGTTTAAGACTGGGACCGGACGCGGAGTATGTTGATAAAATTGATTATGTCGTTGACGAGTCCAAGAAAAAATCTTTTTATCGGCAATGTCGTCCAATGCTGCCTTTCATTAAATTGGAAGATTTATCGGCGGATATGTCGGGGACAAGGGCCAAACTTCAAGGCCCGGGCGAAGGATTCAGGGATTTTATAATCAAAGAAGAAACGAAAGAAGGGTTGCCCGGTTTGATTAATTTAATCGGGATAGAGTCCCCTGGCCTGACTTCTTCTCTGGCTATCGCCAGGAAGGTAAAAACGATTGTTGCGTAAAACATAACCAGTCCGTTATTTTATGGACTGGTTTTTTATTTCACCACATTACTTTACTTCATTAGAAAACATCCTATTTTCTAATAATAGGATTTACTATTGTAATTCCACGATCGTGGAATTACAATAGTAAATAAATAAAAAATAATTAAAACCCGAAAAGTTGACCAAATTTGTTTTTTAGGATAAAATATGTATCAGTCTAAGATATCGAAAAGGACATTAACAAAAACAAAAAGGAGGCAAGAAATGCGTTCGCGCGGATCTGAAAACGAAATTTTGGACCAGCAAAGCCAAAAAACAAAAAACTATCATCCGAATAATGATATTTTCCCGGAAACCGAAGAAGAATTAAAAGAATTTATCAAAAATTTGAAGGAGGCGAAAAATGGAAGAATTTTTAGTTGTCAGTTGGTGGAATGATTTAAAAAAATCCAATGTTGTGCCGAAAACGACAATCCATCGCGACCCGGAAATGGCTCGGCAAGAATCGGAAAAAAGAAAGAAAGCTTTAGGAAAAAATTCCAGGGTCATCTTGGCCAAAATAATTAAAGAATTTTAAGGAGGTGGTTTTATGAATGAAGATATCAGCGCGGCTTTCATAATCGGCGCTTCTCTTTTAATCATCTTTTATATTTTCTTTGGGATGGCCAAGACGATAATAAAAGATTACCGCGAAAGAAAAGAAGAAGCGGCAGAAAAAGAAAGAAAGGAAATGACAGTAGAGATGTCTTGAAAACAAAAAAATAGCCCCCCGGAAAATTTCCAGGGGGCTTTATCGTTTCTATTCTTCGCTATTTATTTGTACGGCCGTACCGGTTATCGCGCCAGCCGTCGCGCCAAACAGAATACCCTTCGCCATCGTCCAGCCCTTGGTATTACCGCCCCACCAGTTGGCAACGACTCCAACCGCGCCCAAAGTAATTCCGGTAGCGATATAGTCGCCGTAGCTAACCCATTTTGGCGGACTAATGATTTTCGTTAAATCATTAGGCTCGAAATACCCAACCTCATAAAATCCTTCCTTAAAAAGGTTAAGAGTATCGCCAAATAGACGGCCTCCGGTGTTGCTCGTTGCCCTAGACAAGGAAGTTAGAGGGCCATATCCCTCCTCAATCAAACTCTTGCCAAAGGTTACTACAAACTCCGCGGGAACAGTAAGGGGAAGAATCAAAACCTTAGCTGCTCTTGCCAGGACAGGCTGGGCAAAAGCCGGAGTTGCTATTGTTAGCGCCAACGTCATTACCAACAACAATCCAATGGATCTCTTCATTTTTTCACCTCCTTTCTATATTTTATTTTTGATATACGTTAATGTGCTTTCACAAAATTTTAAACCAATCTTGCGACATAGTCAAGTGCCCTCGACAGGAATCGAACCTGTATCACCTCCTTCGGAGGGAGGTATTGTATCCATTCAACTACGAGGGCGCGTCCCCCATATTATTCCCAAAACCAGCCAGAACATCAAGCGGCCGGGCTGAAGCGTCCAGAGAAAATGGTCAAATAAACCAAAACCCAGCAACGCCGCGAACATTAGCGTCGTAATCCCGAATCGCAAATATTTATAATCTTCCGTTTGTTTGAAAATTAAAAATTTAAAATTAGAAATTAAGATTTTGACCAAAAACACTAAAAAAACCGATAATCCTAAAACTCCGATTTCCGAACCGATAAGCAAATAAATATTATGTATCGGCTGCCACTGCCAGAATTGATTCAGGCCAAAAAGTTGATAGATGCCGTTTTTTATTGAAAAAACGACCTGATTCCCCAAACCGACGCCCAGCGGATGACTTTTCGCCAGATACCAGCCCAATTCATTATAAGAGATTCTCTGACTGACCGCGGGTTCGTTTAAATAAATTTGCGCCCTGGGAAAAATCAGCCAGCCAAATCCCGAAATTAAAATCAAAAAAATAAAAAACAAAGTTGCTGAAAAATAATAAATTCGTTGGCGGAAATCTTTTTGACGGAAAAGAAAAAAAATAAAAAACAAGGTTGAAAATATTCCCAAAAACCAGGCCGCGCGCGAAAAAGCCAAAATCAAACCCAGGCTTATCAAAAAAACCGCTAAAATAACCGCTAAGTCAGATAAAAAATTCTTTTTTCCGGAACGATTACTTGCGAATAAAAAATAATAAGAACCGAATAGTCCCAACAACAAAAAGGCGGCTAAAATATTGGGATGGGGGAAAGTGCCGTAGGCCCGTAAAATTTTGCCGCCGGCAACAACTATTTTCGCCGTTCCCGAAGCTTCCGGGCTCAAAACCGATTCACCCAAAAACCAAAGACCCAAACTTTTCTGATTCAAAAACTGCAAAAAAGCGACCAAAGACTGAAAAACCGCCGAACCGACTAAAACTGCCAAGATATTTTCTAACCTGACCCAATTTTTTTTCAAAATTTCCGCGATAGCCAAAGCGGTCAAAACCAGCAAAATCAATCTCAAAAAATTATAAAAAGCTAAGAGCTTATAAGAAGCAAGGAAAATTGAAAGTCCGGCTAAAAACAAAAAACCGCCGCAAAAAACCCAAAGGGCAAGTTTTGGTCGTTTTGGCGAGAAAGGATTTTTTATCGCGCAAGCCAGAAACAAAACCATCAAAATATCGCTGGCGTATAAAAAAACCGCCCCATATTCATTAAAATCGGGCGTGAATTGAAAAAGCAGAGTCCGGAAACCAAAAGGCAAAGAAATTAAAAATAGCCAAAAAAATAATTTGACTGGTTTATTGGACAAAGTTTATTTTGATATAAACCGCGTCGCTGGGGCTAGGAGAATAAGATATTTTTACCTGAACTTTATTCTTGCCGAAAACTTCCTTGATTTTCTTGGCTAATTTAACCGCTAATTGGTTTTCGGTAGTGGTTGCCGTCAAATTACCGGAATCGCTTTTAATATCAATCAAGCGATGAAGCGGATCGCGCTCAAAAGCCCGTTGGCAAAAATTTTTAATAAGCTTATTCAAATCCGCTTCCAAAACCAAAGGGAAATTGCTGATAATCAGTTGTCCTTCAAATTCTTTATCTTTGATCATCTGGCAAGCCGGGCAGAAGACAGGCCTCGGATTGTGAATTTTAAGTTTCAATCGTTCAGCTGGCGCGGCATGATGCCAGGATTTTTTATAATAAGCCGATCGGCAACTTGAGCAAAAAACGATCCCTTTTTGATTGGAAGGCATTTTCTCTTTCCCGGTCCCTCGGGCCGGCAACTCAACATTGTATCGCCATTTTTCCATTAAAAAATTAATCTAATTTCCGCGTTTTGTCCCGGAAACGATCTATAAAAATCTCAAAATAATAGAGGACTGCGTAAACCAACAAGACCAAAAAGGTGGCGAATAAAGCAACGAAATAGAATTTAACGCCAATCGCCATTCCGATGGCGGCCGTGGTCCAGATACCGGCGGCCGTGGTTAAGCCCTGAATTTGGGATTGCTGAAAAACAATCAAACCGGCGCCTAAAAAACCTATTCCCACGACAATCTGGGAAGCCACCCGCGAAGGATCAAGCCCGGTCCCCGAGACAAATTCCCCGAAACCGATAGTTGAAAGGACGGTGAACAAGCCGGCGCCTAAACAAACCAAGGCGTGGGTTTTCACCCCCGCCAACCTGCCCCTTAGTTCCCGTTCCATTCCTATCAAACTGCCAAGCGTTACGGCTAACAAAAGTTGGCCAAAAATTTCTAAATTTTGCGGATTAAAAATTAAGTTCATTAAAATTATTATTCAGCGGAATAAACTTCATCTCCTTCCCGCGCTTTTTCCGCGACCTTAATTCCCACTTCCTGATTTTTCTTAGCGCTTTTAATATCCTTATGATTATACTGCATTGTTTCAATTACTTCCTCAAAATCGGTGTTCGCTCCTTTGAACTTGACCGTCTCGCCGACCTTAACGATTTTGTTGAATTTCACTATAACGACACCGATGCCTCCGAAATAATGGGTTACCTTGCCAATGGGTTTTATTTTTTTAATTGGCTTTGTTTTCTTAACCGGCTTGCGAAGACTTTTAATTGATTTTTTAGGCATTTTCGTAAAAAAATTTAATCGACCTTTTATTTAATTATAACTCTTCTTCTTTTATCAATTCAACGACTTTTTTCAGAAGCTCCGCCGGCTCTTCGGCGTAAGCGATTTTCCCGGGACCGCGATAACTTTTGACAATCAATTCTTTGATTATATCGGCCGTGCCGCCGGTTCCTTCTAAAATTCCAAGCGGCTTCCCGTCTTCAAAAGCAATCGTAAATTCGTTAAGCGTTCCCATTCGGCCGCAGATAAAAATAACGGCGTCTGAAGCCCGCGTCAGCAGCAGATTTCTGCCGGAATAACCAAAACCGGTATAAATAATTACATCGTGATAATCAACGGGCAAATGATAGGTTTTTTGATGGCTGATTTTAGAAGCCGCCGGCGAGAATCCGATAACCGTGCCGCCGGCCTCTTTGGCGCCTTTGGCCGCCCAATAAGGCATGCCGATAGTGGCTCCGGTCGCCAAAATAAATCCCTGGCGGGCGATTTCCCGGCCGATTTCTTCCGCTTTTTCCACGGCTCCCGAAGAACAATGCCCGGTTTCGGCAGCGCCAGAAACGCAAATCGCGTAATGAAGATTAAAAGATTTTTTATTAGCCATTTTGTTTATTTTAAACATAAATTCAGTATAGCAATTCTTGACCGAAATCTACAGGTCTTTACAATATAAAAAATATATGATATTATTCTGATTAGAAATTTGATAATTAAAAAGGGGGTGAGCATGTTCCCATGTAAAAGTTGCGGTTGCGGTATAACATCGGGCACGACCAAATGCCCGAGTTGCGAGGAGAATCCCTTTGCCATTCCACAAAGTTTTTCTAAAAACGAATGGGATGGGCGCAAAATGATTCGTTCTAAAAAGAACGAAACCGGATCGCTGGAATCGCTGATAAACAGCGAAAAAATTATATGAACCACTCCAGCCCGGATATTCCCTCCAAAAGACTCCCCTACAAGGAGTCTTTTTATTTTACCAATTTTATCTCATCAAACAGCCCAAAATAAAAGGCCCCGAATTTAGAACTCGGGGCCTAAAAACGCGCTCGGATGAATTTAGGGCAGCTTAACGCTTTCTGCTTGTTTTCTCTAAAAGCATTTCTTCCGTTATTTTCCGTTCGTCCCAGGTAATTTTTTTGCCTTTTCCCAAATGAAGCCACGGCTCGCAACCCTTGCCGGTGATTATAACCGCGTCTCCTTCTTTGGCTAAAGAAATAGCTTTTTTAATAGCTTCTTTCCGATCTAAAATCTTGTAATAAGAATTTGGAATTTGCGAAAAACCAGCTTCAATTCCGTTTAAAATAGTCGCTGGATTTTCGTCGTATGGGTCTTCGTTGGTTAAAATAATTTCATCGCAATAATTGGCGGCAATTTCTCCCATTTTCGGCCGCTTCCATTTGTCCCGTCCGCCGCCGGCGCCGCCAAGAACGCAAATCAATTTTGAGTTTTGAACATTTGAATTTTGAATTTGTTTAGGATTTAGGATTTCGGATTTAGGATTTCGGATAGCCTGGTAGACTTCCTCCAGACTATCGGGCGTATGAGCGTAATCAATGATTACTGTAAATGGCTCTTTCTGGACTATTTCCATCCGGCCGGGAACGCCGGGGAAATTTTCAATGGCTTTTTTTATAATTTCTTCGTCAATGCCCTGCGATTTAGCAAAAACGATGGCCGCGGCAATGTTCTCCTGATTAAAATCACCGATTAGATTAGAATTTGGAATATAGAATTTGGAATTTATGGTATTTTTGGAATACAAAATAACTTTCCTTTTTTGAGCCGCCTCAATAAAATATTGAGCGCTGGAATCGTCTTGATTAATAAAAAATGATCTTGAATCTTTTGTATTCCTTACATATTTGAAAAAACTGACTTTCGCTGCCCGATAATTTTCAAATCCGCCGTGAGCTTCAATGTGTTCCGGCGCCAAATTGGTGAATAAGGCGGTGTCCCATTTGATAAACCGGTGACGATGCTGTAAAACCCCTTGGGAAGTCACTTCAATTAAAGCGTAATCACAACTGGCTTTAACCGCCTGCCGCAAAAAACTTTGGATAAAAGCCCGGCCCGGCATCGTATTGTCAAGATAATTTTTCTGACTCTCTTTATTAATTTTAATCCGGATTGAGGAAAGTAAGGCGGTTTTTTTGCCGGCCGTTTCCAAAATGGCGTTAATTAACTCCAAAACCGTGGATTTACCTTTGGTGCCAGTTACCCCCAAAACAAAAATCCGGCGGGAAGGAAAACCGAAAAACAGCGCTCCAAAAAAAGCGACGGAATAATAATAAAAATCCAACAAAAAAAGAGGGGTAATTTTTTTAATCAGTTGTTTAAGCATCTTATGAATTCATTTTTTATCTTATAAGAATTGCAATTAGCCACGACTTTATTTTACAAAAAAATATCCCTCACAGCAATTGCTGTGAGGGATTAATTCAAAAACTCAAAAAATTCAGGAAACTGCGACACGGGAACGCAGATAGTCGCAGGCAGCACCAGGATCGCACCAACCCACGCCCAACTCGTCATCATAGTCCTCGCCCCAGCGGACGTCCGGCACATTGCCATCGCCACAGCGCGAACCCGCACAGAGGGTCACATTTTCAATATCAAGATGTTTCCTGGTTTCCTTGAAATACTTAAGCTCGTAGACAAGCCGTTCTTCTAAGGTAATGCCGGAAATGTTTTGGTTCTTTAAGCCATCGGCCGAAAAGCTTTTGAGCTCTTCATCTGCTTCCACTCGGTCGCGAATCCAGATAGCGTAAGCTTGGTTTTTCGCAGTCCGGTCCGAGGTTACCACTTCATCCAAGCTCCGGTCAGTCCATTTCCAACAAGGAAATAGCTCCTCACATTTATCGTAGAGCCGTTGAGAGGTCATTCCCTCGGCTACGATAATTAGCCGATCAAATCCTTCTTTCTTGTTTGGAATCTGTAGATTGGAAAAATCTAGTTGAATCCCAAAAAGGTCGCGGTAGAAATTTTGCCAGTCAAGTGCCAAATCGCTGTACTGATTATTATTAAATAACTCAACAACCTTAGCCGCCTTACCAGATTTGGCATTAACAATATCCTTAGCCATTTCCGGGGAAAAACCAACTTTCCCTAAAGTAATTAACATTTCCTGCGCCAGGCCCACAGAAAAATCTGAAGGTCCGTATTTCTGGCTCGTGATTTTCATCACACACCTCCTATGTTTGAAATTACCCGAAACGCTCGGGCTGGCGTCCGTCTCGAAATGAGACAAATATTCCATCTATCTTTCTGAACCATTTTTTTCCAATTGTCAAAGAACGCCATAATTATAGCAATATGTCAAACAAAAGTCAAGCTCTTCTTAAACTAACGCTTGCTTAGAAAACGCAGGGCTTCTCTCAAACGCTCTTCAATTTTTGTCATCTCCGAAGGAATCTTGCTTAAAATCTCCCTGACCTGCCGCCGCGAATAACCTAAACCGACCAAGGCCTCCTCAACTTCGGTGTCCAAATCCAATTTTTGGGTCAGGATTTTGGCGGTTTTTAGCTTGATCTTGCTCTTGAGCTCCAAAATAACCCGCTCCGCGGTTTTCTGGCCGATGCCTGAAGCCCGCGTCAGCAAATCCGGCCGGTTCTCAATAATGGCGGCCATAATGTTTTCCAAACGGTCAATCGCCAAAATATTAAGGGCGGTTTTCGGCCCGATGCCGGATATGGAATTAAGCAGTCCGAAAAAATTCAATTCTTCCTCTTTAAGAAAGCCATAAAGTTCCAGCCCGGTTTCTTCCCGGATGTACAAATAACAAAAGAGTTTTACCGGAGAATCGTTATCGGGTAATTTTCTAATAGCGTCACTGGTTAAAAAAATCTTAAAACCAATGCCGCTGTTTTCCACGACTGCAAAGTTTTCCCCTTTAGTGATTATTTTCCCGGTCAAAAAATGAATCATCGGTATTAATGATATAATAACATTAATCAACGATGCGATTCAAAGTTCCCAAAAACAATGAACGTTTTTCTTGGACCAACCATGTGGTAGGAAAAATGCTCTTCTACGGGCTTTCGGAGCAAAGAGTAAAACGAGTTATTAACCGGCCTGACCGCGTTGAGGAAGGCGTTGCCCCAAACACCATTGCCTGTATGCAGGTCGGCGGCTCCAAAAAACACCGGCAAGAAATTTGGGTGATGTACCAACAAAAAAGTCAAAAGTTAAAAATTAAAAGTCCGAAGTTAGCTATTATATCTACCTGGAGATATCCGGGAAAAAGTCCGGCCAAAAATCCCATTCCGCCGGAAATACTTGCGGAGATTAAAAATTTAGTATAAAATACCAAAACATTGTTAATATAATCAATTGAATCATGCTTCGAACCAAATCAGCCCAAAAAGCCCTAAGACAAAGCTTCAGAAGAAAAAAGCGCAATCTTCAAAGAAAAACCGGTCTTAAAAAAGCCATTAAAACCTACCAAAAGGCCATTGAGTCGCGTAAACTAGAAGAAGCCAAGAAATATTTAAGCGAGGTTTATAAATTAGCCGATAAAACCGCTAAATCAAAAACCATCAAGAAAGGCAAAGCCGACCGCATTAAATCCCGCCTAAGTCAATTACTGGCTAAAGCCAAGTCCAGTAAAATTTCTTCGTAGTCCAAACCGCCGGACTTTGCCGAAACATCATAATCCGCCAGCTTCAAAAGAAGATTGGCCGGCGCTCCGTAACTCAAACTTAACAAATTGAAAGCGTAAGCCGCCGGCTCTTTTTGAATCAAAAGCTGCTCCAAGGCCACCAGTTTTTTCTTCAGCGGGTTTTGACCGGCTAAAATTCTCGCCAAATTAAAAATTTCTTCTTGGTAAGAAAAGGGAATCAAAGATTCTAAGCCAACCACGGCAATCGGTTGAGGAAAATCGGCCAGAGAAATTTTATCCAGCTCGTTTATCAAAGCCCAGGTGTCGGTATTGGTTTGTTCCTGCCAGCGAATTAAATATTTCATAGCTTCCGGCGCAAATTTCAAATTCCGTTTTTCCGCTTCTTTTCTGATGAAAAAAGCCAGTTCTTCGGCGTTTAATTTCTTGAACTCCTGGTTCTCGGCCGGCTTCCGAAGCAAAAAATCAAATTCTTTTGTTGATTTATCCTCCGACACCACCAACACCGCGTTTTCATTGGTCAATTGTTCTTTCAGAATTGGTTTTATTTTTTTCGCTTCAACTTCAAGAATCCCTCTGATTAAGCTCATTTTAAAATTGCTAAAAAGCGATTGCTGGCCTAAAAAATCTTTCAAAGCCAAATAGTCATCCTGATCCTCCGACAAATCAAATTTTTTAAAATCAAAATCAGGGTGTTTTCGCTGATAAAAATCCGTTAACTCCTTTTCCTTTTGCCGCCGGCGATAAGCATCCGGCCCCCGTAAAAAAATAATCATGCCAAATTTATTAGCAAGTCAAATGAAACAATCCCGCGACTTTTTTCCCTTGCCCGCCGGCAGGCAGATCTTTTCTTAAGTCATTAAAAACCTTGATCGCCTCCGGCGTCGGCTCAATAATCAATATAACGCCGCTGGCCGTTATTTCTTCGCGCGCCGCTTGGCTGACCTTAGCCGCGCCTAATTCCCCGGTGCCGATGACAATCGCTTCGGGTTTTTGGCTCAAAACTTCTTCAATGTCCCTTTTTTCAATCTGATGGCCCTGATTGCGCCACCAAAGCTTAACTTTGTTGTCTAGGCCAATCTGGACATCGTGGTTGTAAACCTGACCGCTAATCTTTATGAAACCGAAAGAATATTCTTCTATCATTGATTTTATTATAGCATTTTTGGATAATTGCCCTTACTTGACATAATATAATTTATATATTATAATTAAACAATAAGAAGTCGGTCTTTGACAATTAAATAAAACAAGAAAACTGAAAAAGGTTTCGCAAAGGAGGTGTCGGAATGGGAAGCATTGAGAATGGAGCTAGACAGGCAGTTGAAAAGTGCGTCAAAGTCAAAAAGGGAGAAATGGTCGTTATAATAACCGACCAAGAAACCGTTGAGATTGGTAATGCGATAAAGCAGGCCGCTAAAAACATCACAAGCAACATTCATTTCTTCGTGATGGAGAATTTTGGCAAACGACCGCTAAATTTTCCGGAAGAAATTGGGAAAATCCTGGCTGAAGCCGATGCCAGTTTTTATGTCGCGCAAGATGTCAAAGACGAAGGACAGGTTTTTGACAGTCCGATGTTCAAAGTCGTCAGCGCTAATAAAAAATTGCGGCATGCTCATATGCCCGGAATTACAGCGGAAGTTATGAGAAGCGGAATGTGCAGCGATTACGAAGAGGTTAAGCGCGTTAGTCGTCTTGTCTACGAAAAAGTCAGAAGCGCGTCAAAAATCAGGGTAACGACTGATAAAGGAACCGACATG
>Ga0209541_10005045_pt1 | contig 23143 bp, 28 predicted proteins | sample RifCSPlowO2_01_FD_184027 | JGI IMG/M metagenome (GOLD analysis project Ga0209541, IMG submission 184027) | Groundwater microbial communities from Rifle, Colorado - Rifle CSP2_plank lowO2_0.1 (SPAdes) (version 2) | ecosystem: Environmental > Aquatic > Deep subsurface > Groundwater | place...
ACTAAAAAAACCATCGCTAGGATAAAAACCTTTATTAAGGAGAAAGCTGTATAAAATCATGACTAACGAAACTGTAAAACTTAAAAGAAGATTGTCCGGCCGGGTTGTGAGCGATAAGATGCAGAAGACTGTTGTGGTTGAAGTTATCCGTCTGAAGGTTCATCCCAAGTATGGCAAGCAGTACAAGGTAACTGACCGTTTTAAGGCTCATGATGAGAATAATGAGGCTAAAGTCGGCGATCAGGTAATTATTGAAGAAACCAAGCCTAAGTCACGGGAGAAGAGGTGGATAGTGGTTAAGAACTAAAAGAATGATTCAAGAAAGATCCATATTAAAAGTAGCCGATAATAGTGGTGCCAAAACCATCAGAGTCTTTAGGATTCCCGGCGGCAGCCGTAAGAGGTACGCCAAACTGGGAGATATAGTCATTGCTTCCGTCCAAGTTGCCGAGCCGAGAAAAGCTGTTAAGAAAAAGGATATTGTTAAGGCCGTGATAGTTCGCACCAGGAATCATATCAGGCGTCCTGACGGCAGTTATGTCAAATTTGATGACAACGCCGCTGTTCTAGTTGATAAGAAAGAACCCAAAGCCACCAGAATTTTCGGGCCAATACCCAGAGAACTAAAAGAACTGGGCTACGATAAAATAATTTCTTTGGCTCAAGATATAGTCTAAAAATATGAATATCAAGAAAGGAGATAAAGTTTTAATATTGAAAGGCAAGGACAAGGGTAAGTCCGGTAAGGTTCTTAAAGTTTCTACTCTTCAGGGTAAAATCATAGTTGAAGGTTTGAATATAGTTAAGAAGAACTCTAAAGCCAGGAAGCAGGGAGAGAAAGGCCAGATTATCAGTACTTCCGCCCCGATTACGGTTTCTAAAGTTATGTTGATTTGTTCTGCCTGTGGTAAACCCACTAGGGTTGGCCACAGGATGATCGGAGACAAAAAAGAAAGAATTTGTAAAAAATGCAAAGCCACCAATTAGTAAAAATAGTAGTTTCAGTGGGCGTAGGCAAGATGAGACAGAGCAACGCCCAATTTGACGACAAGATTCTTCCCGGTCTTCTGGATGAACTTGCTCTTATTGTCGGCCAAAAACCTGCCCCTAGGAAAGCCAAGAAATCCATCGCTGCTTTTAAGTCGCGTGAAGGAGATACCATCGGCGCCATGGCTACTTTAAGGGGTAAAAGAATGCATGATTTCTTTAACCGTTTCGTTAACGTTTCTTTGCCTCGTGTTAGGGACTTTAGGGGCATTGATACTAAGAATTTTGATGGTAGAGGTAATTTGACAATAGGTATCAAAGAGCATACTGTCTTCCCTGAGATTAATCCTGAAGTATCCAAGGCCAACTTTGGAGTTGAGGTGACTTTTGTTGCCGGTACGAAGACCAAGGCGGAGGGTATAGAATTCTTCAAAAAAATAGGAATTCCTCTAAAAAAGTAAAATGGCCAAAGCATCAGTCATAGCTAGAGCGAATAAAGAGCCGAAGTACAGCACCAGGGCTGTCAGGCGCTGTTTTCGCTGCGGCAGAAAAAGAGGTTACATCAGAGATTTTGATTTATGCAGGATTTGTTTCAGGGAACTAGCCGGAAGAGGTATGATTCCCGGAGTTAAAAAAGCTTCTTGGTAATGATATGTATATAGATACTTTAATCAGAATTAAAAACGCTATGACTAGAAAAAAGGACCGGGTTAAGGTGCCTTATTCTCAGTTTGAAGAAAATGTTTTGGAATCTTTGGTTAAGACCGGCTATTTGGATGAAATACAGAAAAAGGGCAGGGGAGTAAAGCGCGTGATAGAGATTAAGTTAAAGTATGATAAGGAAGAAAAGTCCCGCATCTCCGATGTTAAGCTCATCAGTCTTCCCTCCAAAAGAGTCTATGTTGGCTGGAAAGATATCAAAAAGTCTCACCAGGGATACGGCAACTTCTTTTTATCCACTCCTAAAGGAGTAATGGTTGATGGAGAAGCCAGAAGAAACAGGCTTGGCGGAGAGCTCTTATTTGAAATTTGGTAAAAATATTATGTCTAAGATAGGTAAACAACCAGTAACCATACCCGCAGGCGTAACCGTTTTGGAGAAAGACGGCTTGCTTGAGGTTAAGGGTAAAAACGGTACCCTGACCGTAAAAATGTTGAAGGGTGTTAAGGTTGAAGTTAAAGATAATGAAGTTATTTTTGTCCCGGGAGTTAAGGATAAACAGACAGTCAGTAACTGGGGGACGGTGAGAGCCTTAACCGCTAACGCCGTTCAAGGTGCTACCCAAGACTTTGTTAAAGAACTTATTATTGAAGGCGTGGGCTTTAAGGCTGAAGTCCAGGCAACTGATTTGGTTTTGAACGTTGGTTTTTCCCACCCGGTTCGTTTCGCTATACCGGAAGGAATTAAGGTTGTTGTAGTCAAAGAATTGGTTACTATCTCCGGCGCTAATAAAGAAGTTGTCGGCGAAACTGCCGCCAAGATTAGGAAGATCAAAGAGCCTGAACCTTATAAGGGCAAAGGTATAAGATATAAGGATGAAGTAATTAGAAGGAAGGACGGTAAGCGCGCTACCACTTCTGCTTAAAACTATGGTTACTAAATTATTAAATAAAATCAGGAATAGGAGGTCTAACAGGGTTAGGGCCAGAATTAATGGTACGGCCGAGAAACCCAGACTTTCAATTTTCAGGAGCAACAAATATTTGTATGCCCAGCTTATTGATGACTCATCCGGAAAGACTATTCTGTCCTGCTCTACTCTTGGAGCCGATAAGAGTAAGTCTAAAGAAACTAAAGTATCTAAGGCGACTGCCTTAGGTAAAGCCGTAGCTGCCGGTATGAAAAAGGCCGGTTTGACGACTGTGATTTTTGACAGAGGCAGATACGCTTATCATGGCAGGGTCCAAGCCGTAGCCGAGGCTTTAAGGGAAGAAGGAATAAAGGTATAAACATATGGCTATGGAAAGAGACAGAAATAGGTTTAAGAAAGACAACTTAGAAGAAGCGGTTATTGATTTAAGGAGAGTTACCAGGGTTGTTTCCGGAGGTAAAAGAATGAGGTTCAGAGCCACTATGGTGGTTGGAGATCTTAAGGGCAAAGTTGGCGTTGGCGTGGCTAAAGGCTTGGATGTTGAGCAGGCTATCACTAAAGCCAGGACTGTCGCCCAAAGGAATATGATTGATGTTAAGATGAAGGGGAAAACTATTCCTCACGAGATTGAAGCTAAATTCGGGGCCGCTAAGATTTTGATTAAGCCTGCCGTAGCCGGTCATGGCTTAGTCGCTGGAGGAGCTCCACGAGTTGTTCTAAAATTGGCTGGCCTGAAAGACGTTACCGCGAAATGTCTCGGATCCAGCACCAATAAGCTAAACTACGCCGTGGCAACCATCATGGCTTTAGAAACTATCAGATCTAAATAATATGCAGTTACACACTTTACAACCCGATCATGATTTAAGAAGCAAGAAACGCATTGGCCGTGGCGGCAAACGCGGCACTACTTCAGGCCGTGGTACTAAGGGACAGAAAGCCAGGTCCGGCCACAGAATCAGGCCAGCCGAGAGGGATTTGATTCAGCGCTTGCCTAAACTGCGCGGTTTTAGGAATAAGACCAAGCAAGGTAAAAAAGTCAGAGCTCATAAGAAAGCTTAATATATAATGTTTGATAAGGTTCTAACTATCTTCAGGGTTAAGGAAATTAGAAATAAGCTCCTTATAGTCGGCTTAGTCTTGGTTTGTTTCCGAGTCCTGGCTAATATTCCCGTACCTGGAGTTAATGCGGAAGCTTTAAGGAATTTCTTGTCAGGTAATGAACTTCTGGGGCTATTGAACGTTTTCTCCGGAGGCTCACTGGACACTCTTTCTATAGTCATGCTGGGCTTGGGCCCCTACATCACAGCCACCATTATTATGCAGCTTCTGACCATGATTTTCCCTAAGTTAAAGCAACTTTACTACGAAGAGGGTGCCCAAGGCAGAGCTAAATTTAACCGTATCGCGAGGTATATAACCGTTCCCTTAGCCGCCCTAAACACTTACGCCTTCTTAAGAATTCTAACTTCTCAGGGAGTTATTGGAGAGCTGGGTATGGTTCAGATATTAATTAACGTAGTAGTGGTTACCGCCGGTACTATGATTCTGGTATGGCTCGGAGAGATTATTACCGAACAGAAATTAGGCAATGGAACTTCACTGCTTATTTTTGCCGGTATTGTGAGCGGCCTGCCGTTAACTCTCCGTAATGCTTACATCAGTTACACTGCCGGAACCACTCCTATTACTACCTACCTGATTTTTGCGGTTTTGGCTCTGATAGTTATTGGCGGAGTCGTTATGATTAACGAGGGCGAGAGGAAAGTCCCCATTTCTTATGCCAAGCGAATTCGCGGCAATAAAGTTTATGGGGGAGTTTCCACTTATCTGCCGCTGAAGGTTAACCAGGCCGGAGTTATTCCAATTATTTTTGCTATTTCCATACTTCTTTTCCCTCAATTCTTTGGACAAATTTTGGCAGCTTTCTGGCCTTCGGTTGGAACAGTAGTGAATGAATGGTCACAAAAGCTGATTACCAATCAGGTTGTCTATGCTGCCGCTTATTTCTTCTTGGTTTTTGTCTTTACTTACTTCTACACCTCGGTTACTTTTGACCCCGCGGAGATTTCCAAGAACTTGCAGAGGTCCGGAGGCTTCGTTCCCGGCATCAGGCCGGGAGAATCCACTGGAGGGTTCTTAAAGAAAATAATTTCCAGAGTTACTCTCTTTGGAGCTACCTTCCTGGGTCTGATCGCGGTACTCCCTACGCTTATTCAGCTATTCAGCAAAACTCAGTCTCTTACTATTGGCGGCACGGCGCTTCTCATTGTCGTAGCCGTGGCCTTGGATACCGCCAAACAAATAGACTCACAGGTTTCAGTCAGAGAATACGACACACTTAGGTAAGCTGGCCGTATTGGTTGTATAATTAAACTAATGCAGCCACATTTCGCTAAACCCAAAGTCGTAGTCATCTACGGTCCTCCCGGTGCTGGTAAGGGCACTCAAGCCGATTTAACAGCCCGTTATTTCGGTTTTATTCATTTTGATACCGGCAAGTACTTGGAATCTTTAGTGCACGACCCCGTGGCTTTAAAAAGCGCGGAAGTGCGGCGGCAGAGGACTCTTTTTGATACAGGCAAACTTATGACAACCTCGTGGGTTATAAAAGTTGTAGGTTCTAGGATGAAAAAAATCGCCCGCGCCGGCTTAGGGCTGGTCTTAAGCGGTTCCCCAAGAACCGTCGGTGAAGCCGAAGATTTGCTCCCGATTATGAAGAAACTCTATGGCCGTCAGAACATGCTTTTCTTTGTTCTCCAGGTTCCGCCGGAAACTTCTCTCCGGAGAAACAGCAGGAGGCTGATCTGTTCCATTTGCGGCTCTCCAATTCTAAGAGTCAAAAGCACCGAAAACTTTACAACTCATAGTCCTTGTCCCTTTTGTGGCGGGAAGCTTGTTAAGAGAACCCTGGATCGTCCTTCGGTTATCAAAGACAGATTAACTGAATTTGACCTTAAAACTAAACCCGTTTTCGCGGCTATTAGAAATAGCGGTTATAAGGTCAAAGAAATAAAAGGAGATGCCTTACCTTTCGAAGTTTTTAAATCCATTAAGAAGGAAATTATAAAAATATAACTTGTCTTTAATTAAGACGGAAAGCCAAATAGAGAAAATCAGAGAATCTGGCAAGATTCTCGGTTCTGTTTTGCGCGAACTAAAGAATGTGGCTAAGGTTGGGGTAACATTGCTAGAGCTTGATAAAATAGCCTACGATCTTATTAAAGCCAAGGGTGGTAAGCCGGCTTTCTTGGGTTATAAACCGGACGGAGCCATAAAAAAGTTTCCCTATACTCTCTGCGCTTCGGTGAATGACACTATCGTGCACGGTTTACCCTCGGCTTATAAGCTTGTTTCAGGCGATGTTTTAAAGTTGGATCTGGGGGTGGATTGGCAGGGAGGCATTACCGATGCCGCCGTTACTGTCCCTATAGGCAAGGTGGGGAAAGATACCCTTAGCCTTATAAAGGTTACTAGAGAGGCTCTAATAGAAGCTATTAGGGTGGTTAAAGATGGGCACACCTTAGGGGATATAGGCTATGCTATTACCCGTACCGTAGAAAGGAGTAATTTTAAGGTTGTTGAGGGATTAACGGGCCATGGCGTCGGCAACAAAGTTCACGAAGACCCTATTATCTACAATTACGGAGAGCCCGGTAAAGGAGAGCTTCTTAGGGCCGGGATGGTAATAGCCATAGAACCTATGACCAGTATTTCCACCAAAAAAATCGTTCAATTACCGGATGACAGTTTTGTGACCGCTGATGGCAGCCTTTCGGCTCACTTTGAACATACTATGCTTGTAACTCTTAAGGGGGCGGAAGTCCTAACAGAATAAAGGTTTAAATTTCGTATTTTAGTACCCCGCCTGCCGAATTAATATAGACAGTATTCCCATCTTCATTGTAAGAGAAGTTTCTAACTTCGGAGGCTATCTTAAAACAATTCACGGGGACAGTCTCGCTGATTTCACTGAAATAGAGAGAGTTGTCGTTTTGTAACAAGAGGTGATTATTGTCTTTGTACCAGACTATCTTATTCAAGGCGCCGGCGACCCCGTTCTTAATATCCGCGTATTTCTGTTTCTCAATGTCGTAAATATGAAGCGATTGGTCATTATCACCGAAAGCTATTAATTTACCATTATCCGATATTGTGAAAAGTTCCGCCTTATCGGCGATTTTTACCGGGGTACCGCCAGAGACAAGATTTAATTCACCGTCCTGATATAAAACAATAGCTTCGCCCGAAGGCGTGCCGGAAAAATCTTTTATAGTTTTTAAGTTTGAGAGGGGAACAAGTTTAGCAGTAGTTCTAAATATCAGGTTGTAACGGTAAAATCCGTCTGAGGTATAAAAGAAAAGGTTATTTCCTTGCGTTTTAAATTCTGAGGCGCCTTCGGCCACTTTCTCTATCGTAGATCTGGCTATATCAATATTATAAAGAGCCCCACGGCTTCTCACTATTATCCTGTCCCTATTAAAGGGGTGGAAGGCCACGTTTAAAATAGGCACCGCGCCCGGAAGGCCCAGTTTGCCTTCTTTGAGATTATTAAAAGTATCGCTGATATTCAGGTAAGAGTTGGGATTAGAGAGGCTAATCAGGTAATAATCTTTAGTCGTATTGTTGTAGGTTGTAACAGAATCATTCGGGGCTATATCTACTATGTTATTCCCCAGTACCCTTACCTTGTCGGCATATATACTTCCATTCCGCTCTGTGAGCAGTATGTCTCCCAATAATTCTATTTTGTCGGCCGGTTCGGCAATTTTTATGGGTTCTTTTTGAGGGATCATAACAACACTGTCAAAAACATTAACTAGCGATGGAGAAACATTAACGTTTTTCTGCCAGTCAAAGTAACCGTTGTAATGGAGTACCAGGCTGTATTCTCCCTCCTTTAAATTATCTATAATTGTCCCAGCCTGAAAAAAACTAGAAGTGTTCTTGATTGATTTCTCGTTGAGATAAATTTCCGCTTCGGCTGGAGTACTTTTGATATAGATACCTCCTGTTTCGCTGAAAGTTAGGCTGGCTAAATCCAGCTTGATGCCAAATGAATAAGCTACCAAAAGCCCCCCTGCTATAAAGAAAAGGAGGACACAAAGACGGAACAACAGTTTTCTGGAACCGGAAGACATTATTCTCTATAATAGAGGGCGTGCAATTTGTTGTAAATGGCGGGCGTAAACTCAGTGGAGAAATTGAAGTCTTTGGTTCTAAAAACGCCGCTACTCCTACAATCGCCGCCACCATCCTCACGACACAGCCTTGCTTCCTCTCTAATGTCCCTAAAATAGGGGATGTCCTGACGTTACTCACTATTTTAGAAAGTATGGGGTCTCGTATTAACTGGGAAGGGGAAATCCTTAAAATAGATAACAGCAACCTTGATCCCGCTACTTTAAATATGGATTTGGTTCGCAGTATCAGGTCTTCTGTTTTGCTTATTGGCCCGATGTTGGCCCGTTTCGGGAAGTTTTCCTTTGCGACTCCGGGAGGCTGCCACATAGGAGTAAGACCGCTGGATGCTCATTTAGAAGCCCTTAAAGAGATAGGCGTGAGTGTTGAGTATGACGCCGTGTCCGATATATATGAGCTTAAGCCCCTTTCTCCCGGAAAACTGCGGAACAAAGTAGTACTGACTGAGTTCAGTGTCACGGCCACCGAAAATTTAATGATGCTGGGGACCGCTATGCCATCTTTGGAAATAGAACTCGCTGCCGCTGAACCTCATGTCCAGGATCTGGGAGGCTTCTTGGAGAAATTGGGTTTTGCCGTCGGAGGTTTGGGAACTCATAATATAAGAATATCCGGTAATAGAAATACTTCCGCGGCTGAAATTTCTCACTCTGTAATGCCCGACCCGATTGAAGCCGGGACTTTTATGGTTCTGGGAGCCTTAGCCACAGAGAGTCTTTCTATTAGAAATGTTCCGGTAGCCTTTATGGTTTCATCAATCAAGAAATTACAGCAGTTCGGCGTTGATTTGAGAATAACTGATGACACGGTAACTATAAAAAATAGTCTCAAAAATCTTAAAGCTACCAAGATTCAGACTCTGCCTTACCCTGGGTTCCCGACTGATTTACAGGCTCCTTATGGTGTGCTCGCTACGCAAAGCGAGGGCTCAAGTCTTATTTTTGACACCCTCTATGAAGGCAGGTTAAGATACATCCACGAGCTTCAAAAGATGGGCGCCCAAGCCGAAATTTTGGACGACCATCGCGCCATTATTCATGGGCCGACCCCTCTCCACGGAGCCGAAATAAAAAGTCTTGATCTCCGGGCTGGAGCCACTTTAGTCATAGCGGCTTTAATAGCTGAAGGTAGAAGCACTTTGAATGACGCTGAGCAAATTGACAGAGGTTATGCCAGATTGGAAGAAAGATTGAGATTACTCGGAGCCGGAATAGAACGTATTAAATAAATGTTTATTAAACGCATAGGCATAGATTTAGGAACTACCAATACCGTTGTCTTCGTTCCCGGCAAGGGGTTTGTTGTTAACGAACCAACTATTGTAGCTTTAAGTTTGCCTGAAAATTCAGTTATGGCTGTGGGTATGGAGGCTAAGGAAATGATTGGCCGTACTCCCGGTGACATAACTGCCTACCGTCCACTGAAAGACGGCGTTATAGCTGATTATTACATTACTAGAGCGATGCTGAAGTACTTCATCCACAAAGCTTTAGGAAAGTGGAATCTGATTAGCCCGGATTTAGTTATCTCTGTTCCCGCCGGCATTAGTCCTACCGAAAAAAGAGCCGTAGTTAATGCCGCCAAAGAGTCCGGTGCCAAAAATGCTTATGTGGTCAGAGAACCCTTATTGGCAGCCCTTGGGGCAGGTGTGGCCATTAATTCTTCTTCGGGCAATATGATTATCAATATTGGCGGAGGTACTTCCGAAGTTGCTGTGATTTCATTGGGTGGTATTGTTTGTTCCTCAAGCTTAAGAGTAGCCGGTAATAAATTTGACGCAGCTATTATGAATTACGTTAAGAAAAAATATTCCGTCTCCATCGGAGAACAAACAGCCGAAGCTATTAAAATAGGCGCTGGCTCAGCCCTCCCTATAAAGAATAAAATTGAATTTCAGTTCAGGGGCAGGAATCTGGTTTCAGGCCTCCCTAAAGATCTTCTTATCAACTCCAACGAAGTAGCCGAGGCCCTCAACCCCAGCTTGATGGAAATAGCTTCTTCTGTTTCTTCGGTTTTTAACGAAACTCCTCCGGAGCTGGTAGCCGATGTTATGGAAAAAGGCGTCATCCTCTCGGGAGGGAGCTCTGGATTGAGAAACATAGATGAATTCTTTAAACGTCTCTTGGGGGTTGAAATGTATGTAGCCGAAGATCCTATCCTTTGCGTGGCTAAGGGAACAGGCATTATTCTTGAGCATTTGGATATCTATAAGAGAACTTTGCTTAATAAAAACTAAATGCTACTCGGCCACGATAAGATAAAAAAAACATTTATCCGCCTCGCCAAAGATGGCGCTCTTTTCCATGGTTACATCTTCTTCGGAGAAAAGAGTGTCGGCAAGGCCACCTTTGCCCGAAGCTTAGCTAATCTGCTGGAATTTGGTGAATTTGCGGAGTCCAAAGAATCCAATAAAAGGGTCTTAACCGAAACGCTTATTATTTCTTCTCGGGCAGAATCGGAATCTCTTGGTATAGACCAAATCAGGGGTCTGAAACATTTTCTCTATTCCAAGCCGGTCAATTCTGTTAAGAGGGTAGCTATCATAGATGGTGCCGATACACTGACCAATCAGGCCCAGAATGCGATTCTTAAAATATCCGAAGAACCTCCTGAAACCGGCCTTATTATTATGGTTCTGGAGAATCCCGATTCGCTTTTACCGACTTTACAGTCCAGATTCCAGAAGATTTACTTCGGCAGAGCCACTTCAATAGAGATTAAAGATCATCTTATAAAAACTCTGCGTCTTGGAGATAAAGAAGCGGCTAAGATAACCAGCCTTTCTTTCGGCAGGACCGGCAGAGCCATTTCTATAGCTACGAGTGACGAGTGGAAGTCTCTTAATAAGGAAGCAGAGATACTCTTGGCTCACGGAAGCAATTCTGGAGCAATAATTAAAGAGATAGCCGACGCCGATAACAGGCACAAAATTAAGCCATTCCTGACCGAGGTTATCTCGCAGGCCTGCGGCGACCCCGAGAAGAACCATCTTCTCTTAAAATCAGTTATGAAGAGAATGACATACTTAGGAGACTTTAACGTTAATAAAAGGTTACAGCTGGAAGCGGGACTAATATGGAAAACCTAAAAGAATTTCAAAATCAAATAAACGCGCTCTTAAGCTCTTTCAAAGAAGAAATTTCTATCCTTAGAACAAACCGTCCTTCTCCGAGGATAGTAGAGAATATTTATGTTAATTACATGGAGCAAAATATGCAGATCAAGCAGCTCGGCAGTATCACAGTTGAGATGCCCCGGGACATTATCGTCACTCTTTGGGATAAGAGCCTCATACCTATAGTTGCTAAAGCCATTGAAACGGCTAATTTAGGCTTAGGCGTTTCGGCCCTAGAAAACATGGTCCGGGCTAAACTGCCGGAACTTACCACTGAGAGGAGAGATGAAATTATTAAGTTGGTTAAGTCTACTGCCGAGGAAACCAGAATTAAGATGAGACGCCAGCGTAATGATGTTAATAAGTTAATTTCTGCTGAAATAGATAAGGATCTAAAATTTAAAATGAAGGACGATTTACAAAAGAAAGTTGATCAGTTTAACGACAGCATGGACCGTCTCATAGAAGATAAGATTAAAGATTTATCATCTTAATGATTACACTTCTGACGGTTATAATTTTTCTTGCCATACTTATAATCGGCCATGAGTTCGGCCATTTCCTGACCGCTAAATATTTCGGACTTAAAGTTGAGGAATTTGGTTTTGGTTTTCCACCTAGGCTTTTTAAGAAGAAAATCGGCGACACTACCTATACCCTTAACGCTCTTCCTTTTGGCGGTTTCGTTAAGATTTACGGCGAAGACAGCCTGCCTGCGGACAAAGCAGGCTTGAGTGGAGAATTAGAACCAGGAAGTTTCCAGAATCTGCCCCTGTTTAAAAAAGCCATTATTATAGCGGCCGGAGCCTTCATGAACTTCATAATCGGTTGGTTCGCTATCACCGGAGTGTTCCTGATTGGCACTAATCCGTCAGTAGTTGTCGGCCATGTGGCTGACGGCAGCCCTGCCGCTACCGCTGGGCTTATGCCCGGGGATGAGATCAAAGATTTCCCTAAAATAGAAGATCTGGTTACTTTTATTAATAACAATAAAGGCAGTGTTATTAACTTAGAAGTGATTAGGGTGGATAAAGAAGTGTCTGTTAGTATCACTCCCAGGCTCAATCCTCCCGCCGGAGAAGGGCCAATAGGAGTTTCTTTAATTGAGGGAGGTATACCCAGGGAGAGCTTCTTTAATTCTCTAAAAGACGGCTTTACGACGTCGTTTGAACTCCTGGGGCTCATCTACAGAAGTATCTACTCTCTCTTTGCGAGATTATTTGTGGGAGACCTAAGCGTGACTTCTCAGTTTACCGGACCTGTAGGTATCTTCGGTTTTATAGACGCGGCTGGGCGTCTCGGCTTCGCCCATCTGCTCCAAATGCTGGCTATAATTTCCTTAAATTTAGCCGCCCTGAATATCATTCCTTTTCCGGCTCTTGATGGAGGCAGGTTATTGTTTATAGTTTATGAAAAAGTTTCCGGCGGCAGGTTAAGCAGAAAGGTGGAATCAATGAGTCATCTTATTGGTTTCGCTATTCTCATAGTTATTATGTTGCTGGTCACAATTAAGGATATAATCAATCTAGTTTAAACTTATGAAACAAAGTAAATTATTTGTTAAAACCCTCCGAGACGCCCCCAAAGATGAAGAGTCGGTTAACGCTAAATTTCTTATCCGGGCTGGTTTTATAAATAAAACTATGGCTGGATCTTATTCTTTTCTGCCCTTAGGGCTCCGTGTCTTAAGGAAAATTGAAGCGGTAGTTCGGGAGGAAATGGACGCCGTGGGCGGGCAGGAAATATTAATGTCTATGCTTCATCCTAAAGCCCTCTGGGAAACTACCGGGGGTTGGAATAGCATAGACGTTCTCTTCAAGGTTCCTAGTCGAACCGAAAAAGAGTATGCCCTGGGCCAGAGTGAAGAAGAAGTAGTGACTCCGTTGGTTTTAAAATATGCTACCACTTACAAAGACTTGCCTCTGGCTGTCTACCAGATTCACTGGAAGTTTCGCGATGAACTTCGGGCTAAGTCTGGCATCCTGCGGGGCAGGGAGTTTCTGATGAAAGATATGTACAGTTTCCACGAAACTCAGGAAGATTTTAATAAATTCTACGCCAAAATTAAGAAATCCTACCTTAAGATTTATAAACGTTTGGGACTCACCGCTAAAGTAACCGAAGCTTCCGGTGGCAGTTTTAGTGAGAAAATCTCTTATGAATTTATGGTTCTCACCGAGGCTGGAGAAGATGATATTTTATACTGCGATAAATGCGAATTTTGCGTTAATTCCGAAATAGCTAAAGTTAGTTTGGGGGGAACCTGCCCTAAATGCAGCCGGGGTACTCTGCACCAAGCTAAAGCCTCAGAAGTTGGCAATGTTTTTGATTTAGGCCAAAAATATGGTAAGGATTTCGGTTTAACCTTTACGGATAGTAAAAACGAAAGGAAATATCCCATTATGGGTTGCTACGGTATAGGTATCACTAGGCTAATGGGGGCGATAGTAGAAAAGTACCATGACGACAAAGGCATCATTTGGCCGGAAAGCGTGGCTCCTTTTAAAGTTCATCTTTTGAGACTAACTGACCCGAAGTCTAAGGTCGGCAAGCTGGCGGATAAAGTATATAAAGATCTCCTTGCGCAGGGGGTAGAAGTTCTTTATGATGAACGGATTGTTTCGGCGGGAGAAAAGTTCGCCGATGCGGATTTACTGGGTATACCTTACCGTTTGGTGGTAGGTGAGAGAAACGGCGACAAGATTGAGGTTAAAAAAAGAAATGATAAAAAAGTTAAATTAGTAAGCTATGGGACTCTTAGACAGATTTTATAAAAACGTTGGCATAGATTTAGGTACGGCTAATTCTCTGGTTTATCTTCAGGGACAGGGGATAGTGGTTAACGAGCCAACTCTTGTTGCGGTTAATAACCGCACTAATCAGATTTTAGCCATCGGCCACGAGGCGAAAAAAATGTTGGACAGAACCCCGTCTCACATTAGCCTCATTAAACCGCTCATGGCTGGTGTTATTTCGGATTTTGAAACCACGCAGGAGATACTCAAATACTTTTTAAGTAAGGCCAACGCCGACGGGTTTATGCCCAGGTACCATCTGGCGGCCATCAGCGTTCCGGCTAACCTGACCGAAGTAGAAAGAAAGTCCGTGGAAGACGCCGTTATTTCAGTCGGAGTTTCTAAGGTGCTTTTGGTAGAAGAGCCAATAGCGGCGGCGGTAGGCGCCCGGCTGCCGATGGAGGAAGCGACAGCGAACATGGTTATCAACATCGGCGGCGGTACTTCAGAAATTGCCATTATTTCCGTAGGAGGAACAGTTGTTTCCAAAAGCCTCAAAGTAGCGGGCCAGAGATTGAACGACGACATTATGAGGTTTATTAGAGAAGAATTTAAACTTCTCATAGGTGAGCCAACCGCCGAAAATCTCAAAGTTAATATAGGTTCAGCTATCAGCCTGGATGAAAAAATGGAAATGGCGGTCCGCGGCCGAGATATCACGAGCGGTCTGCCTAAAGAAATTATTGTTAAAGGTACCCAAATCAGGGCCGCTATCTCCAGGTCTCTTAAGATTTTAGCCGAAGAGGTTAAATTGGTCATAGAAGAGGCTCCTCCGGAACTGGTTGGGGATATTCTGGAGAAAGGCATTTATCTTTCCGGCGGCGGCAGCTTATTAAAGGGTTTGGATAAATATATCGAAAGGGAGATTACCGTAAAAACAGCCGTGGTGGATGACCCGTTAACCTGCGTCGTCAGGGGGCTGGGCATCATTATAGAAAATCTTCCCAAATACCAGCCGATACTTTCCAACCAAGAAAAGCCCAAACCAGTTAACTTATGAGGTATCTTTACGCTACTATTCTGCTTTCTCTGACTTTCGCTCTTTTTGCTTATGGCCATTTCACAGATCTGAAGTTTAAAAGCAGTTCAGCTTGGGGAGATATTTTAACTGTTCTTATCCCGGGAGAGAATCTTAAATTGCAGGTTTACGAACTTACGAAAGAAAACGAATCCTTGAAAGCTGAAATTATTGGAGCTGTTAAGGGGGAAAGTAACAGCATAAAAGTTTATTCAACTTACCCCTTTAACGGTATGAGGGATATCAGCATTGCGGCCGGGGAGAGCGATGGCGTTCAATCGGGGGCTGTAATCACTTTCGGCTCTAAAGTTTTTATAGGCAAAGTCGCGCAGGTTAATAGTTCCACGAGCATCGTCAAAACTGTTTACGATCCCAGTTATCAGGTAGCAGTCAGGATTGGGACTAAAGAGGTTGACGGGCTCTTTAAAGGTGGCTTGAACCCAATCGTGGATCTTATTAAAACCGATGCCGACATTAGAGAGGGAGACGAAATAATAACCGCCAGCCCAGATTTACCTTACGGGCTTTTTATCGGTACCGTTAGAAATATTACTCAAGTTCAAGGAGCCCCCTTTAAGCAGGCGAAAGTTGAACTAGGGGTAGAACTAAGCTCATTACGAGATGTTTCGATTTACCGTTAGCGTTTTTCTTGTCACTATTACTTCTCTCTTCCAGCTTTCCAGTTATAGTTTCATAGGAGGTATAAAACCGGATATAGCGCTCGTCTTGCTTATAGTTCTCTCCTTGATTTATACCAATTGGACGGAGCGGGCGCTTTTAATCTTTATCTCAGCTGTTATCTTAAAATTCGGCAGCGGCTTTGATCTCCAAAATGCCGTTTTTATTATCACATCTCTATTAAGCATAGGAGCGGTAGATAGGTTCCCGTTCCATAAATTAACTAATGCTGTTTTAGCTCTTTTAATCTCAACTTTAGCCATTAATTTAGTCTACTTTAATCCCGCTGTTTTTACTCTGGAGGCATTTTACAACTTAGCCCTATTTCTCTTATTCTTTGGGACACAGAGACTATGGCAAGAAAGATAAATCGCAAAATAGTTGATTTTGATGAAGCTGTCTCCGATAGCATCACCAAAGAATTCGGCCTGAAAGAAATTCCCCTCAAAAGCCATGTTTTCACAGCCGTTTTATTAGTAGCTGGTCTTTTAATTGGAGGCGCTGGGGTGAGGGTTTTAATTTTAGGGGGTTTGGATTATGGGCATTATTTAACGTTGGCCTCAGGGAACGTCAATCAGGAAACACTGACTGTAGCCCCGAGAGGACTTATTACCGACCGTTATGGCAAAGAACTTGTCACTAACAAACCGGTTTTTAATGCCAGGCTCCAGATACCGGTTATGATAAAGAACGGCGAAGAAGATAAGGTTCTTGACGCTTCTGCGGCTCTTTTAGGCTTGCAGCGTGAAGATGTCTTTAAATTAATTTCTAAAACTAATATTGAAATCTATCCCGATATTCTTTTGAGCCGAGATATAGGCACTAAAGCTGCTATAGATTTGAAAAGTCTCGGCCTCCAATCCATCTATGTTGCCAATGGTTATAAAAGACAATACACCAGCGTTTCCCTGGCTCATGTTCTCGGGTTTGTGGGGTTTAGTGATGTAGATAATTCTTTTAAGGGCAGAACCGGCCTGGAGGCGTATTACGACGACGTCTTAAAGGGGCAGGACGGCCAAACGGTTACCCGTAAGAATGCTCTTGGAGAAGCTCAAGGCACCGAAGTGGTTAGTGAACCGAAGCAGGGGGACGAGCTTAAAACTACTATAGATTCTGGTCTGCAAGAGTACTTTTATAAAAGTATGTTGATGGGTCTCAATTCTCTTGGAAAAACTTCGGGTGTGGGCCTGGCTATAAATCCTAAAACCGGAGAAGTTCTAAGCCTTATCAGTCTTCCTACTTTTGACCCCAATAATCTCTCGGCGCCTCTCTCGGACGCCAACAAACCATTTTTTAACAGAGCTGTTTCCGGAGTCTACAATCCTGGTTCAACTATCAAACCTATCCACGCCTCAGCTATTTTAAAAGAAAATATAGTGCCCCCCACCAAACAAATTCTTTCTATTGGTTATATAGAGATACCCAATCCATATTTTCCCGATAAACCAAGCCGTTTTTTGGACTGGAAGGCGCATGGCTGGGTTGATCTTTACTCGGCCATCGCCAGATCTTCTGATGTCTATTTCTATGAAACCGTAGGAGGCTTTGAGGGTTTAAAAGGGTTGGGCATAGACAAATTGAATGATTATTGGAGGAAATTCGGTTTGGATAAAGTTACCGGCATTGATTTGCCTAGCGAGTCTTACGGTTTCCTGCCCAATCCAACAGAAAAAGAAGCCCGCAGCGGTACGCCCTGGAGAGTCGGAGATACTTACAATGTTTCTATAGGCCAAGGAGATTTATCTATTAGTCCCTTGGAGCTAATAAACGGTATCGCGGCGATTGCCAATGGCGGCCCGGTTTACGTTCCTCACCTGAAACAAAGCGACCCTAAACAATTACTGGATTTATCTGACTTGAGCTCGCAATTTGCGGAAGTAAGGCGTGGCATGGAAGACGCCGTCTCTAAAAGTTACGGCGGGTCTAACGCGCTTTCTACATTACCAGTTAAGGTGGCGGGTAAGACAGGTACCGCTCAAATAGAAAATAACGCTAAAATAAATGCTCTTTTTATCGGTTACGCGCCGGCCGAAGATCCGCAGATAGAAATTTTAGTTCTGGTTGAAGATGCTAAGGAAGGCAGTTTAAACGCCATTCCAATAGCTAAGGATGTTATGGAATGGTATTATGAAAATAGAATTAAGAATAAACAATGAAAGGCAGCGAGTTGAGACAAGATTTAGTTTCGGGAGATTGGATACTGATTGCCCCCGGTCGCGCGAAAAGACCAGAAGAATTCAGGCGTAAATCTAAACCACAGAAAAAGCCCAAATCAGGCTGTCCTTTCGAAGATCCGCAGAAATCCGGGAACGGTCCGGTCATAGCTGTTTATGACAAAAATGGACATTTCGTGGACCCGAATTCAAAAAATTGGGGGTTACAAATATTCCCTAACAGATATCCGGCAGTTTCTCACAGCCGAGTTGAGCCTGAAGTCAGAAAAAAAGGCCCTTATCTATTTATGAAGGGAGTAGGGCATCACGATCTTCTTGTAACCAGGGATCATAACAAAAACTTTCCCAAACTTTCTAAGCTGGAAGGTTATACGGTTCTTAAAGCTTTCCGGGATAGATATTTGTCCCTACTCGAGGCTAAAGATGTGGCTTATGTCTCTATGTTTAGTAACTGGGGGGAGAAAGCCGGCGCCTCCATTTACCATCCTCATTACCAACTTTTAGGCGTGCCTATTATACCGCCTGTTGTAGAACACTCTCTGAAAGGTTCAGAAGTTTATTTCAAAAAGAATGGAGAATGCGTTCACTGTACGGAAATAGCCATGGAACTTCACGACAAAAAGAGGATAGTCTTTGAGAACGCCTGTGCTGTCGCTTTTGCTCCTTTCGTTTCCAGAGGGGAATTCGAACTTAGAGTTTTCCCTAAAAGTCACATTCCTTTCTTTGAAGAAACTCCGGATTCAATTTTATTATGCGTTTCCGAAGCTCTCCAGAAAGTCTTAAGGGGGTTTGAAACATCTCTTAATTCTCCTGATTATAACTTCTTCATCCATACAGCTCCAACTAAAAACAAAAAATCCCACACCCATTTCCACTGGTATATAGAGATTCAGCCCAAGCTGAATATCTCGGCTGGTTTCGAATTGAGTACGGGCATAGAGGTTAACGTGGTTCCCCCTGAAGACGCGGCTAAACTTTTAAGACGCTATGTTTGAAGCCATAGTAACCGCGGTTTCCAGCTTCATTCTGGGAGTTATTTCTTATTCCGGTTACTGGGGTATTTTTATTTTAATGGTTGTGGAGAGCGCCAACATTCCGGCTCCCTCCGAAATCATCATGACTTTCTCTGGTTTTCTGGCCTCTTCGGGAGAATTAAATTTCTGGGCAGTGGTTTCTGTGGCCACTTTCGCCAACTTTATCGGTTCTATCTTAAGCTATTGGCTGGCTCGCTACTACGGCCGCGAAGGAATTAATTTTTTAATCAAGATTCTTATCCTTGATGACGATGATGTGGTCTTAGCCGAAAAATGGTTCAACCGTTTCGGTTTAACATCTTCCTTTATAGGCCGGCTTTTGCCTATAGTCAGAACATTCATTTCTTTGCCAGCTGGACTTTTTAAAGTTAATCTCTGGAAATTCTCTATCCTCACTCTCTTGGGTTCTTTTATTTGGTGCCTAGCTCTCACTTCAGCGGGCTATTTGGCGGGAGAAAATTGGGAAACCGTGGAGCCGTACTTTAGAGCTTTTGATGGCGTTATCGTGGTCGTGGCTGTCGTCATCATTTCTTGGCTAGTCTATCGTAGGCTCCATAAAGTGTTAAAATAGGAGTATGCGGAAGCTTATAATAGCTAACTGGAAATCCAATCCTGGCAGTCCTGCCTCAGCCGTTAAACTTGCCAGAGCCACCGACAGGGTAGGAATAGTAATAGCTCCGCCCCATGTTTTTTTAGAGCACGTGGCGGAAGTCCTAAATAAATCAGAATTAGGGGCACAGGACGTATATGGCGCCAAATCAGGCCCCTATACCGGTGAAGCATCGCTCAATCAGCTTAAATCTTTAGGTGTGAAATACATTATCCTAGGCCACTCCGAAAGAAGAAAATATCTTAAAGAATCTGACGAACTTATAGCCCTGAAAGTTAAAGCGGCCCTCAAGGCGGGCTTTAAAGTTATTTTATGCGTGGGGGAGGGAAGTGCGATAAGGCGTCGCGGTCTCACCGCTTCTAAAAAATTTGTCCTTAATCAACTTAAGAGTGATATTCCCAGGCGGGTTCAGAAGGGCAAACTTATAGTGGCTTACGAGCCCGTCTGGGCCATAAGCACCTTTAAAGGAGCTAAGCCCGATACTCCGGAAGGAGCATCCCTAATGATAAGCTTTATTAAAAAATCGCTCTCCAAGATTAAGCCTAAAGTTATTTACGGGGGTTCGGTTAATGCCAGTAACGCCAAAGCTTTTCTCAAAGAGCGCGTCATAGATGGAGCCTTGATCGGAGGAATAAGTCTTAAGCCACTTGAATTCCATAAGATAATTAGTGATATAATGTAAGTATGAATATACAGATGAAAGAAATAGACTTCTATCAGATTTTAAAAAGTGTCCTCATGGTCGTTGTTATAGTGGCGGTTCTCATAGGAACGCATCTTGGCTTAGAGTGGGGAAATTCCCTCTATCCATCGAGGAGCATAACAGTGAGCGCGGAGGGCAAGACAACTGTTTCACCGGATATCGCCAAACTTTCCTTCTCGGTGATATCCGAAGGCGGCAACCCTGCGGCTCTTGAGACGGATAACGCCAAAAAGGTAACTGCCGCTGTGGATTACGTTAAAAGCCAGGGGGTGGACGATAAAGACATCAGGACTTCAAGCTACGACCTTTCCCCTAAATATGTTTATAACGATACCACCAGGAAAAGTTACATAGACGGTTACACCATGACTCAGACCACTTCGGTTAAAGTTAGAGACTTGAATAAAGTTGCCGATATTCTCGGCGGTTTATCGGAAAGAGGTGTTAATCAAATAGGCTCGGTAACTTTCACTGTTGATGACCCAGATAAATACCTGGATCAGGCGAGAGCCGATGCCTTCAATAAAGCCGCGGCTAAAGCCAAACTGATGGCGGAGGTTAATCGTGTCAGAATTGTGAGAGTAACTAATTTCTATGAATCTCAAGGCGGCCCTATCCCTTATTACGACACTTACAGCAAGGGAGGAGGAGCCTTGGGGATGGGAACTTCGGTCGCCCCCAGTATTTCTGCCGGCAGCAGCGATTTAACAGTTCAAGTCAGTGTTACTTATGAAATTGAATAAAAATAAAAAAGAATTAGCCGTTAAAGTCTTTGTGATTACTTTTGTTCTGATAATGATAGTCTCACTTAGCTTCCCATTCTTTTAGTAACCAGTTTAATGGATAAAAGAGATTATAAGTTCGGTTTGTCGGCGGGCTTGCTCATAGGCATCTTTTTCTTACCGATTCTAAACGTCACGGAACCGGCTCTCTATGCAAGTTACTATCCTTATATAATCCCATTCTTTTTGATTGGAACACCCGTTGGGCTTCTGGTAGCAAAAGCGATAAGCGGTAAAATAAGCATCGTCTGGCCGATAGCGAAGTTCGGCGTTATTGGAGTTCTTAACACCTTGATAGATTGGGGAGTTCTCGGGTTTCTAACCCTATACTTTGCCGTTGACCCAAAAGAAGAATTCATCTTATTTGGCCTGTTCGGCTTAACTTTTTATTTCCTCTATAAAAGCGCCTCATTCGTTGTTGCTAACGTTAACAGTTATTTCTGGAATAAATACTGGACATTTTCAGGAAATATAAGCAAAAAGACTCCTCAGGAATTTATCCAGTTTTTCGCGGTCAGCGTCATTGGTTTCCTTCTTAACGTAGGTATTGCCGTTTATATATTCAGTAGTATCCAGCCTGCTGCCGGTTTCAACTCCGATCAGTGGGGTATTGTTGGCGCGGCGCTCGGAAGCTTAGCTGGATTAATTTGGAACTTCATTGGCTATAAGCTCTTCGTTTTCAAGAGCCGTTGACTTTTAGTAAAAAATAGTGTATAGTGCCTTCAGAGTGAGTGATTAGCAATCCCTAGTAACTCGTTACCGAGGATTGTCACTAAAATTTGTTGGTTTAAACCCCTTCTTAGGAAGGGGTTTAAATTTGATAAAATAAACTCGCTCTTTAACAATTAACAAAAACCGGCTTATGAAAAAGCTATCTGTTATGCTTTTACTTCCGGCTCCCAAGCCGATGAAGCTGCTCTCCGGGCGTCCTAAAGTATTACTGCTGCCTTCGCCTCCGGCGAAAGTTACAGAAGTCATATTTCTACCGGCTGCTGGGACAGCTTAAGCTTAAAAGGGCCACATTTAATCGTGGCTCTTTTTCGTATATAATTCCTCCTATGACATATCTTTTACGTGTTAACTTGGATATAGAAGAAAACCGCCCCGGTAAGTCCCTGCGTTTTAGGAAAGCCGTCCAAACTATTAAAGCTTTTAATAAGAACGGAGCTAAAGTTGTAATTATGGCTCATCTCGGGCGCCCCGATGGTTATGATAAAAAGTTTAGTTTGAAAAAATTTCAAAAACCCCTGGAGACGTCTCTAAAGAAAAGGATTATTTTTCTCTCGGCCCAAGATTTAGCATCTGATTATTTGGTTATCGTATCGTCTAAGCCGGGCGCAGTTTTCCTGATGGAGAATCTTAGGTTTAACCCCGGAGAAACAGCTAACGACATTTCTTTCGCTAAAGCTTTATCTAATCTCGGAGATAAATACATTAATGATGACTTTGCCACCGCTCACCGCGATAACGCTTCTAATGTGGGGATAACTAAGTTTATTAAAAGTGGTATCGGCCCGACATTCTCAGCCGAAATAAAGAACTTAAATTCGGTTCTAAAAAAGCCTCAAAAGCCATTCACTCTTATAATCGGAGGAACTAAGATGTCTGATAAAATCGGGGTTATTAAGAACCTTATTAAAAAAGCTGATTTCATCCTTTTGGGAGGAGGAGTAGCCAATACCTTCTTGAAGGCCATGGGGGCCAATGTGGGCCAATCCATGGTGGAAGATCATATGGTGAGATTTGCCAAAAAACTTCTCAAGAACAAAAAAATAATAGTCCCAGAAGATTCAACTGGCGACGCCAATAAAATCCTCGATGTAGGGCCGGAGACTGCTTCTTATTACGCTTCTATTATCAAGCAATCGCGTACCATTGTTTGGGGAGGTCCTGTGGGCTTTTTTGAAAACAAGAAGTACTCCCAAGGTACTAAAGCCATCTGGAAAGCCATTTTGGCCAATAAAAAAGCTTCCGTAGTGGTCGGAGGTGGCCAAACCGTAGCTTCCTTAAAGTTGGTTCAAAAAGAATGGGAAACTTCTAAAAATATCTTTCTTTCTACCGGAGGCGGGGCCATGCTGGATTATCTAGCCGGCAAAAAACTTCCTGCCTTAACTGCTCTCAAAATTCGGAAATAATTCATCAGTTATGTCCAAAAAGAGTGTCAACAACTTTTACGCTTACCTTGTACCCTCCACTGGAGAGAAAGGTGTTATGTCTAGCTGGGCTGATTGTAAGAAAAAAGTCGAAGGAGTGGTGGGCGCCAGGTACAAAGGTTTCGCCACCAAGGAGGACGCGCGGGAGTGGCTAAGCCAAGGCGCCGCTTATGAAGTTAAATCCAAGAAGTGGAAAAAGCTCATTAAGGGAATTTATTTTGATGCCGGCACGGGTTACGGCAAGGGTGTAGAGATTAGCGTGACCGATGAAAAAGGGAATAACTTACTGCACGAAGTAGT
>Ga0209541_10005046_pt1 | contig 23140 bp, 26 predicted proteins | sample RifCSPlowO2_01_FD_184027 | JGI IMG/M metagenome (GOLD analysis project Ga0209541, IMG submission 184027) | Groundwater microbial communities from Rifle, Colorado - Rifle CSP2_plank lowO2_0.1 (SPAdes) (version 2) | ecosystem: Environmental > Aquatic > Deep subsurface > Groundwater | place...
CTTAATGCAAGTAAACATCAAATTCTTTCGGCCCACGATTTGAGAGATATGTTCATATTCCAGCAGACACCAAGGATAAAGTTTCTCTTCCAGATGCTCTATTACAAACTTCATAAGAAAAAGAAAAAAGAGAATCCTATAAAAAGGATTCTACTCGGATAAGAAACTAGCCACATCGTAACTCAGTTGATTATATTCCCTAGTCCCTTTCAATTCTTCAGTTGTAGGAAAAATTGCTTCTTTCACTTTTTCCTGCACAATCGAAGAAAACTTGGTTAGAGGAGTAGACGCAAAATCCAAAGCCGTTCTTTTTTCCGAGATATAAGTTCCCAAGACTTCTTGAAGATACCGTTCTCTTTGTACGTCATCCTCTCCTATCTCTCGTTTCAATTCTTCCTTTGAACCTAACTCTGCATAAATTCCAGAATACACCTGCTTACAAGCTGTTCTCGAAGAAAATTTAAGTGCACTCCACGGAAAAACCGCCACTGCAACATTCCACTGAGGGATTTCTCTTTTTCTCGAGACTAATTCTCGTTTCATCATTCTAGAAAGCGAGTTATAAAAATCCGTATTGCTTCGATAATTAGAAGAAGCTATTGCTTGCAGACGGGTGCAGAAATCGTCTACTGCTTCGGTCACTATAGAATCCCTGCTTTGTTCCAATCTTGAAAGGACTTGACAATCTGCATTTCCCAACCCAACTTTATGCAATAATTCAATGGAGGGTGTTTCTCCTCGTTCTTCACACTCATCTAAGATATCAACCAAACTTTCCTCTTTAAGAGCAGAGGGCAGCTCTGATCTTCTTATTCCTTGCATATTTCTTCGTGTTCCAGCATTCATCTTGTTTCACCCAGTTTGATTTTAGACTTTAGAAGCTTATTCTTATTTCTGTAGTCTATTTATAAACGTTTTGGCCGAAGCGAAACATGGAAACGTTTAAATAAACGCAGTTGTTTTGTTGTGTTATGATTGACATCAAGCTCATCCGCGAGCATCCGGAGCTGGTAAAAAAGAATATCGAAAAGAAATTCCAGCAGGAGAAACTGCCTTTAGTAGACAAAGTCCAAAAGCTGGATGCAAAATGGCGCGAACTTAAGACTGAAGCCGATGCTCTACGAGCAAAAAGAAACAAGATTTCTGAAGAGATTAATCAAGCGAAAAAGGCTAAAGACGAAAAGAAAGTCCAAGAGATGCTGAAAAAGGCCAAACGCATTCCGGAGCAGATTGCGGAAATAGAAAGCAAAACTACCGGGATGGAAGAAGAGATTAAGCAAATCATGTACTCCATTCCCAATATCATCCATTCTTCAGTTCCTATCGGAAGAAACTCTGAAGAGAATGTTGAACTAAAAAAGATTGGTGAGGCAAAAGTTCCTTCGTTTCCTATTCCTCATCATGCCGAAATAGTCGAGAAAATGAAAGGCGTGGATTTTGATTCTGCGAGGGATATTTCCGGCAATGGATTTTATTTTCTTCGAGGCAAGATTGCCATGATCCATGCAGCTATGCTGGCGTTTGCCCGAGATTATATGATCAAGCAAGGCTTTGAATTTGTCCTTCCCCCATTTATGATTCGAAGAAAAGTAGTCGAAGGAGTGATGAGCTTCAAGGAAGTAGAAAACATGATGTACAAGATGGAAGGCGAAGACCTTTACCTTATCGGCACATCTGAGCATTCCATGATTGGCCGCTTCATGAACAAAACTTTCGATGAAAATGAGTTGCCTGTTGCTATGACCAGTTATTCTCCCTGTTTCAGAAAAGAAGTCGGCTCTCACGGCTTAGAAGAAAAAGGATTTTATCGCCTGCACCAGTTTGAAAAACAGGAGATGATTGTTATCTGTGAACCGAAAGATTCGTACAGATGGTATGACAAGATGATGCAATTTACGATTGATGTCTTTCGCTCGTTAGAAATTCCTGTGCGGGTATTAGAGTGCTGCTCTGGAGACTTAGCCGATTTAAAGGCCAAATCCTGCGATATTGAAGCTTGGAGCCCAAGGCAAAAAAAATACTGGGAAGCTGGTTCCTTGACTAATATGGAAGAAGGCCAAGCCAGAAGATTGAATATCAAAATTGAAGGAAAAAACGGAAAATATTTTGCCCATACTTTGAATAATACTGTTTTGGCCTCTCCAAGAGCCTTGATTGCTTTCTTGGAAAACAACTATCAAAAAGACGGCTCTGTTAAGATACCTAAAGCCCTGTGGCTGTACACCGGCTTCAAAGAGATTAAAGCTGTTAAAAATTAACAAAATCTTTTAAATCAGATTTCTAATTTGCAGTAAGTTTCGTGGGAGTATGGAAACTGCGGTGTCGGAAATGAAACATTTCCGAGCACTCTTAGAACATAAGTTCTGAAGTTTCGGAACTCCTGCTCGCAAAGCTCGTGGGAGTGCCGGAGTGGCCAAACGGGTTAGGCTCAAGTTGTCTTGAGCGTGGAAGCGCAAGCTGATGACAAAAGACACCTAATGGCTTAGTGCCTACGCAGGTTCAAACCCTGCCTCCCACATCAAGTTTATAGTTTTTATGGGATTTCGAGCAAAGCGAGGATATCCCTTTAGGCATCTTTTACTCAATTTTTTGTAAAAAATTGGCGGAGTGCCTACGCAGGTTCAAACCCTGCCTCCCACATCAATAAGAGAAACATACTGGAGCGTAAAGCTCAAAAGAAAAAATAAGCGAGATGTGGGGCAGGTTCCGACACCGCAGTGACGATACCTGCGTCCCACATCAATATCTTAAAACAAAAGATGGAAAGACCAACACTTCAAGCTACACTTTGTATCCCCCTTAACGGAACTCAGATTCTTCTAGGAATGAAAAAAAGAGGATTTGGAGTAGGAAAATACAATGGTTTTGGAGGAAAATTAAAACTTGGAGAAACCGTTGAAGAAGCAACTCTAAGAGAATTTCAGGAAGAATCCGGGCTTTGTTCCAAATCAGAACACTTAAAGAAAATGGCGGAAATTGATTTTTACTTTCCGTATAAACCAGAATGGAACCAAACCGTGCATGTGTATACTATTTCCACATTTTCTGGAAAGCCTCAAGAAACAGAAGAAATGGCGTTTCAATGGTTTAAGAGAAACGAGATTCCTTATCACCAAATGTGGGATGATGATAAATACTGGCTGCCGTTGGTTTTAGAAGGGAAATGCTTAAATGCTACCGTTATCTTTAAAGATATTAACGGAGAGAATCTGGTTGATTATAAAGAGATAAGATTGTTATAATGGAGGTGGAAGAATGAATAACGATGAATTAAATTCGATTTATCTTTTAGTGGGTATTTCTGTGGGAATGTTTGCTTATGTTGGGGTGGTTGGCGCCATATGTTATTATAAATCTCCAAAATTTCTTTATAAAATAATTAATGGGGGGGACGATATGCCCAGGAAACCTTTTGAAGAGCTTAAACCCAACCAAAGTCCAAATGATCCTAAGGGTAGCTTAGACGACCGCTTATAGAAAGCTATTTTTAAACGAAAAGTTTAAATGTGTGTTATCACATACTGAAAAATATGGTAAACATGACGTTATCGATTCCCGATGCATTGCACAAAGAGATGATGTTTCATTCAGAACTTCGCTGGAGTGAAATTGCTAGGCAAGCCTTTGAAAAGAAGGTTAAGGAATTGCATTGGATGGATGTTTTGTTAAGCCAAAGCACCTTGACAGAAGAAGACGCGGAAAATATCGGGCATAAGATAAAAGGAGAAATTTTAAAAAGATTTTCAGCATGAAACTAGTAGTTAACACTAACCGAATCATTGCCGCTTTAATCAAAGATTCTTCGACCAGACGAATAATTACTCATTTAAACGCGGAGTTGTTTATTATCCCTTATTCGGAAAAAGAAATATAACAAAAACACGCTGCTCGAAGCTAACCCCGAGCTAAAGCTCGGGGTTTTACGCTCCTCGCAATTAGCGTGTTTTTGGAATAGCAAATTTCGCACTAACGTGCGGGGTTTTAAACCCAGCGAAATTTCCTAGAAAAATATAAATGTGAAATTTTAGAAAAAGTAAAAATAGAAGAACACGATTTAGATTTGCTTTTAGATAAATTAAATGAACGATTGATTTCACTGGACAATCAAATCATTGCTTCAAGAATGAAAGAAGCAAAGGATATTATGGATAGTATAGATCCTAAAGATACCCCCTTTATTGCCGCGGCCCTCGCTCTTGATGCGGATATTTGGTCTGAGGACAAACATTTCGAGAAGCAAAAAAGTATAAAAGTATGGAAAAACAGAAGAGTTGAAAAGATTTCTTTGAATACCTTAATAAATAGAAAAGATATTCTGAAGGATATTATGGGATTAGAGATTTGTGCCGTAGGAGGCTATAATGAAGTCGGCAAGAACTGCACGGCCATCAAAGTAGATGAAGAAGTGGTTCTCATTGATTTAGGCATCCATTTAGAAAATTATATCAAAGTAACCGAAGGAGAAGACGCCCAAGGCATCCAGTCCAAGGATTTGGCCAAAGCCGAGGCTATTCCTGATCTTAATCTGATTAAAGACTGGAAAGATAAAGTCAAGGCTATCATCATCGGCCACGGCCATCTGGATCATTGCGGAGCTGTCCCTTTCCTAGCCAAACAGTTTCCTGATGCCCCCATTATCAGTTCTCCGTACACTTTAGAGATTATCAAAACCATGCTTCACGATGAAAAATTACGCTTGCCCAATCCTTTGAAGGCCGTAAACTTAAACTCTTCATTTAAGATTTCCGATAAGATTACTGCGGAATTTGTTTATATCACTCATTCCATTCCTCAGCCGTATTTGGTGGCTATTCATACTTCTCAGGGCACAATCATGTATGCCAATGATTTCAAGCTCGATGCTTTTCCCACTATGGGCCAGAAAACAAATTATGCCCGATTGGAAGAATTAGGCAAAGAAGGAATCAATGCTTTGATTTTGGATTCTCTTTATGCTGGAACTCCCATGAAAACTCCTTCTGAATCAACTGCTAAACAGATGCTTCGAGATGTTTTGATGGGTTCGGATATGAGCAAGGGAGTGATCATTATCACTACCTTCTCCTCCCATATTGCTCGACTGAGAGCGATTATTGATATGGGCCGAATGCTTAAGCGAAGAATCGTTTTCATGGGCCGCTCCCTGTCCAAATACGTCTTGGCTGCTCAGAGAGTAGATTTGATCGAACTGCCAAGCGACATTTTGCTAGTGCGGGAAAGAGAAAAAATGCATAAAATGTTCCAAAAGATTGCAAAAGAGGGCAAAGAAAAATATATGGTAGTCATGACCGGCCATCAAGGAGAGCCTAATGCTGTTCTTTCAAGATTGGCTCAAGGCCAGTTCAACTTTGATATCGGGCCGCATGATAACCTAGTCTTCGCCTGCAAGGTCATTCCCTCGCCTCAAAATATTAAGAACCGTCAGATTGTTGAAAATGCTCTGATGAACAAGCATATCCGCATCTACCGGGATATCCACGTCTCTGGTCATGGAGCCAAGGAAGATCATCGGGAATTGATACACATGCTCAAGCCCAAATGTGTCCTTCCTTCTCACTGCTTGCCAGAAAGTTCTAAAAAAATGAAGGAACTTTGCTTAGAGATGGGATATCATAAAGAAAATGTCCATATTCTTAGCGTAGGCGACAGATTAAAATTATGTTAAAGATTATCATTAAAAAAATGATTACTCCCCATTCTGCTTTTCCCACAAAAGCTTGGTATAACCTTTCTTTTCTATACCCGTCTTATTAATTCCCAACAGTTTGAATATATCTAAAATTGTTTTTCTTGCTTCAGATATTTTATTAACAGTTAAAATCTCTACTTCCACGAACCACCCCAATCCTCGAAGATGATTAAGTTCGATATGAGCTGAGTTATATTTGTAAATCTCACTTTCTTTATACTTTTTTATCCATAGCCTAAATCCAAATTCTTTTAAAACTGCAAGAAAACCCTTGATATCCTGAAGATTAAACTCTGTCTCTTTTTTTGTATAAATTCCTTGATGATAAGAAACTCTTTTTTTAAAATTAACCAGATGAAAACTGCCTTGATTCCGTATTCTCAAGCTTTTAGTGGGGTAGCCTTCTTTTTCCAATGTATAATAGTCATCTATCTTTTTTACTTTCTTCACAAATCTAGCAATCTTCTTTATTTTCTGCCTCATCAATTTAGGATCTTTCACCCTAGCTTTAAGTTCTACTTCATACCATCCTTCCATAATAAAAAGAACATTATTACCTTTATAAATCTTGTTCAATTTGAGATATTTATCATTTCTTCTTCGCCAATATTCCGCAGGATTTCTCTTCGTAAAAGACTTGAATGAATCCTGCTTCTTTCAATCTTCTGATGATATTGGCCACAAACTTGTCTGCTTTGGCCGGAGTCTTGGCCTTGCCCGGCCGAGGAGCGTAATGCCAGATTATTCCCCCTCTTTTCAGTACCCTAAAAAGTTCCGGATAAAAAGTTTTATGATAAAGCTCTGGAGCCATGACAAAGGTAGGCGGATCATGGATAATCACATCAAAACTTCCGGGAGGAAACTCAGTAATCGTCTCCGCAGCATTGCCTATTTTAATCGTTATTTTTTTATTTTGAAATACCTCTTGGCTGGCCGGATTGAGTTTGGCCATCTCCAGAACCTCTTCGTCCTGCTCCAGAGTAATCACTTCTGTCACTTCCTTCCGTTTAGCCGCTTCAATTGCTGTATAACCCAGACCAGTGCAGATATCTAATACTCTTCCTTTGGGCTGACTGGCCAGAATCTTCAGTTGAGTATCTGTTAAAGGATCAATGGTAGCATACCTTTGCATAGGCACGCTGTTGATTTTCAGCACAGGAATGGTTTTAGTAGGCAGAAGCTGATAGAACTTGCCAGTCTTAGAAGAAAAATGATTTATTTTTTCTATCATCTTCTAAAGAAACTTCTCCAGCTCTTTAAGATTTGCTATTTTGGGCTCGAATTCTCGGCTGTTTCTTCTATCTAAAAGTATAGACTTAATCCCGCTATGTCGAGCATTCATATCGCTGAGGATGCTGTCTCCTACCATCAAACAATCCTCTGGTTGAAGATTTAATTCTTTTAAAATTGCCGGAAAAAAATCTTCATCGCTCTTTATCTTACCCATTTGATAGGAAAAGAAACACTTGTCAAAGCATTTTTCCATTTCAAATTTCTCTAAAGTCCTAACCACAGAAAAGTTATCTGTGTTAGAGACTAAATAAACCTTGATTCCTTTCTCTTTCAGTCCATTCAGCACTTCCAAAACTTCTTCATAAGGCTTAGCCAGCATCCAAGACTTGTTCCAGATACCCACTAATTCTTCAATCTTCCATTGCGGACAGCGCAAGCCGAATTCCTGGCAGACTGCAGAGAAAGCTTCGTTTAAAGAAGAAAATTCCTTCATCATCATTACCTTTTCCAAACGGACGACATAAAAATGGAAAGGAATGCGAATATTTAAAGCCATCTTAACCTGCTTAATGGGGCTTTCTACCCCAGTTTCCACTAACGTCCCCCATAAATCAAATAAAACTGCTTTTACCATTCTCTCTAAGAAACAGCCTTCCTTTTTATGGTTTTTTCTTTTTTAACCTATATAACTCATAACCAGATGCGGCAATGAAGACTAATTGCAGTACAATAAAGATATAATTTTTTAGGAAATAGCTATACAACAAAAGAAAAATACTGCCTGCAATGAAATAGAACTCCTCATCCTTCCGTTTTCTTACCAAAACGCCGATACTAATAATCAACAAACCGATAATTCCTAAAATATCGAAGTATTGCATAATTCAAAGAAAAAAACAAATCTTTTTATAGTTTCCGCTTTCTTCAAGAAGAATGGACTCCGAAAGAAGGCTTGATCTGATTACCCAAGACACTGAAGAAGTGCTTACTATGGACGGACTGAATAATTTATTAAACAACGGTGTCCCCCTCAACCATTATATCGGATTTGAAATTTCTGGTTTCATCCATTTAGGAACTGGTCTTTGCAGCACAGCCAAGATTAAAGACTTTTTAGAAGCCGGAGCAAAGTGTACTATTTTCTTAGCTGATTGGCATACTTGGATCAATGATAAACTTGGGGGAGACCATGAAGTAATCAAACGGGTGGCAGGAGGATACTTTAAAGAAGGGTTAAAGGCATCTATGCTTTGCTGGGGCGGAGATCCAGAGAAGATTAAGTTTGTTTTAGGTTCAGATCTTTACGCTGAGCCAAAAAAACACTTTTGGGAAACAATGATTGATGTAAGTAAAAACATTAATCTCAGCCGCATTGAGCGTTCTATTACGATAATGGGGCGGAGTGAAGGTGGTTCGGTAGATTTTGCTAAACTAGTTTATCCTCCAATGCAAGTGGCTGATATCTTTACCTTACAGGTTAATATTGCCCATGCAGGTATGGATCAAAGAAAGGCGCACGTTATTGCTTTAGATGTAGCTTCTAAAATGAAACATAATCCCTTAGAATTTAGGGGAGAGAAATATAAACCTATAGCTATCCACCATAGTTTATTGATGGGTTTGCAGGCTCCCCCAAAGATTCCTTCTTCGCCGGAGGAGATAAAAGAAGTTATTGCGGCGATGAAGATGAGTAAATCTATCCCAAAATCAGCCATCTTTATTCATGACTCTCCAGAAGAAATTCGTGCTAAGGTTAACGAAGCGTTTTGTCCAGAAGGTAACGTAGATTATAATCCAATACTACAATGGAGCAGATTATTGCTCTTTCGCCAATCCAATTTTACATTTAGCATGAAACGACCGGAAAAGTTTGGAGGTGATGTAGATTATAACTCTTATGCTGAATTAGAAAAAGATTTTAAAGAGAAGAAACTTCATCCAATGGATTTAAAAAAATCTTTTGCTGAAGAGTTAATAAAACTTCTAGAACCTGCAAGAAAACATTTTGCTCAGCCAAAAGTCAAAAAAATGTGGGATGAGTTAAAAGAATTAAAAGTGACTAGGTAATTTCTTTCTAATTTTTTGTTGGTTACTCTACCTAAATAAGCAGTATACCTACAGAATACGCTATCTCTCTACTACCACGCCACTGGTCAAAAAGCCACCGGACAACCCACTGCGGAGGATTTATAAAGGCAAAAAACCAAGTAGATAATCTAAGATGGAACGTAATCTTAACAAAAAATTGATGCTGAAAGTGAATATTATTAATGGGAGAATCTGGTTGCCTAAAGACATACAGAAAAGTATCAAAGACGAATTCATCTTAGTGAAAATAAAAGAAAAAAGTTTTATTACTAAATTAACAAAAGACGGGAGGTTTTTTATACCTAAAGAAATTAGAATACTAACCGGAGATGGCAAAACAGATGTATCTATAAATATTATTAAAAATCTCGCCAGAACAGAGAAAATCATTAAGGATGGATGTATAGATGTGCTGGCTTTTGTTCCTAAAAAAACCATTTCGGGGTATAACATTCTCGCCCTTGAAGAAAAACGTGAATTACGATTGTGGTATTCAACAAAAGGGCGGCCAGATGAAATGAAGGTTAATCGATTTCTTCCGTTAGGATTTATTACTCTGTTGGGATATTACCAAGCAGAAGGTGGGAAGATCAAATTAAAAAAACGCAGGGGCAGGGAAATTAACTTTACTAATACGAATTTAAGATTAATCGAGGATTTCTTAAAATACTCCACTCAGTTATTTGATATTAGTTTATTTAAAGCAACCATTAACAAACGAGTAGGGCTAGATATAGAAGAAATTTCAAGAGTAAAAGAAAAATTATTCATTTGGGGTATCAAGAAGGAAAATATTCAGATAAGAACTGGACAAAGAATTAAAAACTTTACCGTGCGGTTATGGATATCAAACTCTCTTCTTGCAGAAATAATTGACAGTTTAATGAATTATTTTAGAGCACAGCTTTCTGAAGAAATAGTGTATAAAGAATTGGTTGGCTTTTTTCTACAAGGATTACTGGCGGGGGATGGAAGTTTTACTAGCTCCAGAGATAAGAACGGAAGTTTACATTCTTACTTAAGAGTATACGAAGGAAACTATGAATATATCAAGGATTATCAAAAGATGATTGACTTATTCTTGGGGGTGACTGGAAAAATTAGAAAAGAAAAAAAGAATATGTATCAATATTATCTTTTTGCAAACTGGAGCGTCTTACTCAAAATGTTGGAACATAATCTGTGGTGTAAAGTAGCCACAAAACAACAAAAATTAATTGAAACTATAAAAAACCACAGAAATTTTAAATTTGGTTGGCTTAAAGAAGAGAAACTGCTGGAGCAGGTGAAGAGCTTTCAGATAACTCGTTAATCAATAAGAATAACTCTTCGCATTAGTATCCAAACTTTCTTTCATAATCCTTATGGTCAAACCATTCCAAAATGGCCGAAATTAACTCCACTTCGTTCTCTGCAGTTACTGTATAAAGCAGTCTCCAGCCCCGAGGCAGGTCATATTTCCATAGATTGTTGATGCCATATCTCTGCACATATTTTTTAGGAAACAATCGTTTAGGAATTTGAATTCCAGAAAAAGCATTTTCTCTTAAATCGTTGATAGCTCGAATCATTCCTTTTTTAATTGGATCTTCTGCAGTCAACAGATTAAAATCTTCTTCTAACTCTGAAGAAATAAATACCACCTTAGACGCTTTAATCATATAACAATCTCCTTCCTCTGCCGAAGCAGTTTAGCTAATCGAGGATTCCAAATGTAAGCTAGTTTTCCTTCACTATCAAAAGCAATTTTGTTGATGCTTTCTAAATATTCTAAAACTACTAAAAACGTCTGCCACATCACTTTTTTTGGCAAGTTTTTCCATAATCCCGTTCGGTTATATTCTCCGCTATGCGCTTCTATTGTTCTCTCCACCATCAATACTGTATCTAAAGTAGGAGATCGAATATACGGGTTTTCTAAAAGTTGTTCCATTTTAGTCTAATATATCAATTGATATATAAATCTTCTGCTACTTTTTTAGCAAAAAAACTCAATCAATAAACTTCAATATCTTAATCTCCCTTGTTTTCAAATTAATCACCGGCACCCTGGCCGGCTCGGGCTTGTGGCCCATCTTTTCTTGGAAAGGGGTGGAAGACTGCCAGCAGGAGCCGGAAATGAGCGTGACGTTCTTGAAATTAGCGGCCAAAGAATAATGGATATGCCCTGTAGCAAAAATATCTGGCACAGTATCGATAACCAACGGGTCAAAATTAAACGCAGGCGACAATTGATTAGACGCAAAAGTAGGAGCGAGATGCCTTCTTTTCAAGAGAAATTTCATGGTCAGATCAATTCGGGAATATCCCCCATTATTCCTGATTGAATCGACTTCCGAAACATAGTGATCAAAAGAATACCCATGATAAAGCAAAATATTGATTCCGGAAAAGTTCTCTGTCTGTCCCACGCTGACTACTGCCGGATTGCTCAGCATCACTACATTGGGCATCTCGTATAAAGGCTTGGCATAATCTTCATATATCGGCGGCTGAGGCTCAAAAAGATGGACGCAGTCATGATTGCCGGGAATGATAAAGATTTTTATCTGCGAAGGAATCAGGCTTAACAGCCTGGCTGCTTCACGATACTGTTCGTTAATATCTTTCAGCACTAATTCTTTGTCCTGTTCTGGATAAACTCCCACCCCATCAACTAGATCTCCTATGATAAAAATATACTTTATTTGTGCCGCCAGCTCTTTTTGCACTTCATTGCCTAGTTCTCCTCGCAGCCAGGATAAAAATTTATTGAACTCTTCTGAAAGAAAATATTTTGAGCCTATATGCACATCTGAAAGAAAAATAGCTCTTCCTTCTTCATCTGCTTTTTTTAACTCAGTATTGAATGGAATATCCGGCCAGATAATATTATCGCCATAGATTGCTTTCTGATTGAATACCCCAGTCATCCCCACCACATCATCAAGAATTAAATTTTTGGCTTGCTGAATCAGCTCTCGTTTATCTTTAGAGATATGCACTGCTACTTTGCCGGTGGGATCTTCCATAGTCAGAATCATATGGCCTGTCTTAGTAACTGTCTTTTCATAGACCATCCCGATCAAAGAAACTTTGTCTCTTTCTTTTTTAGCGATAATCTTATTGATAGAAAGAACGCTTTGCATTTCTGGCCGGCCCTTCAAATATTTCTCCATTTGATAGTACCTGGCTACAAAACAGCGGGTGAAATCGGCTGGAGTATACTTCTTGGCCGTAGAAGAAAACGATTTGACGATGCTGAAGGACGGAACAGGTTTAGGAGATGTTATAACTGAAATTTCACTGTTTAATCCGCTTAATGCACTGCTCGGCTCACTGCTTGAAACTTCATCAGATACTACAGGAACAACTGCAACGGGTATCTCTCCTTGCAGCATCTCTAGGGTAGGGAGAATCCCCTGGGCCAGAAAATAATTCAACCTCTCTTTTACATCCATAATATATAGCCCAGAAATCGGGATTTTTATAGATTTAGGTTTTGTAAGGATAACATTGAAGAGTATTACTTTTTTCTAATCTTAGAAAGAAATAAGTTCACTGCTCGGTATAACTTCCCATACTGTTTTATGATAACATCAAAATTTGTTCTTATTTCTTGTTCAAGTTTTATACTTTCCGCAGGAGAAAAAATACGTATTGCTTTTACTTCGATTTTACAATCCGATTTACCATTCCATAAATTATATCCCGGAAGTTTATAATCATCTGAACAATCTAAAACTATCCAACGATTGTCTAAAAAAATTTCAAGGTACAGATGTTTATCTAAATCTGTGGGAGCTAATTGAGAAACTTCTTTTGGAAGTCTCAATTCTGACCATTTAAATGAACAAACGCGAAATCTCACCTTATATCCTAGTTTCTTTAATTCAGCGTAAAGAATTCTATGTTTGCCCCAGCAGGTATAATTTTTATCTTTCAAATATTCCGGACAATGATAAGGTAGATCTCTAACTTTATTAAAAACTTTAATTGCGTTCATAAAAAGAATAACCTAATCAAACTTTATATATCTTTTTGTAATGCACTTATTACAGTTACACCGAAGTCGCCACTTACAACTTATCTCTTCGCAGCACATAAACGAACAATCCGCTTATGAGTATAACCACTCCAAAAACCAAAAATAATGTTTGTTTGTTGAAAGTATTTACTAAATATCCCATCAACCACGGAATTGGAATCCAAAGTAAGCTTATTATCATTTGTCTTGCAGACAATGCTGTTGCTCTGATGTTTGAAGGAATATGTTTATGTACAACGTGAGCATCTATGTAATTCCAAAAGGGATGTAACAATCCCAAAATTAGTGCAGAAGCTATCACAAAATACAAAAAGTTTGTGCCAAGTATCATAAAGGTAACAGCTTCAAGAATTATTATAATAACAATCAGTTTTTTATAATCAAATTTTTCGACTAGTTTTGGTAAGTATATTCCTCCGATTATTCTTAAAAGCATTATTGCAGAAGAGTACACGCCTAAGAACACGATTGGCAAACCGATATCAACAAGTATCTTCTGATTTGAATTGTACCACGCCTCTTCAAATAAAAATAATGTAAAATATATCAATAACAAAGAAAAAAGAGTAGGTTTATTAAAAATTAATTTGAAACCTGATTTAAATTGTTTAAATGCGTCAATCTTTTCATTTTTTTCTTTATATTTTGCTTCTTTAAAAAACAAAAGCGATACCGCTGCCATCCCGCAAAACAACATAGATAACCAATACGGATAAGTAATATTATATGCAAATATCCATGCCCCGGTTATAGAAGAGATGAATACTCCGATGAAACATATTGTATCCATCAATCCCGTAATCTTGCTGTTAAGTTTTTCTAATTTATTCTCTTTCAATTTATCATAAATTAATGCCTGAAGAGCACCAGAAGAGAAAGCCCAAGCTGCCCCAATCATAAAAGCAGCAATGAAAAACTGAATCTTTGAGTAAGCCGTCACTTTTAATAATAATGCAATAATCAGCAACAATAATGAGATGATTAAACTTAATTTTCGCCCATATTTATCTGCAAAAATCCCAGTTGGATATTCAAACAGCACAGAGCCGAGGTAGACCGCGGTAGCAATAAATCCTATATCTGCTAAAGTTAAACCTCTTGACTGAAAGAACAGAATCCAGATGGGGGTTATAAAACTGAACCCTACGAAAAACCAACTGAGATATATCGGCCAGAGAATTTTAAACGTAGTTTTCATTTTTAAATTAGTTTTAACATTAAATATACTATTTACCTTCCAAGACCACCACACACTGATTGGCCGACAAGTATTTCCTCACTGCTTCCCGCACATCTTTTCTGCTTACCGCCTTGATTTTATTTATATACTCTTCAGCCAGCTCTCCTCTTCCCATCATTTCCCAATAAGCTTGTAAATCAGCTTGCTTTAACGTATCTTCATTATCTAAAGAGAAGCTGCCTTCTAGATAATCCTTAGCCTCTTGCAGCTCAGTTTCTGTCACTTGCAATAACTTCTTCAGCTGCTGTTGAATAAGAATTTTTATTTTAGAAATATTTTTTTTATCTGTACTCAAATAAACAGCAAAATAACCAAAATCCTTCTCTGCTGCATACTGAGTATTTACTTCGTAAGCTAAACCCTGTTTAGCCCGGATTTCCTGAAATAATGTCCCGCTCTGGCCGCGGCCGGTGATGCTGTTGATCACGTCTAATGCATAGCTGTCTGGATGATTCCGAGGCACTGCTTTAAATCCATAGACAATATAACTATTCACCACTTCTCTTTTTTCATGCTTCTCTTTAGCTCCGCAATTCGGCCCCTCGTTAAAAACCGGAGAACACAGACCATGACCCTTGAATATAAACTTCTTCTCTAAAAGAGCTTTTACTCCAGTTACTTCTCCTACAACCGAGATTATTAAGTTAGAAGGATGATAATACTGATGGTAATAGTTTAACACTGCTTTACGAGTTAAACGGGAAACAGTTTCTTTACTGCCATATGGCGGATTACGGGCAGGATGCTTTTCGTAAAGCGTTTTCTGAAAAAGAATCCATTGATAGTAACGAGGCTCATCATTAACCACATCGATCTCCTTGAGAATGATTTTCTTTTCTTTAATTAAATCTTTAGGCCGAAATAAAGGATTTTGTAAAATGTCCGCCAGTACATCTACGGCCAAAGCAAAATGGCGGTTTAAAACTTTGATATAAAAGCCAGTTCGTTCGCTGGAAGTATAAGCATTCAGTTCTCCCCCAATCTTTTCAATCAAATTGGCAATCTCCCTGCTGTTTTTCCGTTTCTTTGTTCCCTCAAAAAGCATGTGCTCAATTACGTGAGAAACACCCCTCAAAGATTCTGCTTCATTGTTGCTTCCGGTTTTCACCAGCAGTTCTATAGCTACTGAAGCAGTGGGTTTATGTTCAAAAAGGACTGTAATGCCGTTCTTTAAAGTAAATTTCTTCATCTTTGAGACATCTTTTTAGCGTTTATAAGGCTTTTGGGAATTAGTATGTGCATAGCGCGAATGCCACCAGTGAGTAAGCAAAGTTCATCGTAAGACTTTACACGGTGCTTCATCACGAGTTGCATTGAGTGAAGCATACGAGCGAGCTATGCACATATGGGAATTCTCTAAATCCCTTCACAACCTTTATAAGAATCAAAAGAATCCTTCGCTTATGGTCAAAAAAGTAGTGAAAAAAACCAAGCAGAAGGCCTTCTGTCCGGCCATTAAAGCCTGCCCAGAATGCGGCTCAGAAAACATCGGCTGCCGGGAAGACAAGACTGAAGTCATTTGTCGGGACTGCCGGTCAGTCTATCGTCCTTCGGCTTGAAACAAAATGGATCTTAAAGCAGAGTTAGAAAAGAGGGCGCCCTCCCCTATTCAAAATGAACCAGATTTCCGGGCGTTATTAGAAGTAGCTTCTTCCAAATTATTCGACACTAAAGACGGCCTTTTGGCCCATATCAAGGAAGAGATTCAAGAAAACGAAGATTGGCTGAAACAGAACTCGGCCACTGGCGGCACCATGATTATGCAGATACGCGATAAAGTCCTCCTTCTCGGCACCTTACGAAAGGCCAAAGAGTATACTGAAAGATATCTATAAAAAAAGAAAAGGTTTACTTCTTCTCTTTTTTATGTTTCTCTGCCATTGTTTCTCCCGCATGCTCCATCATACCCAAGTAAGTATGAACAAACTGTTCATGATTTTTAGCATAAAATTCAGGCTTGCGCAGTTTCATTCCTTCCGGAAGAAATGTCTTGTATTTATCCATAATCTCTGCTACTAAGGCTGTTTGTGCTGGCAGATCATTCGGATCGATATGAGACTTCATTTTGGAAGTAACGTACTTTCGTTTAGCTTCCCCTTCAAGACTCTCTGCTAGAACGGAAATTACTTCATCAAGTTTTCCTTCTTGAGCTAATTTAAATGCATACTCATAACCGCTTCCTAAACCATGCTTCTGTGCAGTCTCTCCAAAAATGTGATTCAAAAGAGTGTGAGCTTCGCCGAAAGCTTCTTCATCACCAATCTTTCCCCCATACCATCCTTTCCAATGGTGCTGCACATAGCCGGTAATATGCTTAGTAAAGTCACCATATTTTTCTATCTGGGGATTATCTATTTTCCAACTAGTCTTAATCTTTCTATGAGGAACAATAATCTGCTTAGTAATTTTATCTGGATGTAACGCTTCTACAATTTTATCTAAAGATGTTTTTTCTTTTTTATCAGCCATATTTTCACCTCAGTAACCTAATTTTTTAGATAAGTGCCAGTTCTTTTTATACTTTTTGGGTCAATGCTGTATAATCCACTTCCGAAATCCTTAAAAATAGCTCCGTTTATCACTTGGTATATGGCCAAATACGTCTGCGGAAAATGCAAGTACAAGTTTGTTCCTAAAGGAGGCACAGTCAGTGCTCCTCCCCGCTGCCCTTGGTGCGGAACCAGCAATACTGTTTCCCAAGAGCAATCCGCTTCAGAACTGCTTACAGATTTAGGCGGCTTTGAATAACTTTTTTCTCAAAGAGAATAAGATTAATAAATCAGCTTTCTTTCTGTTTAAGGATGGATGCCCAGGTAGGAGATTTAATTCAAATAGAGACTAAAAAAGGTAAAGAAGATGGAATTCTCATGCCCAGCTCTGAAGAAGGAATTCTCATCATCAAGCTAAAAAACGGCTACAATCGGGGGTTTAAAAAAGAGGAAATAAAAAAGATTAAAGTTTTAGAAAAAAAGGAAATAAAGAAAGTAGAAATTAAAACAGAAGCCGAAAAAGAAAAGACTCCCCTTCTACCGATTATCTCTCTGCTTCATTGCGGAGGAACCATCGCCAGCAAGATCGATTATGCCACTGGAGCTGTTTCCGCCAAATTCTCTCCTACAGAAATAAAAGAGATGTTTCCGGATATTTTCCAAGCAGTAAATCTTCGCAGCCGTCTTATCGCCAACATGATGTCTGATGATATGCGCTTCGGTCATTACAACCTTATCGCCAAAGCCATCAAAGAAGAGATAGAATCCGGCACAGAAGGAATTATTATTACCCATGGCACAGACACCTTGCATTACACTGCTGCAGCCTTGTCTTTCAGTTTAGAAAACCTTTCAATTCCAGTCATATTAGTCGGCTCTCAGAGAAGCTCAGATCGAGGCAGCAGCGATGCTTTTCTTAATTTAAAGTGTGCAGTTAAATTTATTTTAAACTCAGATTTCGGAGAAGTTGCTCTCTGTATGCACGAAAACTCTCAAGATGAATCCTGCTTGATTCTTCCTGCGTTAAAGAGCCGAAAGCTTCACACTTCTCGAAGAGATGCATTCAAAGCAATCAATGCTCTGCCCTGGGCTCGAGTAAAAAAAGAAGGAGCAATAGAAGTTCTCTCTGCTTATTATACAAAGAAAGATAAAAAGAAAAAAACAGTTTTAAAACTTTTTAATGAGCATCTCAAACTCGGCCTGCTTTATGCCCATCCTCAGATGTCAGTAGAAGAATTTTCTTCCTATGACTGTTTTGACGGTTTAATCTTGGCCGGCACTGGTTTAGGCCATTTTCCCATTACTGAAATGGATTCTCTAACCAAAGAACATTTTAGAATAAAAGACAAAATTTTGGTATTAGCAAAAAAGATGCCCCTAGTGATGACCTCGCAAGCCATTTTCGGCCGAGTGAACCTCAATGTTTATTCTCCTGGCCGAGAACTATTTCATGCCGGCATCTTAGGCAGTTATTCAGATTTAACGCCGGAAACCGCGTTTATCAAACTGGGCTGGCTCTTAAGCAATTTTCCCAAAGAAGAAGTTAAAAAACAATGGGAGAAAAACTGGAGGGGAGAAAAAACGGAAAGAATCAAGCATCGAGAGGATTTTTTATGAGGATATTACTTCACACCTGCTGCGGCCCTTGTGCGGTTTTTCCATTAGACTTACTAAAAAATAATCAAGTAGAGATCTATTTTTATAATCCTAATGTCTATCCGGCTGAAGAATATAAAAAACGGAAAAAAACAGTGCAACAGGTAGCAAAAAAGTATGGCTGGTCATTTAGTGAAGGAAAATATGAACCAAAAGTTTGGCAAAAAGCTATTCAAGGATACGAACACGAGCCGGAAAACAGCCAGCGCTGCTTGCTTTGCTTTGGATTACGGCTGCAGCAGACAGCCAAAGAAGCTAAACAAAAAGGATTCGCTGCTTTTGCTACTACCTTAGCCACCAGCGCCTTCAAAGATGTAGCGGCAATCAATCAGCTCGGCCGAGAAATAGCCAAAAAAGAAGGAATAAAATATCTAGCATTTAACCTCTCCGCAGAAGAAAGACGTCAGGCCTACTATAAACACAAACATATCACCAAAGAGATGAATTTATATCATCAAAAGTACTGCGGCTGCGTTTATTCTACAAAAAATAATATAAATAAGAAGACATTTCTTTAAGTTGGTTATTAAGATGACTAAACAAACAAAAAAAATTCTTCGTGGTCTTGGTTGGGTTTGTGGAAGTATTTCTATATTTATCTCTTTGTATGGAATTTTAAAGAGTGGAGGAATATTCTCATGACCTTCCTCTCCGCTCTTGGCCGTTTCTTCCGCCGATTCTCTATCTGGTCTATCACGTTTATTCTCTCTATCCTTTTGTCATTATGGATTTTCACCAGTTTTATCTCATTAGATTCTATTGTTCCGGGAGTGGTTGATGACTTATATGACTACAGCAGTCCAGAAAGCAAGACCCAGCTTACAGAAAAGTTCACTGGCCTCTGCAGTTACTTTGATCTGCAGTTAAAGATGTTAGAACAGCAAGGCCAGTCTAAAGAAACGATTAAACAGATGCTTTTACAGCAAGCCAAATCAGAAGAAAAACAGAATGTAGAAATGATTTTTAAGATTCAAGACCTCTGTGCGCAGTTCCAAGCCAAGAAATTGTCGGTCAAGCAGTTTTTTACCCAAAGCGTTCACAACGCAGTTGAAGGCCAGTTACCAAACTTAGAAAAAGAAACTGGAAAAGATACTCCTCTCGAACCATTGATTTACGCTTTTAACACCAGCAAAGTTCTTTTGCCAATCACTGTCGCCATTCTTCTTGTGCTGCTTTTCCTTTTCTTTCTTCATCAGCCTAAACTTTACTTCCGCCATTTAGGCAAGATGCTTCTCAAAGCTGGAATCTTCTTGGTCATTCCGTATCTATTAATTCAAGGATATGTTTATATGAACCCGCCGGATACCACTTTAGTGATTAATTTAGTTACTGCGGGCTTGTCTGGCGGTCCTTTAGCAGAAGACTTACCTGAACCAACAAATGCTCAGGGAGACCGAGGAGACTCAACTTCTGGATTAGACATAGGAAAACTTTTACCGATTCTGATTCCATTAGTTTTCCAACGAATCTATCCTTTGGCTCTGTTTATCTTAGGCGGTATTTTTATTGTCGGAGGAATTAGTTTGATGATTGCATTTAAGAAAGAAGAAGCAGCCAGCATTAAAGAAAAAGCTAAAAAAGAATAATAAAAAACCAACAAATAAAAAGATGATAGAATTAGATATTGTTTATTCGGCTCAGCAATTGGGCAAGGGAGTAGTAGACTATTTTACAATCTTTATCAGTAACATCCCGTTTATGTTGATTTTCCTTCTTTTCTTATTAATCTTAATATTTGTCTACGAAAAAAAGAAACTGAAGATTGTTCTCTTAACCGTGCTTTTGGCTTTAGTATTCCATTTTGTCATCACTGAATGTTTAATCAAGAATGCATATTATCGGGAACGGCCGTATCTGGCTTTTCCCGAACTGATCCATCCTCTCGGCCAGCCGTTTAAAGACTCTTCTTTTCCGTCCAGTCATTTGGCCAGCACTGCCGCAGTTTTAACAGTCTTAATCTATTTTCATCGTAAATATTGGCTGCCGGCTGCTTTGGCCGTGCTCTTGATGGCCTTTTCTCGAGTGCATAATGGCATGCATTATCCCAGCGATGTTCTAACGGGAATTATTTTAGGTAGTCTCTACGGATTAGCCGCGGTTTATTCGATAAATTGGCTGGCTAAGAAAAAAAGATTAAAGAAGTATTTTTTTTCTAAAGGGTAGTTTACTTCACAATCAGCATTGCATCTCCCAAAGAAAAGAAACGATATTTCTTTTTCACGGCTTCGGCATAAGCTATTCTTAATTTATTCCCGCCAATATACGCGCTGACTAACAGAAGCAAAGAAGATTGAGGCAAATGAAAATTGGTGATTATTCCCTTCCAAGTTGTCTTGAATTGGTGTCCTGGTTTGATGAACAGCGTAGAACAATCTTTTTGAGGAAATAAACGGCCGTTCTTTCTTTTCGCACTTTCTAAGCATTTGATTACTGTAGTACCGACAGCAAAAAGATTGTTAGCAGAGTTGATTAAATCAGCATTTCGTTTACCAATCTCAAAATATTCTCGACCAGTCTGGTGATGATTAATATCTCTTACCGGCAAAAAAGTTTCATAGGAAATGCTTAAATTTATCTTCGCAATTTTTACCCCGTTCTGTTCTATCTTTTTCAACAATTCTTTAGTGAAATGCAGGCCGGCAGTGGGAGCAGCCAGAGAACCTGCTTTCCGAGCAAAAATAGTTTGATAATCTTTCTCCGGCACTTTTTGTTTGATATAAGGCGGAGTAGGAATGATTAAATCTTTTTTCTTCAGGCCGCCAAAAAATTTCAGATAAAATACATCTTCTTCCCGCTTCACTACTTCCGCTTTGTTGTGGGCAAATATTAACTTTGTTTTTTTTCGTATTTTGCTGCCCTTAATCCTGGCCAGATAAGAAGTTCCTAATTTACCAGTCAGGATCACTTCCACATTTCCTCCTGTTTCTTTTTTTCCCAGCAGCTTGGCCGCCATCACCTTGGTCTCGTTCAAAACCAAAACATCTCCTGGCTGCAGATAATCAATGATTTGGTAAAATCTCTTATGTTCAGTTCTGCGGCCGTTCAATACCATCAGTTTGCAATGATCTCTATGGTGGCAGGCAGTCTGAGCGATTAGTTCTTTCGGTAAAGAGTAATCATACTCCTTAAGATTTATTTTAGCCATTTCTTCTTCAGCCCAGAAAATTTATTCTTTTCTATCGCTTCCCTAATTTCTTTCATCATTCGATTAAAAAAATAAAGATTATGATATGTCATCAAGGTATTAAACAGCAGTTCTTTAGCTTTAAAGAGATGATTGATATACGCTCGAGAAAAATTCTGGCAGATATAACAATCACATTTTGTATCCAGAGGTTTAGAATCAGACTTAAATTTAGAATTAGTAATCCTATAACGAAACTTATTGCTTAGTCTTCCTCCGCTCTCCGGCCGCACAAAAACATAGCCTACTCTAGCCAGTCTTGTCGGCAGAACGCAATCAAATGTATCTATCCCTAATTCCACATAAGTAAAAATATCTTCAACTGCTCCGATACCTAACAGATGTTTAGGTTTATTCTCGGGTAAGAATTTAAGCGTATGTTCTACAATCTTCTTGCTTTCGGTTTTAGGATCCCCAAAAATGCTTCCGATACCAATCGCATCAAAACCGAGCGAAGAAATAAACTGGGCACTTTTCTTGCGCAAGTCTAAAAATCTTCCTCCTTGCACAATCCCATAAAGAGCCTGTTTTTTATCTTTATTCAATTTCTTAAATTCATTCAAACTTCTTAAAGCCCAGCGATGAGTTCTTTCCAAAGACTTTTTTGTCGTTTCATAATCTGCATTGATATCCAAACATTCGTCGAATGCAAAAATTATATCTGCTCCTAATTTCCGCTGAATTTGCATAGATTTTTCTGGGGTAAATATATGTTTGGAAGCATCGAGATGAGATTTGAAAGTGACACAATCATCATTCACTGCGCACAAACCGTCTTTCAAACTGAATACTTGAAATCCTCCAGAATCAGTAAAAATCGGCTTGTTCCATGCCATAAATTTCTGCAGGCCGCCTATCTTTTTAACTATATCCGCCCCTGGCCGCAGATAAAGATGATAAGTATTGCATAATGCCGCTTCAAAACCAATCTCTTCCAGCTGTTTAGGAGTCAAGGCCTTGACTGTAGCTTGGGTGGCTACTGGCACAAAGGCCGGAGTAGCAATCTTTCCATGAGAAGTGATGAGCTGGCCGGTGCGAGCTTTTCCTGATTGATGCTTAACGACAAATTTAAACATAACCCAAAAAAATGAGAGTATAATATAAATCTATTTCATCATCTCAATATCATGGGCATGGCTTTCTCGCAGTCCTGCCCCGCTCATCTTCACGAATTCGGCCTTCTGCCAAAGTTCTGCTAAGTTGTGCGCTCCACAATAGCTCATTCCGCTTCGTAAACCGCCTATCAACTGATGAATCACTTCAGATACATTCCCCCTATAAAGCAAAGTTCCTTCTACTCCTTCTGGCACTACCTCACTTAAATCCGCTTCTTCTTTGCCATTCTCTCTCTGCTTTCTAGCCATCACTGCTCCAAACCCGGCACTGCCTCTGTAAATCTTGAATTTGCGGCCGCTCCGAATTATCGTCTGCCCAGGGCTTTCCTCTGTTCCCGCTAATAAATTTCCCAGCATTACTGTAGAAGCTCCCGCAGCTAAAGACTTAGTGATATCTCCAGAAACTTTGATTCCTCCGT
>Ga0209541_10005047_pt1 | contig 23139 bp, 29 predicted proteins | sample RifCSPlowO2_01_FD_184027 | JGI IMG/M metagenome (GOLD analysis project Ga0209541, IMG submission 184027) | Groundwater microbial communities from Rifle, Colorado - Rifle CSP2_plank lowO2_0.1 (SPAdes) (version 2) | ecosystem: Environmental > Aquatic > Deep subsurface > Groundwater | place...
TGGCGGTTTCCGAGTAAGCTCGGAATATGGCAATATGTATGGCTAAAACAATTAAAGAGGAGCGTCTAAGATGGGTGCTCCCAATCATCAACAAAGAGGCAAAGCTGGTCGATGCGGCAAGGGTGTGTCCATATGGCAAGAGGAGTATGGAAAGATGGGTAGCAACATATCGTAAATATGGGGAAGCGGGTCTTGAGCCTAAATCAACAGAACCCAAGACATACCGGGTAGAGACACCGATTTGGCTCAAAGAGAGAATTGTTAGCATCAGAAACAAAACAGACAAATGCGCATTAAAAATACACTGGCAATTAGAGGGCGAGGGTGTCTTTGTTCATGAAAGAACTGTCGGTAAGATTCTCAAGAAAAAAGGGTTAGTCAGGAAGTATCGAGTTAAAAAGATTAAATACAAGTATATCAGAGCAGAGAGAAGACCCGGCGAACTGATGGAGATTGATGTGAAGCATGTGCCGGGAAAGGTGGCTGGTAGGCGGTATTTTCAATACACAGCCATTGATACGGCGGGCAGATGGAGACACATGGAAGTTTTTGACGAAGAAACAATATATCATTCGATCAAGTTCCTAAAAATCGTGATGAGTCGATTCCCGCATCCAATCAAAGCTGTGAAGACCGACAATGGCAGTATCTTTACCAACTACTACGTGGGGACGAACAAGAGGATCAATCAGACGGTTAAGACCATTCACGCCCTTGACCGTTTCTGTGCTGAACAAGGCATTATTCACTACTTGATTGACCCGGGTAAGCCGGCTCAGAATGGAACAGTTGAACGAAGTCACAGGGAAGACCAGGAGAAATTCTATGAGCAGAATATATTTAAAAACTTCGCTGATTTGCAAAAGAAATTAAGAAAGTGGAATATATATTACAACGACCTTGAACACTGCGGATTAAACGGAAAAAGCCCGAATGAATTTCTAAGAGAATACTAACTAATTAACCCGCCATATGTGTGTACTTAAAACACAATCAAAAAACAACCATTTCTAGCTGTTTTAAACGAAGTCTTACTTCCGGGAAAATTGTTGCAGAAGTGTTGCGTGATTGGTATCAGACAGTCGCTGATATTCGAGGTATTTTCGAGTTCGACAAGGATTTGGGGGTAAGTTTTAGTTCTTAAAAATAAAAAGGCGACCCGATATTCTGGGTCGCCTGTGTTGAACCGACGTTACCGCTTCGACTCCGCTCGTCGTTTGCTGGCCTCAGCGAAGGAAGCGCCTCTGTTCCGTCTCCCATGCGACTTCAGGGCTTACCTTGAAGGCGTGCCCCTTCTCACACAGGAATGCAACCATCTTCTGCGACAGTGGCGTGTTCCAGCCACAGCGAAACTGGTCGTCACGGAACCGATGACCACAACCCGTGCAGGATGACAACGAGAGGCCTGCACCACAGTGTGCGCAGTTGAACTCCGTGTACCCACCTCGGCCTCCCCTGATTTCGTGCCAAATCAGGGGGTCGAGCGTCATCTGCGAGATTGCGTCGTCGAAGAGTTCACTCTGAGGCTTCGAGTGGTCGTTGATGATTTCGTTGAGTTCTCGGTTCAGGGTCACGTAGAGGACTACCTTGGTTCGAGGATAGTCCTTGTGATACCTGTCGTTGACTAACTCAGTCGGGTCTTGAACGTAAAACTCAACGATTGAGTCCCAGTCGTCCAGAATAAGGTCAGCACCCCAATTGGTTTCGGCGAATTTCATCGCCTCGTCCATGTGCTGATAATTCCCGAACACGTCGCCGTGCGACCTGCCATCAGCGTAGGACGCCAACGTTCTGCTCGCATACGACCGATCTAGACGTGGCGGATGGTTCTTGGTACCAGTGACGCTCGCGTCCTCGACGCCGTCCTTCACATTCACACGCGACACCTTGATTTCCTCGACCCACTCCTTGCAATAGGAGATAATCTGGAAACCATGACGGATACGAAGTGGTGGACAGGCAACGTAGCCCTCGCCAGTTGTGAACGCCGTGACCGCCTGGTCTTGGGTCAGGTGTGGACACATCCGTGCCATATCCTGAGCCGTCGGGTTCTTGATGGGGAGTTGTCCTAGAATGGAACGATACTCCTTTTTTGTCATGACTGTTTCTCCTTTGAAATGAATGATCCACCTGGGATACAGGCATGTTATAATTATACACTAAAATATCTATTTAGTCAAACTTGTTAAAATTTGATATAAAACCCCTGTTTCCTACAAAAAATTAAGGTAAAATATAGAAAAATAAAGAGGAGTGGGAAGCCTTTTAATGATGAAAGAAGGTCTTAAACCAAAAACAGCTCTCGAGGCTGTTCTGGTGCCAATGACGACACTTTGTTGCAGAGCTCTTACGTAGTTGGCATTTATTGATGCCGAGTATTCGGAAAATCTATCAGTTTAGTTTTACAAATTAAAAAGTGCGGGGTTGCCGCACCAAGACCTGAATATCTAGCAAGGATCCGGATCAATCCAGAATCTCATTAGTGCTAGACCTGTTTTTAGCCCAAGAGTTTTGCATAAATCTGTAGATAGTCTGCCTTCTATTCTTCTACGATTTTTAGTATTCGGAAAACGATTACTTTTTAAATCAATGTCTATAACCAGTATCGGATTAGTGGGTGAGGGGCTACTGTCAAATGTCATACCGAATTGTTGTTCGTTCGCAATTCTAAGATGTTTTCTATTTCTATTATATCGCCCAATTACACCTCTAGCAGCACTATTGGCTAGTTTTAATTTCTCTTCATCTGAAATTGATACGAACTTCATTAGAAGTTCCTTTTCAACGAACTAAAAACCGTGCCTTATATTAGCACGGCTTTTTGAAGTCGTCAATATTTGTTGCGGGGGTGGGAGGATTCGCCTCCAGCTCTCGCGTTCTTCCGAACGCTCGGCCATAGGCTTGCCTCACGGCGATTTTCACCCATTGCGAAAATCGCATCGTTCCGGCTTTCGAATCCCACCTGAGAGTCAAGCAGTTGACTCTCTCCCTCGCAGACATAGTCAAAAACATCCCCGATGGGGACATTTTTGTTTTTGAATGTTGCGGGGGTGGGAGTTCAATGGAAACAAATACTAGAAGATATACAGAGAATATACGAGTTCTTTAAAGATGAAGTGTTAGAGCCAGCCCTTTAGGGCAAATTTAGTAAATTATTGGAACCACATAAAAAGAGGCCGGTATGATGCCCCCCCGTATACCCCTTTGTATTAGGATTCCGAATAGGGAGCCTGCATACTTGCAGAGTTCATTTAAATTGTGGTATAAGAATTATCAACAAGAGAGATGAATTATCTTTGTTATAATTAACTCATAGATTAATCATGAACAAAAATAAGATAGATATTATCGGTTTAGTTAATAAAAGACTCAATAATATTGGAGTTAATGAGGGTAATATTTTCGTAGATAAAAATGGGTCTTTAGACTTTGTTATAGTTACAAAAACAGACCCCGAGAAGGAGGCAGCTATTTTCGGGGAACAAATAGAAATTAGCAAGGAGATTAATCAGAATATTAATTTTCAGGTTTTCCCATCAGATTCGTTAGTTGCCCACCTGCTAAAAGAATTCGAACCAATAGGGGGAATTGGTGCTATAAAATGAGTAAAGATATTAAGGGATATTCTGAGGTTCCCAAATATTTAAAGTTAGCAGAGAGCAATTATCTAGTAGCTGAAGAACTCAGAAAAAACAAAATAGGTCCCGACTGGTATGTAACCATTCTATACTATTCGGCCGTTCATTATGTGAACGTCTTTTTTATTATGAGGGGGATATCCATACCAGAGCATCACAGAAGTTTTTATAAAGAAGGACAAAAAATATCTGGCAGAAGTGATGAGTTTTTTAATTTAGTAAAAAAAGAGACGAGCAAAGAAGCTGAGCATGCTTATCGTTATTATAAGTCTTTAGAAAATAAATCATGGCTACTACGTTATGAGCCAGATGCTTTAGGGGAAATCAGTTATGCTAACATTGGTAGTTTTAAAGCGAATCTTCTAAGTTTAAAAGAAATTATTATTAATCAGCTAAATTCTATTTCTTCGGATATGGTTTAAGAAGGAGGTTTTAAATGGCAACTATTAAACAGAGGGTATTGGCTAAGAACTTAGCCACAAGTCTAAAAGAAAACTCTAAGAAAGAAAGCTATGGAAGCTTGATGGTTAAGTCTGGTTATTCGGAGGTTACGGCAAAAGAGCCAGCCAGGATACTTCAAGGGAGGGGGTTTCAGGATTTAATGGCAAAGTATGGCATAACCGAGGAGAAGCTCGCTACACGGCTTAACGAGGGCTTAGACGCTGATAAAAAGGACTCTGCTGACCATAGTGTCCGACATAAGTATCTTGAGACCGCCTTGGAGCTCAAGGGATTAAGACCAAAGAACTCTAATGAGATAAACTTTATTCAGGAAGCTAAGGAGTGGAAGCTTGTTATTGAGGACTAGAAGATACTGGGTCCAACATAATCTCTCTCGCAAGTTCCCGTAAACTTATTACACTTGCCAACCACATCATCCTCTAGACGGAAAAATTCAAAACGATAAGTGAGAATACATAAAGCAACTAATCCTAGTATGCTTAATTTAAACCAATTTTGTTTTAGGAAGGTCATACTAGTATTTTATTGAGGTGTCCAAACATCAATAAAAGCACCATTGGGTACATAAAGATATCGATTGTTAGGATTCATCGTAAAGTCTACCGGTATGCCATCAACAAAATTATACGGTGTTCTTGAAAGCAGACTACCAGTTGCACTTATTATAAATCCTTGGGCAGCATTAGTTATATCTAAAATGAAAAGATAGCTAAGGGGGTCATAAGTAATTCCTATTGGCACGTGAGAAATATTATCTGGGTAAGTAGAGCCCCAATGTGTAGTCCAACTAGTAATAAGGGTACCGGATAAACTCACCTCAAATACTTTATCAGCCACAATATCAGAAATAAATAATGAATTTCGTTGTGGATGGTAGACAACTCCCGAAGGATTAACTGCCCCAAAGGAAGAGGTAACAGTAATTTTTACTATATTACCACTTGAATCAACCTCGTATAACCTGTCTAGTTCAGAACTGCCATTTCCGTTCCTGGTTAAATAATAGTGGCCATTTGAAGGAACAAAAGTAATACTTTCTCCTACGCCATCAGGACTACTAAATAGGGTATTCAATTCTGTACCATCTGAATTTATTTCTGCTACAACCAGAACACTATTTTCAGTCGTTATCGTAATTATTTTATTTGTCGTGGAATTATAAGTTACCGCACCAGCACCATCTGGTATATTGATACTTCCGGTTTTAGTAAATGTATGGGCAGATGATACTGAAATTGGTATCGGTAAAGGCGCAGGTGTTGGAGTGGGTGTTGGAGTGGGAGTTGGAGTAGGTGTTGGAACTGGCGTTGGGATAGGAGTAAACGATGGTGATGCGGGAACGGCTGGCGTAGCTGGGGTCGCTGGAATTGGAGTCGGCGAGGCAAAAGGTTGAGATGGAGATGCTGGTGTAGCTGGGGTAGCAGGAGTGACAGGAACTGGTGTTGGCGATGCAAACGGTTGAGATGGAGATGCTGGAGTGGCAGGTATTGCAGGAGTAGCGGGTGTTGCCGGAGCAGAAGAGCCTCCTCCCCTGGAATAGAATGGAACTTCGGTTACAGTAGTAAATGGTTGACCTTTTGGATACCAATCAAATTCTTTATTATTAATACAAAAAACTTTCTTAAAGAAATCAGGGTCATTCTTAACCGCATCGCTTCCAGAGACATCTATCCAACGAAGTTCGCCATTGTCCTCTCCCTTAACTTCTACGCCATAAACTTTGGTATCATTATTTTCACAATCTCTAAAATAACCTGACGTAGGGAATGCATCCCTTACCTCAGGAGTTACCAAGCTAACTTTTGCAAAGCCTCCGAGATGGCCGTAAAATTCAAATATCTCGGGATTGAGAAATAACCTCTTATATCCGTGCTCGTTAACTATGTAAACATCCGGGTCATCAGAGAAGATGGCACTAATGAGGTCGCCCTCTTTGAGGCCGTAGTCAGATGGTTTTGCGGCATGTACCAAAGGAGACAGGAGGATGAGAATGACCAAAAAGATACTTATTTTTATATGTTTCATATGCTTTCAATTATACTTCTAACCTAAACGAGTGTAAACTTAAACTAATTTTGTTCTAGGAAGGTCATTATTGTTGTCATAGAGTATTTGCAATACGCTCATTGGGGGGTTAGGTAATCGATTGTTTTCTAATCAATAGTTATGTCTTGCTTTGGGAAAGATATATTAACTTATCATTTGTACTATAAATAACTCAAAGTTTTTCTTTCTCATCATCATCTTTCTCGGGTTCTATTTTACCCATTGTGTAACGGTAGCCCACGTAAACTAGATACATAACCACTATGGCAGACAACACAGATATGACTGAGGATAGGGACATATACGAACCGGTGTCGTCTCGAATTCCCCAAGAATAAGGAATAAATTGACTTAAAATATTCTTAAGGCCGACAGAAAAAATTCCCCCCACCGTAAAAGCAAATACAAGTTCGACTATTTCTGAAAATTTAACTCTTTGTTTTAGGAGGGTCATGTTTATGGTGGAGTCTTTGTATTATACTCATTGGGATTAAATAGCCAATTGTTTTCTAAACATAGCATATTACAAAATTGTGGACAATTCTTTGTACTACCTATTGACTTCTTAGAACGAGAGGTATAAGATTAGCTTGTGGTTCAATAAGGAGAAAACTATTATGGCAAAAAAACAAAAAATAAAAAAAGATTCTAGAGAATGGACAAGTGAAACACTGCACCAAATCCCCCTAAACGGTTGGAGGGTACTAAATGTTTTTGTCCAAAAAAATAAAAACATACTAAACAGCGAGGAAATACAGGCGGCCCTGAAAGGTAAGCTCGATGGAAAGAAGCTCGGTGGAGCCTTAGGTATTTTTGGGAAATATAGAACAAGAGAACACTTGCTCTCCCCCTTGATAAAGCTCACATATAAAAAAACCGTCTGGGAGGTTAAATCAAAATATTTCTCTATGATTAAAGAGCATATCCAGAAAATTGAAAAGTATTTATAACAAAAAACCAAAACCCCAAGTATTCAATTTCTAGGTCGAACATTGGGGTTTCGGAGATGACTATGGCTTTCGCCTCGTCGTTTTAATTATAGCAAAACAGTAACAAAATTAACAATTAATCGGAGGAAAAGAAAGTGACGCAAAACAAAGAAGCTTTAGTGCCTTTTAGAAAAATCCTAGTCTCCTTGTATGAGGCCTGGTGTAAGTGTGAGCTAAGCACTAAGGAATACAATGTTCTTCAAGACATGATGTTTAAAGCCAATATAACCACCGGCGTTGCCATTATCCCCTCAACCGAGGCATATGCTTTAGAGTTAAAGGTGCGAGGAAATATCCTAACCAAGAAGGATATAATTAATGACTTAACCAAGATATTAAATAGTTTGAAACAAAAGAAAAGAATCTGGTTCCAAAGTCGCATGGGAACAGCCAAGCCAACAGAGATTTATATACATAACTTTCCCCTCAATAAGACGGATTTTACCGACTTTTCTCACATGTTTCAGCAGAACCCTAGCAGAACTTTTGAAAAAGACCCCTCATCAGTAACAGAGGTTGAAAATTTGGAGCAGAGCCTGGGACAGAACTCGGAGTTATATAAAGATAAGAGAAAGTCTTTGTTAAACAGTATGAGCATAGATGGGTCGGGCAGAACCCAAAGCAGAATTCACGACCCACAGATAGATAGATTAGAGATAGATAGAAAAGATAGATATAATAAAACATCTTCTATAATAAAATTACTGAAAGACAAATCATCTCCCCATAAGGACAAGGAAGAAAAAGAAATCCTCAAAGCATTAGCTCGGGCTAAGGAAAAAGGAATCACGCAAGGACAAATAGCAATTAACAAAGACCTATTAGAGGAATTCTTTAATGAAAACTGAGTTGTGTCTTTACTGAAAGTTACTGAAATTAAATAAACTAAGCCGGAGGAAAGGAAGTGTTAAATAATGCAGAATGTAGAGAAACATTAAAGAATAAAAATCTAAAAGAAGAAGATGTCGGTAAAATAGCCGTTGAGATGAGTTTATTAGCCGACTTATTATTAGACATCTACTTCGCAGAAAACAAACCATGTCAGAACCAAAGGGAATAATTTATGTGCGGGTTAGTTCCAATACTCAAACTACTGGAACAAGCTTAGAGGGCCAGAAAGAGGCCTGCTTGCAGTACGCTGAAAGTAAGGGAATTAGGATTGCTAAGGTTTTTGTTGAGAAAGGAGAATCAGCAACAGCAGCTAACCGGACAGAACTCATAAAGGCATTGGATTACTGCAAGGAAACTAAAGGAATCTCGGCATTTGTTGTTTGGAAAATCGACCGTTTCGCCCGCAATATGACGGACCACTATGGCTTGCAAGCACAGTTGATTAAATATGGAACCAAGCTACATTCGGTTACAGAACCAATGATAAGCGAGGGGCCGATAGGAAAAATGACCGAGGCAGTACTTGCTGGCTATGCCGCATTCGAGAACGATATTAGAAAACAAAGATGTGAGGGTGGGATGCAAAGGAAGATTATGGAAGGTATCTGGCCTTGGCAGCCCCCTCTCGGCTATACCCACTCTAAAAATAGGAAAGATAGAAGAAAAACGAGGCCAGATGAACCAGATGAGGAAAGGTTTTATTTAATTAAACGAGGACTAAAAGAATTTGCTTCTGGCAAACACAGCATTCTTTCACTTACAGAGGCATTCAATAAATGGGGCTTGAAAACAAGAACTGGTAAGAAACTATACCCTCAAATAGTGGAGAGGATGTTAAAAGATAAATTCTATGCTGGCGTTTTATATAATCCGTGGACGAAAGAAGAATATCCAGGACAGCATCAGCCAATGATTACTCTAAATGAATATTATGAGATTCAAGGTATTAAAAGTGGTTTGTCTAATAAGGCGGTGTTGCCTCGGTTGAGAGCTAACCCTGATTTTCCATTAAGAAAATTTGCTAAATGTATTTGCGGTAAGGAACTAACCGGTTCCTGGCATCTAGGGAGAGGTAAGAAGTATGCTTACTATAATTGCAATAATCCAGAATGTGAGCATTACATGAGGTATATCAAGAACAAGGAGATAGAAGATAAGTTTATTCAATTACTAGGCGACATTACGCCAAGCAAAGAGTTCTTGGAATTATTAAGGCTGGCCATTCAAAAAGAATGGGGCAATAGAACCAGAAGCACACCAATCGAAGTTAAGAGTCGAGATATCCAGGTTAAAGGATTGGAAGCACGAAAGGAAAGATTAATCGAAATGCGGTTAAGCGATTCCATTTCCAGCGAAGAGTTTGTAAGGATGAAAAATGATGTTGAGGGCCAGATAACAGAACTAAAGTCAGCTAAAGATATTAAAACCGATGAGCTAAACGTTGAGATGGCAACTGACTTTGCCGTTGATTACATGTCCAACCTAAGCCATAGATGGCAAGGGATTAAGGATGCAAAACAAAAACAGCGACTCCAGAAATGGGTTCTTCCTGATGGCATTAAGTACCACAGAATGAACGAATCTTTTGGAACCGCTGAATTTTGTTATACCATCAAGCTTTCTAAGGCCTTTGACGGCAATGAATCCTACTTTGTTGCGGGGGTGGGATTCGAACCCACGACCTTCAGGTTCTGATGTTACTGGAGTTACTTCCAGGTTCGGACTATACCATCATCCAGCTCCACTTTTCATATTCAAATTCAAACACAGATAGAAATCGTAATACACAAAATATGTTTAACGATGACTTGCGTGTTTAATCACGAAAAGTGGGGCTGGATGCTCCCATTATAGTCTCTGAACGTCCCCCAAAGGGTTTCGCTGCTGATTGCCCCCTACTTAATTAGTAAGTTGGGTTTCCAGCAATTTAGAGAGTTTTCCGTACCACATTACTGTGATAGGTCACAATTTCTTATGAGCCTGACGAGCTGCCGCTGCTCTACCCCGCGATCTCAATACAATATAGCAGACCTTTTACACGGTTGCAAACGGATTTTAGAATCAAAAAGAACACAAATTTGTTGTATAGATTAAATGCTCTAACAGACAGTAGGCTTTTAAATATGTTTACAATCTTTCCAGGGCCTTTAAGTTTTTATCGGGCAAGTAAAGCATGAGAATACCCACAATAATTCCTCCGACGGCCGTAACCATATGACCACCACCAAATAATAAGTCGTCAATTATGTCTAGTATAATCCAGACACCCCGCCAAATAAGAATAATTCCGATTGCCACGGAGATGCCTTTTGTAAAATACTTAAAATCAAATGTTCTCATGAAGGTATTATAAGACATAAATTTACAAATAACCAGCAACCCATTGATTTTTCTGGAATTTTTGGTTATAATTTTTTATGTATACTTAAGTCGGCGTAGCTCAACGGTTAGAGCGGAACCCTCATAAAGTTCAGGTTGCAGGTTCAACTCCTGCCGCCGACACATCATATTATGCAAGAAGGTTACAAACATTTTTTTCACAAATTTGATTCCGGACTCCGGCTTATTTCAGTTCCCATGGAAGGGACAAAAACTGTGACCGTTCTTGTTTTGGTTGGAACGGGTTCAAAATACGAAACCAAAGAAATTAACGGCATTTCACATTTTCTTGAACATATGATGTTCAAGGGCACCACTAAACGCCCTGGAAAGATGGATATTGCCAGAGAGCTTGATGCCATTGGCGCTGAATACAATGCTTTTACTGGCAAGGAATATACAGGATATTATGCAAAGGCAAGCACGGAAAAATTGGATACGATTATGGACGTTGTGTTTGATATTTTCTTAAATTCTAAATTGGCTCAAGAAGATATTGATACTGAAAGAGGAGTGATTGTTGAGGAATTAAATATGTACCGAGATATGCCGCAGCGCTATGTCGGGGACTTGTTTGAGAAGCTTCTTTATGGCGACCAGCCGGCTGGCTGGGATATTGGCGGAGAGAAAGAAACCGTCATGTCCCTGAAGAGGGAACAGTTTGTAAATTATTTTAACTCTCATTATGTCGCCAAAAATACTATTATTGCCGTTGCCGGCAATGTTGACCCGAAAATTATTAAAGATAAAACAGCCAAATATTTTGCCGATATAAGAAAAAACGACTCCGTTACCAAACTACCCGTTGTAGAAGAGCAAGCCGAACCGGCACTTCTTGTTCATTTTAAAGAAACAGACCAGACACATTTTTATCTTGGTTTTCGCTCCTGCAACATGTATGACGAGCGTAAATATGCTTTGGGGATTTTGGGTACAGTTTTGGGTGGGGGAATGAGTTCAAGATTATTTGAAGAAGTCCGCGACAAACGGGGCTTGGCTTATTATGTTGGAGCTGATAACGACACCTCTACTGACACGGGATATTTTAAAGTTAAAGCCGGAGTAAATAATGAAAAAATATACGAAGCAATCAAGGTGGTTATGGACGAACTAAGAAAAATAAAAAACAACGGAATTACACAGGAAGAGCTTCAGCGTGCCAAAGACAACATTTCCGGTTCAATGGCTCTTGGGCTTGAACACTCCGATGCCGTCGCCAACGCCTATGCCGGACCGGTTCTTTTTGAGGACAAGGTTTTGACCCCGGAAGAAGAACTCGTTAAAATAAAGAAGGTGACACTTAAGGAAGTTTATCAGGTTGCCAAAGATGTTTTTGACAACAAAAAATTGAATTTGGCAGTGATAGGACCGTTCAAAGACGAGGAACCATTTAAAAAAATACTAAGAATATAAATTTTATATGTCAGACCATATACACGTAGAAATAAATACCGGAACCATACTGAGGTTCATTTTGGTGATACTATTTTTTGTCTTCTTGTACATCTTAAAAGACGTTTTGATTATTTTTCTTTTTGCTCTTATAATCGCATCAGCCATATCACCTTTTGCTAATTGGCTGGACGAAAAGAAGTTTCCGCGTCTATTGGGTGTCCTACTTCTGTACTTGGTTGTTCTGGTTTTGGTTATTGGGGTTTTGTCGCTTATTATTCCGTATATTTCCCAAGATATTAATCAATTAGTTACCACTCTGCCTCAGTTTGTCGCTAAGGTTTCCACTTCGCTAGAAAAGGTTCAACAAGGTTCACCGCAATACCTTGACTTTTTAAGCGAGATTCAAAATATATTGCAAGGTTTTTCCGATTATCTTCAGCAGTCGTCTCAATCCATACTTGGTTTGATAATAAGTATCTTTGGAGGCGTAATGTCGGCTATTGCGATATTGATAATCTCATTTTATTTGTCGGTTACCAAAAATGGAATAGAAGGTTTTTTGGGTTCTATCGTCCCTGAAAAATATGAAGATTATGCCATAAGTCTTTGGAAGAGGGCGGAGCTTAAGGTTGGCCTTTGGCTTCAAGGTCAATTGCTACTGGGTTTGGTAATAGGACTAGTCGTTTATGTGGGTCTTTCGTTAATGGGTATTAAGTTTGCCTTAATTCTTGGTTTTATTGCCGCAATATTTGAAATTGTTCCAATGGTCGGTCCAGTTTTAGCCGCGATTCCAGCTATATTTCTTGCATTTCTTTTGTCGCCGGCGCTGGGTTTGTGGGTGATAGTCTTTTATATAATAGTCCAACAGCTTGAAAATCATATTTTAGTTCCTGTGGTACTTGGTAAGACAGTTGGTTTAAATCCTGTGGTTGTTATTATTGCTCTTTTGGTCGGTCAGCAATTCGCCGGGATTCCTGGGATGATACTCTCGGTTCCGGTAGCGACTATAATTGTGGAGATGATGGATGACTTTGCCAAACATAAGGGTTCCAAACATTCAAACTTATAGTATGTTATATATAGTAGCTACGCCCATTGGTAATCTTGAAGATATTACCTTGAGGGCAATTAATGTATTAAGCAATGCCGACCTCATTCTGGCTGAAGACACTAGGGTTACCAAAGTTTTACTCGACAGGTATAATATTAAAACTCCTATGACTATCAGCCCCGACGCTCGCCCCTTGCGAGGTCGGGGCCCCGATCTTAAAGCGTCGGGGCACAGTGATTTTAAAAAGATTGATCACATTATTGAGTTATTGAAAGACGGCAAAAATTTGGTCCTTGTGACTGATGCTGGAACGCCAGGGATAAATGACCCTGGAGGATTCTTGGTCAGCGAATCATTGAAAGCAATACCGGATTTGAAAATTGTGCCGATTCCGGGACCGAATGCGGCAATTACCGCATTGAGCATCAGCGGATTTCCAACAGACGAGTTTGTTTTTCTTGGCTTTCCACCGCACAAGAAAGGTCGTCAGACATTTTTTAAAAATATTTCAGAAATTGATACCACTATTGTTTTTTACGAATCCAAGCATAGAATATTGAAGGCATTGGAAAATTTGGAAAAACTTTCTGGACTTGGTGACCCCGTAAAGTTACTTAACGGTAACCACGGGGCAGGCAGACAAATGATGATTGCCCGCGAGCTAACAAAACAGTTTGAAACCATATACCGCGGAACACTGTCAGAAATAAAACTAAAATTGACCGATAAAAATCTTTTAGGAGAATTTGTGGTGGTTATATCTTGTTCAAAATGATAATTTCCGGACCTGATAATGTAATTAAATTTCTGAAGTCGCGGGACTCTTTTCACTTGACGGGTAATAAGAATACAGAGTTTAGGGTATTAGATGAAGATCCTAGGCGTATCAGTTTAAATGGTGACCTGACAGCAATAACTATTTCCGCAAAAGGAATTAGTGATTTAAAAAATTACTACAATCAAATTGGTTTACTTCAGGCATTTTATAGATTCTTAGGATTTCAAACCATTAAAAACTCTATCTTTTTATTGCACGGCTCGGCTGTTGTCTACAGAGGCAAAACAATTTTATTCGCTGATAACGGACGCTCAATAGGGAAAACTTTGTCTTCTTTGGAGTTAGCTCATTTAAGCAGGCAATATATTGCTGATGAATTTATTTTTATTGAGACAAATTCATTGGAAATTTTTTCAGATGATGATATCCCCATACACTTTAGGCAAGAAGTGAGAGATCATTTTTATCAACACCACAAGACTGCTGTTTCGGAAGATTTCGTTTCGAAGAAATTTCTAGACTGGGAGTTTATAAAAAGAAAAAAACTTGACCTTATTTTGTATGTAAACTTTTCTAACACAAGTGAGGGTTTTGTAAAATTGTCTCCGGAGATTGCCAAAAAGTACGCCATGACAACCTTGTCTGCTCACTTAGAAAAGATGCTTAACCCATCTTTGGACCGTTTTCAATTTATCGCTCAACAGGATATGGTCAACACAAACAATCACCAAAAAACAATGGTTGAACAGAAGGAAATTTTTCAAGAACTGAAGCCATACCTTTTGAGCGCCTCTGAAAAAATTACAGATATCATTCCCAGTTTTGAATTATCTTTAAAAACTCCTTGCAGTATCCCACAGTATTGTGATATTATCATTAATAACAATGACTGAAAATAATAACTCTGCTACAACAAAACATAGAGCCGTACTTATTATTGTAGATAATAATAAAATTCTTCTTTTGTATCGCTTTAAAAATGGCGAAGAGTATTATGTATTTCCCGGAGGTGGTGTTGAGAGTGGGGAGGAAATTATCAACGCCGCAATCAGAGAAGCCAAAGAAGAAACAGGACTGGACGTAACAATACAGGAGCCTTTATGGGAATATGAAAATAACGGTAGAGTTGAACATTTTTTTCTCATTAGTAAATTCAACGGAGAGTTAAAGATTGGCGGACCCGAAGAAGAAAGACAGTCACCGGATAATGTTTACCGTCTTGAGTGGGTATCGTTTGAAAAAGTACATGACCTAAAATTGTTACCCGAGACGATGAAGAATAGAGTGCTAGAACATTTTTTGAAGTAGGAGCCACTTCCGACTGACAATTTATTAAGCCATAATAAGGTGCAAAAAACTCATCAGTATCGTGTTGGTTACTCTGCCAAAGTCATTATTGAAAGGGGTGCCCTCTTTAAGTTACAGGATTTAATAAATCAGGATAAAAAACTAAGTCGAGCACCTAAGTATTTGTTTATTGTTGATAGAAATTTTAACCTACACCACCAAGATCTGCTAAACAAAGTACTTACAAATTTAAAACAGGAGTATGCTGTCATGTTGGTTGACGTTGGACCTAAACTCAAGTCTCTTGCCGGTGTCGAGTCTTTATATAAAAACCTTAACGAACACAATGTAAAACGCGACTCTGTTATCATTGTTGTTGGCGGAGGCGTTCTTTGTGATACTGTTGGTTTTACTTCTGCGACCTACATGAGAGGTATTTGCACAATTAACATACCAACAACGATGATGAGTTGTGCCGATCCCGTAATGGGAAAGGTTGCCGTTGACCATCTTTCCCAAAAGAATCTTGTTGGTTCTTGGTTTTTCCCATACTTGACACTTGTTGACCCCTCTCTCATAAAGAAAGATATGCCTCGCTATTTTAATACAGGAATTTCAGAAATTATAAAATCAGCTCTTATTTCCGACAAAAACACATTTAACAAGCTAGAGAAAGACATTAAAATTTTGATGAAGGGTGATGAAGAAATAATCAAAAAATACATAGAAATGAGCATCAAAATAAAAATTAAATGTGTAAAGGGTGATGAGCAAGATGTTTATGGTCGGCATTCAAAGTTGAGTTTGGGACACAATTTAGCAGACGTGCTTGAAAGTTTAGCTCCTCCGACAACGATAACTCATGGAGAAGCTGTTGCTTTAGGAATGATTTTTGCGGCTTCTGTAAATAATATTATTGAACACACAAAACTAAGCGAGGAATTGCTTAACAAAACAATTCAGTTGATAAGAGAGGCGGGCCTTCCAATTCAAATTCCGTTTTTAATTGAAAAAGAACAGATAGTCGAGGGTCTTTTAAGGAGTAAAAAAAGTTGCAATAACGCCATTGTTCTGGTATTGGCAAAAGACTATGGTAGGATAGAAACTAAGGAAGTGGATCCCGCGGTTATAAATATGGCATCGGAAACAGTATTAAAGAGATAAAAACATACAATCATGGACATATTTGAAGAAAAAATAAAATTTGAAAAATTGCTATTTACACATAACGTCCAACCGCTTACCGTTGCATATCATGGAAGTTTGTTTCAGGGGAGTACTGATAAAAGTGATATTGACGTGGTTTTAATAGTAGAGAAAATTACACCATCATTGTTTAAGAACCTCAATTCCGTAATCAAGGGGGTGGATGCTCATATGGGTATCAGTGTTGTTTCAACCAGAGAGGCCGGAACAATTTTTGGCGGACTTAAATATTTAGACGCCTTATGTCGACACTATGGGTCAGAGGAAAAATATCCATACGCATATTACAAAATTGCCACTTTAAACGAACAATTTAGGAGAAATGCAACCGAAATGAACTTAAAGAAATGTACAAATATCGCTAAGATAATAACAAAAACTATAAATAATTTTTTAAGTAGCGATTTAGCCATAAACAATAGAACCTTTGATCTGCTCGTTGACTCCATGGAAACAAATCTAAACTTTTTTTACGATCACGAGAAAATCAAGGTCGGTAAATATAAGGAAAAAGTTAAGATTGTTGCTTAAATTTTACATCCACTTTTCAAAAATGATATGGAAAATCATTCTTCTTATGCAGTTGCAATAATAAAACCAGATGCCCATCGCGATGTACTCGCCGGAATGATAGTGGAAGATTTTGAAGAAGAAGGGTTTAGTGTTGTATTAAGAAAAGATATTGCCCTTTCCCAGACACAAGCAGGTAAAATTTATTTTAACGACCATAACCAGCCCAACTTTGTTGATGCGACCCGTAGTCTTATGGGAACTGAAAGAGATAAATTTAGTACGCTTTTGATTTTGAAAAATAAAGAAAGTGAAGGGGGGTTATTGAAAGCCAGAGAGGTTAAAGGCAAAGTAGATTCTGGTGGTATTAGGAAAAAGTATAATCTATACACTAAAGATGAATTAATAAAAAAGGGTTTAGCCGGTGAAGATCTTAGGAATGAGTTGTCGAGAAATCGTCTTCACGTACCAGACACAGATGAGGAAATGTTTGAGATTATAAACTTATTGTTAACAGAAAAGGAGAGACTGGAATTGAAAGATAGGGAACCCGGACTATGTGGTGAGTTAATAATTTTTAATGAGGGGAGAGAAGCAAAAAATGAATTTTTGGAGAGGAAAAACCAGAGGCCAAAATAAAATGAAAAAAAAATTCTACATAACAACTTCAATCATGTAAGCTATGGATGAGAAAATTTTATTAGAAATTTAGAGCTATTTGTGATAGAATTAAGCATGCGAAAAGTTTCCATATCTAAAGATTTACTTCGGGACTTATATCTAAAACAAGGATTAACTACCTATCAAATATCCGAGAAGTTAGGATTTTGTCAAGGTACTGTTTGGAATAGGCTCAAGGAGTATGCTATAAAACCACGGCTGTCTTATATACCCGTTAATTTGTCTAAAAAACAACTTAAGAGTTGGTATATAGATCAAAAACTTTCTACATGGGAAATTGAGAAAAAGTTTGGTTATAGTCGGGGGACATTGTACAAGAAGCTAAAAGAATTTAATTTACCGACAAGAAATATTGCTGAATCGCATATTCGATTTTCACGCAATAATTTCAGTGGGGATATTTTGGAAAAAGCATATCTGATCGGATTTAGAATCGGAGATCTTAATATCACGAAATGTGGACCTCAAAGTGAAACAATAGTTGCAAAATGTGCAACAACCAAACAAGGACAACTCAAATTGTTTAAAAACCTATTTGCACTTTATGGTCACATAATTGAGGGCAAGCCCACAAAAGATAATAAAATAAACATCCAAGCGAACCTAAACCCATCCTTTTCTTTTCTGCTGGACAAAAGCCATGATGGCTATAAATGGGTTTTTAAAAACAAAAAGACTTTTTTTGCTTTTCTGGCAGGATTTTCTGATGCTGAAGGATCATTTTTTATAACTCGAGGACAAGGCGTATTTTCTATTGGCAATTACGACAAACTCCTACTAAACAAGATTAAAGAATTTCTTAAACGATTTGGAGTCGAAACACCTAAGCTTTTAGTTTATTATCAGAAAAATAGGAAAAGTTATAATGGCTACAAAAGTAAAAGCGACTATCACACTCTTCATTGTTCGAAAAAGGAATATTTGCTAAAACTTATAGATCTGCTCTGGCCATACATAAAGCATCCAGACAAATTACAAAAAGCACAGACGGTTAAAGAAAATATTATTGAACGGAATATTAAATTTAGAAATTTTTATCAATCTGCATAGATTATGAGTAAATTTTTTATTAGCACAGCAATACCTTATGTAAATTCTGATCCACATGTTGGTTTTGCGATGGAATTAATTCAAGCCGATGTGATCGCTCGATACCAGCGACTGAAAGGTGATGATGTTTTTTTTATGACCGGAACTGATGAAAATGCTTTGAAAAATGTTCAAGCTGCTGAAAGGGCCAACATCCCAGTTAGAGAATTCATAGATAAACACGCGGAAAGATTCATTGATCTTACTAAAGCAATAAATCTCTCAAATGATGACTTTATTCGGACAACCGAAGAACGACATGTAAAAGGAGCTCAAAAATTTTGGCAAGCTTGTATGAATGCCGGGGATATTTATAAAAAAAATTACAAAGGGTTATATTGTATTGGTTGTGAGGAATTTAAAACAGAAAAAGATCTGGTTGAAGGAAAATGCCCGGAACACGGCATTAAGCCGGAAACCGTACAAGAAGAAAATTATTTTTTCAAATTAAGTAAATACGAAAAAGACCTTTTAAAACTTATCGAATCAGGAGAGTTGATTATTGTTCCAGAGACTCGAAGAAATGAAACACTTCAGTTTATAAGGCAAGGTTTAAAAGATTTTAGTATATCAAGAAGCAAAACCCGCGCAAAAAATTGGGGTATTCCAGTACCAGGGGACGACGAACAGATTCAATATGTCTGGTTTGATGCTCTAACCTGTTATATTAATGCACTCGGGTATGCCGATAATACAGAAGAATTTCAAGAAAGGTGGCAGAAAGGATATACAACGCATCTGCTCGGGAAAGGTGTTAATCGCTTCCATACTATTTATTGGCCAGCAATGCTTATGTCGGCTGGTCTTGCATTACCGAAGAAAGTTTTTGTACATGGATATGTGAATATTGACGGAGAGAAGATATCAAAGTCATTGGGCAATACCATAGATCCGTTTAAAGTTATAGAAAAATACGGCGCCGAAGTGGTCAGGTATTTCTTGTTACGGGAAATCCCTTCCGGAGACGACGGAGATTTTTCCGAGAAAAAATTAATTGACAGATACAATGGTGATTTAGCAAACGGTCTGGGTAATTTAATTCAGAGGGTGGCGACTCTTATTGAAACTGATCTTGATGAGGAATTGATATACAAAAAAGAAAATCTTCTTTCTGGTGTGCCGGAGTTCAGTAAAGAGGAAATTGGTAAGCATATTGAATCTTTTAAACTTCACGAGGCATTGGGATATATCTGGAAATGCATCGGTGACGCCAATGTGCTTGTTAATGACAGAAAACCATGGAAAGAAGTAAAAGAAAGTCCTGAAGAATTTTTAAAAACAATGACCACTTTGATAAAAATGATTAATGAAATTTCTTGGATGCTTTTGCCTTTTATGCCCGAAACAGCCGATAAAATACTTGAATCTTTCGGGGCTGACAAGAGTGCGGAAATTTTAGAAAATTACAAATTTATTGTAAAAAAAGGCGGGATATTATTCCCGCGGTTAGGCTAATTTTTTTCAGCCTCGAGCATTACAAAGAATAATGCTGGAATTAAAATAAAAGACAAAAGTATCCAAGAGACAATAAATTTTTTCCAGTTAAATACTCTAAATCTTTTGTTTATGTAGGTTGTGCCAAAAAGTTCATTTTTTCCACCCCTTGTAATTTTGGCTGAGTCCCTAAGAAACATAAAGGAGACAACTGCTCCCAGGAAGATATATAGCAAAACCAATTCTCCAAAGGTTATGAAGGGCCAGCTTAAAAAAATTGCTACAACTGATGCGATTGCGCTAGCAAAGACGATCACGTTGTTGATCCTCTGTTTTTAAATAATCTGGTAAAATAGTACGGTCAATATAAAACCATGTCAACCATTTTTGATTCCCACTGCCATCCACAGATGGCTCAATATGATAAAGATCGTGAAGAAATGATAGCCCGAGCCCTGAAAGAGGGTGTTTTTATGATTTGTGTGGGAACAGATTTAGAAACATCCCGACAGGGAATTGAATTGGCACAAAAACATGATGGCATGTGGGCTTCTGTTGGGCTACATCCTAACGACAATTTAAATGAAAAATTTGAGCCGGAAAAATATAGAGAATTATTACAGAAAGAAAAAGTGGTCGCGTTTGGAGAAATTGGTTTAGATTATTATCGGACCGAAAAATCGGAAGACCAGAAATTTCAAAAAGAAAGATTCGTCCAGCAATTGGAATTAGCCAAAGAATTTAAAAAGCCCTTGATTCTTCACTGCCGTGACAGTAGGTCAGGAAGTACTGGACGCGCTTATCCTGACATGATTGAAATTTTGAAAAAGGGATATGCAGACAATGGTGGCGTCATACATTCGTTTACGGGTTCCCTGAATGAGGCAAAGCAATTTTTGGATTTAGGTTTTTATTTGGGATTTAACGGGATTATCACCTTCGCACGACAATACGATGAAATAGTCCGCGAAACACCTTTGGATAGAATCATTCTTGAAACAGATGCGCCGTTTTTGACCCCCGAACCGCACCGTGGTAAACGAAACGAACCTGCTTATGTTGTTGAAGTGGCTAAAAAGGTGGCTGAACTAAAAAATGAGCCATACGAAAAAGTAATAGAACAAACTACTGAAAATTGTAAAAAATTATTCCGCCTGCTATGATTTACAAATCTTCTTAGTTCTTTGGAGAATTTAATGAGACTCGTTCTTGGTAGTGATTTACATGGTTATTTACCAAAAAAGATTCCCGAAGGAGACATCATGATTTTGGCAGGGGACATATTGCCCGATAACGATGTTCACTCTTTTGTTCGCAACCAACTTAATCCTTGGTTCCAAAATGCTCCGGTTGGTAGTATTGTTTTAACTTGGGGTAATCATGACTGGCACGCCTTTAATGAATTTATTGGTGTTTATCATGCAATTGTTTTAGTTGAGGAACATGTAACAATAAACAAGGTCAAAATATATGGATCTCCCTGGAGCCTCCCCTTTAACAGGTGGGCATGGATGGCTCCTGAAAAGACTTTGAAAAAGATATACAAAGAAATACCAAATGATGTTGATGTTATTGTCAGCCATACACCACCATATGGTTTTTGTGACAAGGCTAATGATGGGCATTTGTGTGGTAGTCGATCGTTGCTAAAGAGGATGGAATCTTTGTCGAATTTGAAATTAATTGTGTGTGGTCATATTCACGAAGCAAGAGGTCGTGAATGGATTGTCGCGAATGTCAGTTCTATGGGTAATCGTGAGGGTTATTATTTTCCCTATTCTAATCCGTGGACAATTATAGATATTTAAAGAAGCCAAGCTTCTTTTTGATTTGTAGACGTAATTTTGATATGGTGTGTCCGGCTGTTTTTAAACGGAGAAATGCAGTGAAAGTTCTAATCCAGAGCTTCAGTCTTAAAAGAACAGGTTATCCGGCCGACAAAACCGGCAAGGGCGGGGGCTTCGTATTTGATTGTCGAGCGATAGATGCCTATGATTATTCTTTACAAGATAATTCCGATGCTCCATTTTCACATATGCATCTGACAGGATTAGATCCCGAGATTGTCGATGCTCTTAATAAAGATTTAGGCACTCAGAAATTCTATGAAGCGGTTTGCGTTTTGGTTTTGATGGGTCTATATAAATGCATCAGGCGTGACCATAAGATTATGTCTGTCAATTTTGGCTGTACTGCTGGTCAACACCGGAGTGTTTATTTGGCAGAACTTCTTGCAAAGGATATAAGCTTATCCTTTCCCGAAGTAGAGGTTGAGCTAGTCCATTTGGAACGATCTTATTGGCCACAAAATAGTTAATCCCGCAATTGGCGGGGTTTTGATTTTTAGTTTCTATTTAGATATACTAACTTTCAAGTTTGTTAACAAATAAAAAGGAGCGATGTGCCCCTAAAGACGGGATTGATATTGGGACCGGGTGCCTTACGCGGAGCATATGGAGCTGGGGTAGCGAGTGTGTTGGGTCGGCATATAGATTTTTATCGTATTTATGGATCGTCAGTGGGTGCTTTTACTGCAACCTTTCTTGTGACTAAACAGTTTGATGTCATGCTTGATATTTGGAGGAATCATGTTCATGGGAAACTGCTCATAAATTTTAAAAATCCACTAATAGGAAGAAATGTTTTAGATACGGAGTATTTAACATCTTTATTCAAAAAAGAAAAACATTTTTTGGATTTAGAAAAAGTTTCCCGAGAAAGGGGTAGATTGAATCATGTCCTTACTAATTGCTCTTCCGGTGAAGCTGAATACCTTTGTCCTGATGGCGATAGCGTCTTTCATGGCATGATTGCTTCTTCTGCTATTCCATACGCACACCCAGCTGTAAAAATAAATGGTAAATATTTTTATGATGGAGGGCTTTCTGATCCGTACCCTCTAAATAAAGCCATCAATGACGGAAATGACAAGGTGATAGTTGTTTCTAACTTTTACTCAAACTATGATCCCAAGCCAGTGTATAGATTTTTGCAAGTTGCCGTAAGATTAGAAGAAAAACACGAGAATAGTATAAGGTTTGTTGAGGCAAGTAGTTGTATAAATTCTAATGTGTTCTTGCTTAGACCATCACGACAAATCCTTAATGATGTTATTGATAGGGACAAGAGTAGGATAAACGCAACCATTGATCAGGGTATCGAAGACGCAGAGCAGTTTTTAAGATGTTTTAAGTACACACATATGGCGGGTTAATTAGTTAGTATTCTCTTAGAAATTCATTCGGGCTTTTTCCGTTTAATCCGCAGTGTTCAAGGTCGTTGTAATATATATTCCACTTTCTT
>Ga0209541_10005051_pt1 | contig 23133 bp, 19 predicted proteins | sample RifCSPlowO2_01_FD_184027 | JGI IMG/M metagenome (GOLD analysis project Ga0209541, IMG submission 184027) | Groundwater microbial communities from Rifle, Colorado - Rifle CSP2_plank lowO2_0.1 (SPAdes) (version 2) | ecosystem: Environmental > Aquatic > Deep subsurface > Groundwater | place...
TCGCGCCCGCCGAGGGCGCGACCGAGCTCGCTGGCCAGACAACCCGAGAGGCAAATTAGGCCCTCGTGGTGTTGACGGAGCAAGTCTTTGTCCATTCTTGGTTTGTAATAGTAACCCTCAAGGTTGGCGGCGGTGACAAGTTTAATCAAGTTTTGGTAACCAGTCGGATTGGCGGCGAGGAGCGTCAAGTGAAAACGTTTATTGTCAAGGCTCGGTTCTTTGTCGTGGCGACTGCGGTTGGCGATGTAAGCCTCGACGCCGATGATTGGTTTAATCCCGTTGGCCAGGCAGGCCTTATAGAAATCAATCGCGCCGTAGAGATTGCCGTGATCGGTTAGAGCCAAGGCTGGCATGCCGAGCCGCTTGGCTTTAGCCACCATCGGTTCGATCTTCGAAATACCGTCAAGGAGCGAATAACAGCTGTGATTATGGAGATGGACGAAAGCCATAGTATAATAGTTGATTATAACAGCGAAAAATCAAAATTCTAAATATCTAATCGGTATTGACGAGGCCGGACGCGGGCCCTTGGCCGGGCCGGTCAGCGTGGCGGCGGTGGTGCTACCGCCAAGGACTACCCTTTTAAAATCTTCAAGGGTAGTCCTTGGCGACGGTCGGTTACGAGATTCAAAGCATTTAACGCCGGCGGCGCGCGAAGAGTGGTTTCGTTGGTTGAAGAAACAACAAGCCGTCGGCCGACTCTATTTTTCCGTTTCGCTCGTGGGCGAAAAAATCGTTGATAGTAAAGGTATTGTGCCGGCGGTCAAAATTGGGATTCGGCGCGTGCTTTACAGATTGCAGATGAGTCCAGACGATTGTCGCCTCCGGCTTGACGGCAGCCTCAAGGCGCCGGCCAAATACCTAAATCAGCAGACCGTCATCAGAGGCGACAGCACGGTGCCGATTATTATGTTGGCTTCGATCGCGGCCAAGGTTCGGCGCGACCGCCGAATGATGCGTCTCGCTCGACGCTACGTCGGTTACGGTTTTGAGATTCATAAGGGTTACGGCACGAGAAAACACTACGCGACGCTTCGGCGGCGCGGCCTGTCGCCGCTTCACCGCCGCTCATTCTTGAAAAAATTGTTTTTGAGGTGATGATCGTTGACTTGATGCAGGGCGACGATAAATAAGCTCTCGCTCCAGCCGAGTGGCGCGTTGTCGTTGTATTTGGTGGAATTGGAAAGATAGAGTTCCGGAATCACGCCGTCTCTCGTGACTGTCTTCTTGGCCTGATCCAAAAAATACTCGGCCTTGGCAGGGTTACCGAGCTGATCGTAGATAATGGCCAACCAGCTTAAGCCAAAGGTCCACTCGGCTTCTTCGGACCAGCCGTCCGGATTTTTGTTGTAATAGTGGTCGCCCTTGTAGCGGATAACGCCTCGTTTTTTCAACAAATGATATTCCACATTCTGGAGAATCGCCGTTGTTTCAACCTCATCAGCAACAGCAAAAGGCCAAATGAGCGACAGCAGAGCTAAATCAACAAACTTGCGTTTTGATTCCCGCGGGAGTATCGCCTGGAGCGTCTGTCGCCCCTTCCCAATCAGTTCAGGGGGAACAGAGATTCCCTCAACCTGCCGGATCGCCTCGAGACCGGCTAAACAGGCGCCGACGGAAGAGGCGTGGATTTCTTCATTTTCTTCCCACATGCCGAAATCAGCGTCGTGCCAGTATTCGAGCGTGGAGAGATACCAGACCAGTTTTTGGACCACACGGCGTTCGTTCTCGTCGGCGATGATTAATCCTTTTTTCTTTTTCTCCAACTGGCCGATCTTGAACAGGATGCAGCCGATTGAGTCATTTTGTTTATTGCCCCATTCTTCCCAGTATTCATCAAAGGTCTCCGGATGATAACGGGGATGAATGTATTGATAAGTATATTCTGGTTTTTGGCTGATGGCGTAATCAATCTTGGGCTCATGTTTTTTGAAGATATCCAGAATGGTGCGGTAGGTTTTTCTGACGGTTTTGAAGTCGCCCAGCACCTCAAAGGCCAAACACTCGTAGAAGTTGTCTCGGAGCCAGGCCTTGTCGTAGCCGGTCGAGACATCTTTTTGAGACGCGGCGAACAAACCGGATCGGTATTGCAGATTTTTGAGAATTTCGAGGTGTTGAGCAATGAGTTGGTCGTAGATGGGATGAGGTATGGCGATCGTTTTCATCGCTTTATTTTACTTTCTTTTCTCTTCTCTGGCCAGATTTGCCCGCGGTTGGGAAGGGTGCTAGGATTTAGCTATGGTTGTTCGGATGAGACATACCCGGTCGCAGACGCGCCAGCGCCGTTCGCATCACGCGCTTCGGCCGCCGCGTCTGTCCAAATGCGCCAAGTGCGGCGAGCCGCACTGGCGCCACCGGATGTGTCTTAACTGCGGTAGTTATCGCGGCCGAATGGTCATTGACGTGGCGGCGAAGCTGGCCAAAAAAGCCAAGAAGCAAAAAGCGAAGAACCAGTCACGTTAGAAAATTGACATTTAATATAGCCATGGCCAACAGGCATTTGTCACGGAGCCTCGCGGTGCAATCCCTTTTCGAGTGGGATTTTAATTGTTTGCCGGCTTCGCCGGCCGGCCGACTGCCGCCGGTGCGGGCGATTTTGGAACGCAACCAGCGTGAATTCGCGCCCGGCCTCGAGGACGGTTCTTTCAGCCAGCAGTTAGTTGACGGCGTGATGGCCCATCAGTCGGAAATTGATCAGATCATTGCCAAGGCCGCGCCCGAGTGGCCGATCGAGAAGATCGCCATCACCGATCGCAATGTTTTGCGCCTCGGTCTTTACGAACTCCTGTTTGCTGATCGGCGCGAGGTGCCAGCGCGCGTGGCGATTAACGAGGCAATTGAGCTGGCCAAAACTTTCGGCGGCGAGTCGAGCGGTAAATTCGTCAATGGCGTTTTGGGCACGGTCTATAAGGAAATTGGCGAGCCGGGTAAAGATGAAGTGCCGGCTAGGAAACGTCGGATCAAGGAGGCGCGTTATGAAGATTTGCCGGTGGAGATTTTGGGCGGGGCGGTGATTTACACCCACCGTTCGACGGACGGGGCCTTGCTCGTCGCTTTAGTCCACGACATTTTCGGTTATTGGACTTTCTCCAAGGGGCATATTGAACCGGATGAAGATGCTAAGACCGGTACTATTCGGGAAGTTAAAGAAGAACTGTCACTCGAGATTAAGATTAAAGCCGAGATTGGCTCGAACGAGTATCTGGCCAGCGATCCGGCCAAGGGCAAGATCAGAAAACGCGTTACCTATTTTCTGGCTGAAGCGGAAGATTTGAATCAGCTCTATTTGAACCAGAATCAGGGGCTCGACGACGCGCGCTGGTTCCCGGTCGAAGCTATTTTGGATTTAAAAATGTACGACGATATCTTACCGATCGTAACCAAGGCGATTAAATTATTATCTGGCGGTCAGCAAACATGAACCACCTGCCAGATTTTACCCAATTGGCCAGGCGCCTGGGACTGACTTTCCGCGAACCGAAACTTTTTCGGCAGGCCCTGACTCATCGTTCGTTTTTGAATGAGTATCGCGCCGCCGACTGGGAACACAACGAGCGGCTTGAATTTTTAGGTGATGCGGTGCTGGAATTGGTGATGACCGATTACCTTTTCCGCCGTTATCCGGAGAGGAGCGAAGGTGATCTGACCGCCTACCGCGCGGCGCTCGTCAATACCCAGACGATTGCCGAGGCGGCGTCCGAGCTTGGCGTTAATGAGTATCTCTTGCTTTCCCGTGGCGAGGCTAAAGACACCGGGCGCGCTCGAGCCGTCATTCTCGCCAATACCTTCGAAGCGGTTATCGGCGCCATCTATCTTGATCAGGGTTTGGAGACGGCCAGACAGTTTATTGAAAAACATTTAGCCAGTCGGGTGGCGGCGCTGGTCGCCGAACGGCGCTGGCAAGACGCGAAAAGTTTTTTCCAAGAGCGGGCCCAAGCCATGGCCGAAGTCACGCCGACTTATGAAGTGTTGGACGAACTTGGCCCGGATCACGATAAAATGTTCACCGTCGGCCTCTACCTTGGCTCGGAGCTCGTGGCCACCGGCGCCGGTCATTCTAAGCAGGAAGCGGAACAGGCGGCGGCCAGGACCGCCCTGGCCGCCCGCGGCTGGCTTGATTAATCTATGCGTCTTGAACGATTGGCTCTGACCGGTTTTAAATCATTCGCTAAGAAGACCACCCTCGTTTTCGACGCACCGGTGGTCGGCATCGTCGGACCGAATGGCTCGGGCAAATCAAATATCGCCGAGGCCGGCCGCTGGGTTTTGGGGGAACAGTCGCTTAAATCATTGCGCGGGCGGCGGGGAGAAGACTTTATCTGGCATGGCAGTCTAACCGCGGCCCGATCCAATCGAGCTAGCGTGGCGATCACTTTTGATAATCGCGATCAGGTTTTTCCGGTTGCGGCGTCAGAGATTGAGATTAGTCGCGAGGTCTATCGCGACGGCACCAATCATTATTTAATCAATCAGTCCGAAGTTCGCTTTAAGGATTTGACCGAATTGTTGCATCAGGTTTCGCTCGGATCGTCCGGTTACCACATCATCAGTCAGGGCGAGGCCGACCGAATTTTAAACGCTAGCCCCGGCGATCGGCGGGAAATTGTTGAAGTTGCTCTTGGCCTCCGGCTCTACCAATGGCAGATGGCCGAAACGGAGAAGAAGTTGCTGAAAACCGAGGAAAATTTACAGCAAGTCGAACTCTTGCGTCAAGAAGTGGCGCCGCACTTGCGGTTTCTTAAAAAAGAGATGGAGAAATTGGAACGGGTGCGAGTTTGGCGGCGGGAGTTGAAAGAGTTGGCTTTCGACTATTTCGGCCGCGAGGCGGCGCATCTGGCGGCCGAACGAGCGCGTCTGGAGGATTTTGAATTCGATGTTCGAATCAAGCTAGAACAGTTAGTTCGACGTTTGGACGGTTTGGCCGAGATCGCGACTGGCGAAACCGGCGGCAGACGGGAACAATTGGCCGCCGTCGAGAAACATATTCGAGAATTCATGGGCCAACGCGAAATTCTTACTCGGCGTCTCGGTCAAATTGAGGGTTTGCTCGAAGCGGGTAAGAAGTTCCCGACTGTTGGCGGCGAGATCGTTGAGCCTGGTCGCGTCAGTGGCTGGGCTGCGGCGATCGAAGCGGTGATTGAACAAGTCAAAAACCTGGTTGATCTGAATCTCATTCGCGCGGCCTGGGAGAAAATCAGCGTGGTGGTCGAGGAAATGAAACAAGCGGCTCACAAACTCGGCCATGATCAATCTGAAGTCTCACCGCTAAAAACGGAATTTTTGCAGAAACAGGAAGAACTGGGGCGTGTTAATCAAGGGCTGGTCGCGGCCGAGGCAACGATCGCCTCGCTTCGTCAGACTCTGGAGGCCGCCGCCGTCAGTCGCGGCGAGCGCGAACGCGCGCGTTTGGAACTGAAATTTGAGATTTCGGCCGAGCGGGCAAAATTTGACGCCGCGGGCGGTGACCGCGATCGGCTGGAGATCCTCCAAGCGGAATTTGACCGGGAACTGGCCGAGGCCGCGGCCCTAACCGATCGCGAACTTTTGGATTATCAGCCGCGAGCGACGGTGGCCGGAAGCGAAACGACCGCGCGCGCCGAGCAGGCGGCGCGGCAGAAAAAAATAGAACGGCTCAAACTGAAACTTGAAGAGGCGGGCCTTGGTTCGAGCGACGTCGTTGCCGAGTACGAGCAGGCGTCAGGGCGCGAGGCGCACCTCGCGCGCGAGGTCGAGGATCTTGAGACGAGCGTTAAATCCTTAAATCAGGTCATCGCCGATCTGAAACGAAAGATTGATGATGAGTTTGCCAGCGGTCTAGAGAGGATCAATCGCCAGTTTCAGGAATTTTTCGTCCTGTTGTTCGGCGGCGGCCGAGCGGCGCTCGGTTTGAGCGAGGAAAAGGGGGAGGGAATCGAGGCCACGGTTTTGGATCCGGGTTTGGAAATTGATGTCAGTCTGCCCCGGAAACGGATCCGGGGTTTGGAAATGCTCTCTGGCGGCGAACGCTCGCTCACCTCGATTGCTCTTCTTTTCGCTTTGTCCCGCGTTCATCCGCCGCCGTTTATGATACTTGATGAGACCGACGCGGCGCTGGACGAAGTCAACTCGAGAAAGTACGGCGAGATGGTAGCGATGCTCGCCAAAGAAACCCAACTTATTCTCATTACTCATAATCGCGAAACCATGTCGCGGGCCGATGTGATTTATGGCGTGACCATGGGCGCGGACGGCGTCTCGCGTCTCCTCTCCATCAAATTCGACGAGGCCGTTTCCTACGCCAAGACATAAAATGCTCGTTTAATCTGTGTTTACACAAACGCGAAGTCAATCATCCGCTGGGGGAGATTGACGGCGATGATTTTAATCCGAACGCGGTCGCCCAAGCGAAAACGCCGTTTGGTGCGCTCACCAACCATAGCGTAATTTTTCTCATCGAAAACATAATAATCATCCGCCAATTCATTTAAGCGGACCATGCCTTCGGCCAGGGTCTCGGACTCCTGGACATAAATACCCCATTTGGCGAGGCCCGAGATAACCCCATCCATTACTTGGCCCACTTTGTCTTGCATAAATTCAGCTTGCTTGTACTTGATAGATTCGCGCTCGGCGTCTTGGGCGTCCAGTTCGCGCGTTGAGCAATGGGCGCTTAGCCGGCGATATTCTTTGAGTGTTTCCGGCGGCGGTTCTTGACCGGCCAAATAAATTTCCAGTAAACGATGGACCATAATGTCCGGGTAGCGTCTGATTGGCGAGGTGAAGTGGGTATAGTAGGGAAAGGCCAGTCCGTAGTGGCCGATATTTTTCGTGTCATAAACCGCTTTAGCCATGGCGCGCATCGCCGCGGTTCTGATCATGGTCTCTTCAGGTTTGCCCGACACCGACTCAAGAAAGTCATTCAGGTCGCGGCTCCTGACGCGGCCTTTTTTGACGGGCAGACGGTAGCCGAGCGGCCGGAGAAAATTCGCCAATTGTTCCAGTTTTTCTTGATCCGGCAAATCGTGGACGCGGTAGACGAACTTGTTGTCGCTGTCGCGGACGAGTCGCGAAACATACTCGGCCACGGCGCGGTTGGCGAGGAGCATAAAATCTTCCACCAGGAGATGAATCGCGGTCCGGACTTTTTTATAAACCCGCACGGGCCGGCCCGCGGCATCAAGCTCAAATTTAATCTCCTCATTTTCAAAAGTGATGGCCCCGCCGGCGATCTTTTTTTCCCGTAGGCGCTCGGCCAAGCGGTTGAGCGCGGCTAATTCTTGATGGAACTGACCGTAACCACGATCAAGTACTTCCTGACCCTCTTCATAGGTGAACCGTTTAGCCGAACGGATAACAGTCTTGGCAAATTTCCGATCCGCAATCTCACCTCGATCAGTCAAAGTGAAAATAGCCGAGTAAGTCAGTTTGTCTTCTTGAGGATTTAAACTGCAGAGATCATTGGACAGAATTTCCGGTAGCATCGGAATGGTCCGATCCACGAGGTAAATGGAGGTGGCACGTTTTTTGGCTTCGTCGTCGAGCGCGGTGCCGGGCCGGATGAAGTGGGAAACATCGGCAATGTGTACTCCTACTTCCCATTTACCACCGCCGATCTCTTTTAACGACAGCGCATCGTCGAAATCTTTGGCATCAATCGGGTCAATAGTAAAAGTCGGCCGCGCGCGGTAATCAAGGCGCCGGCTGATTTCGGCCGCGCGTCCGGCGGCCTCGCGCGTTTTAATGGCCTGCGCTTCACGCTCGACCGCCGGCGGAAAACCAGTGCGGAAACCGCGATCAAGCACAATGGCGCGCATCTCGGTCTCGTGCGCGCCCGGCCGGCCGATCACCTCGAGCACTTCACCGAGTGGGTCTTTTTTGGGATCGTCCCATTTAATTATTTTGGCGAAGACCTTGTCGCCGGTCTTGGCTTGCCCCATTTTCTCTGGAGGGATTAGAATATCTTTATAAACGCGTTTGTCATCCGGCACGAGGTAAGAGAAGCCGTTTTCGGCTTCGAGTACGCCGACGAATTCCAGTTTCTTGCGCTCAAGGATCTCGACGACAGTGCCGGTTTGATTTTCCTCGCCGCCATTTTTAGGAGTTACCGCTTCGTGGTGAATCAAAACCCGAACGCGATCGCCATGGAGAGCAGTTTTTAGATTAGCCGAATCAATCTCGATGCTTGGGCTTTTAGGATCAATGCTGACATAGCCAATCCCTTTGCCTGAAATCCGAATCAGCCCTTCAATATATTTTTCCTTCACGCTCGTTACGATAACATTGTTTGACTGATTTCTCAAATCCAAAAATTTGCCAAAAACAAAAAAAGGCGATGTATCCCGTTGTGGCCGAGAAGCTGGGAAGGTCTAACTAATGTTGAGTCAATTTTTAATTAAACAATTAAATAAAGCAAAGTATAAAATTTTGCCCGATGGCGCTTACTTTGCTTCTATCCCATGACTTCGTGGAGTATGGGCCAGTGCTGGTACTTTGGAGGATTGCCGGACTGAATTGCAATCTGTTAATGAGAAATGACAAATTTTCTTATTTCTGCTAGTCTGTAAAATCTATGCTAATGATCAGATTACAGCGCGTGGGACGGAAGCACGATCCGGCGTTTCGATTGGTGGTGGTGGATCGCCGCCGTTCGACGAAAAGCGGCCGCTTCATTGAGATTTTAGGCTCGTATCATCCGCGCCGGAAGACCGCGAGCGTCAAGCCGGAACGGATTAAGCATTGGCTGGCATTCGGCGCCAAGGCCTCGGGCACGGTCCACAACCTCTTGGTGGATCAAAAAATAATTTCTGAACCTAAAATCAATGTTTTGCCATCAAGGAAGAAAGGTAGAGTTGAGGGAGAGTTGACAAAAAATACTTGATATGCTAACTTAAATGGTGGAGATTTAAGTTAGCGCGCGCTGGCTTAAAACAAGGCCTTTGATAGGAGGAATACTGATGCTGACAGAGCAAACAGACCTTACGCAATTGGGACCATTCCACGAGGCAATCACGTGGTTGATCCGGACGGCCTCGCCCGAGCAAATGAATGTATTGCGGATGCTTCTCAAAACGACCCAAGTGCAGAAGGGGCATGACGGAATCATTATTGCATGGGAGCGGCGACGAGCAGAGTTAGCTGAGGAGTATGGATTATTTGACTTTGACTGCCTTGGTGATGTGGCAAACGATCTCCTCGCGCAGAAGCAGGCGGCCGAAGCCGCGGCGACTAATCTTAGTCGGAGTTTTGATTTCGACGGTAAGGAACGCGCCCTGATGATTGTGATCGAGAAGATCTTCGGCATTCTTCAGAACAGAACTAGACATTGGAGAGAGAAGGATGGTGATCATCTTGCGAAGTTGTTTGAAGTAGCTAAGCGGATTAATTGGGCTAAAAACGAGGAAGACTTCAAGATCGCGATCACCGATCTGCAATCGCAATAACGACGAACCCTGTCAACACCGAGTGTTGACAGGGGGCAAAGCGCCGACCATTTCGGGTCCGGCGCTTTTTTCTTTTAAATCTTGACGAAAACGGCCCCAGCCGTATAATCTAAGTTAGCTGTATTTGGTTGGTCGAACGAACGGCGGAAATTTAGCAGGTTATCAGTTAGAATTAAACGATTATGCCAGAGAAGCACAGCGATCAGGAGTTTCTTGAGTTTGTGGTCAAGTCCTTGGCGGATAATCCAAGCGAGGTCAAGATTACCCGCAAGGTCGATGAGATGGGCGTGTTAATGACGCTTGATCTCAACCGCGAAGACATGGGCAAGATCATTGGCCGGCAAGGCAACACCGCTAAGGCGATCAGGACCTTGCTCCGCGTCGTAGGGATGAAGAATAACGCTCGGGTGAATCTAAAAATCAATGAGCCCGAAGGCGGGTCGCGAGAGGGGAGAACCGCTTCGGCCAGCGCCTCGGTGGACGAAGTAATGAATGACCTCAAGGAGTAAGGTCTTGATTTGACTTTTCATTTAATCACGATTTTCTCTGAAATTTCCGCCAGTTATTGGCGGTATGGAGTAATCGGCCGCGCCGTGAGGCGCGGCCTGGTTCGGATCAAAGTTTACAATCTGCGAGATTTTAGTTTGGATAAAAAGCATCATCGAGTGGATAACCGACCTTACGGCGGCGGACCGGGAATGGTGCTTGAGGCTCGGCCGATTGTTCGGGCAGTGGAGAAAATTAAGCGCCAGACCCGAGGCAAAAAGTGCCAAGTGATTATTTTGTCACCGGCCGGGAAGCAGTTTACGAATCTGGAGGCCGCGCGCTGGGCCAAAGATTACGACCATCTTATTTTAATCGCCGGCCGTTATGAGGGCATTGACGCCAGAGTACGCCGGCTGATCCCGGGCGCCCGGGAAGTCTCGGTCGGGCCTTATGTTTTGACTGGCGGCGAACTGCCGGCGATGGTGATTATAGACGCGGCCGCGCGGCATATCCCGGGCGTTCTGGGCGACGACGAATCATTGGAGGAAAGACGGCCAGCCAGTCGTGAGGTTTATACGCGGCCGGAAGTCATTATTCATCGCGGCCGGCGTTACCGCGTGCCCAAGGTTCTGCTCTCCGGCCACCATCAGAAAATAGGTCAGTGGCGGAAGAGGAGATGACTTTATCCACAGCCGTTGATTGACAAGGTTGACAGAATTTACCAATAAGCTAGAATGTCTTTCCGTAATTGTCTGATTGCGTTGAGATTGTTCGACCGACTCGTTTTAAAGTATAGTTTTAGCCGCCTTTTCGATATTTTAATCTCGCGGCCTAATTTTTTGTTTTGTTTACCCATCTAAATCTAATGGAGAAAAAATATTTTTCTAAATATCAAGAGCCGCTTCTCGCCCTGCCCGATCTCATCAAAATTCAAAAGGACTCTTATCAGTGGTTGACGACCGATGGATTAAAAGATCTCTTCCGCCAATTCTCGCCGATCAAAGATTACTCGGAGAAAAAATTTGAATTGTCGTTTCTCGATTTTGCGCTTGACCCGCCGAAGTTTGACGAGTATCACGCGATCGAGAACCATCTTTCTTACGACACGCCTCTGCGGGTTAGAATGCGTCTCCTCAATAAGGTCTTCAAGCAGGAAAAGGAACAAGAAATTTTTCTGGCCGATTTCCCTCTTATAACCGATCACGGCACCTTCGTCATTAACGGTAACGAACGAGTCGTTGTGCCGCAGCTGGCTCGCAGTTACGGCGTTTTCTTTACCGAGAATGAGATCCGCGGCCGCAAGTACTTTGGCGCCAAAATTATTCCGTCCGGCGGCGCCTGGGTGGAGTTTGAGACCGAGGCGGACGATTGCCTCTGGGTGCGCATCGACCGCAAGCGCAAGTTCCCTTTTTCCTATTTGCTGAAAGTTTTTGCCGATTTGGCCGGGAAAAATTTAACCAGTGATGACATTAAAACTTTGTTTGCCGAGACGAAGAGCGAACGGCCGTATGTGGAGAAGACGCTCGCTCGCGACACCGCGAGTGCGAGCGACGAGGCTTTTCTTGAGATTTATCGCCGCTTGCGCGATTCCGATCTCGCCTCGACGGCTTCGGCACGCGAATTCATCACCGCGCTTTTCTCCCGCGAAAAATATGATCTCTCCGCCGTCGGCCGACTCCGGCTCAATAAACGTTTCGAGCGGACGCGTCCCGAGACCGCTGAAACCAGAACTTTAAACCTCGAAGACCTAGTGGCCATTATCCGCCACATCATTGAGCTCAACAATACTCCGGACGCCGTTGGAGACGACATTGATCATTTGGGACTCCGCCGCGTGCGTTGCGTTGGCGAGATGCTTCAGCAGAAGCTTCGCATCGGCCTAATCCAAATGCGGCGTAACATTCAGGACCGGATGTCGACCATTGATTCCAACGCCACTTTACCGGTGCAGTTCTTGAGTCCGCGGCCGCTCCAGGCGCGCCTTAAGGAATTTTTCACCACCAATCAACTCTCGCAGTTCATGAATCAGAAGAATATTTTGAGCGAGCTTGAGCATTTGCGGACGCTCTCGGCTTTGGGACCGGGCGGGCTGACGCGTAAACGCTCTGGGTTAGAGGTTCGTGACGTCCATACCTCTCACTACGGACGGATCTGTCCCATTCATACGCCTGAGGGTCCGAACATTGGTTTAATTTTACATCTCGCCAATTACGCGCGAATCAACGAGTTCGGCATTATTGAGACGCCGTACCGGAAGGTTAAGAATGGCCAGATTACTTCCGAGGTTGTTTACCTAAATGCTTTGGAGGAAGAAAATTATGCTATTGCCCACGGCAGCGTTTCCTTTGATGGTCATTGGCGCTTGATCGAAGCCCAGGTTGAAGTTCGGCAAGACATGCGTCCGACCTTGGTGCCGCGCCTCGAGGTCGATTTCATCGAAGTTGCCCCTTATCAGCCGTTCTCGGTGGCGACCTCGCTCATTCCTTTCCTCGAACACGATGACGCTAACCGGGCGCTGATGGGCTCTAATATGCAGAAACAAGCTATCCCCTGCGTCACCTCGGAATTTCCGCTGGTGGCGACCGGGATGGAAAGTCGAGTGGTGCGCGATTCTGGCCGGCCGGTGTTCGCTCGGTCAGCGGGTAGGGTAACCAAAGCTGACGGTCAGAAGATTGTGGTCGAGACCGAGGGTCAGGAAGAATCCTATCAGTTGATCAATTTTCGCAAAACTAACGACAATACTGTTTTTCATCATCGGCCGGTGGTGGCGCCCGGCGAGAAAGTTCGGCGCGGCGACCTCCTCGCCGACACGGCCTCAAGCGTCGACGGGCAACTGGCGATCGGGCAGAACATCTTGGTCGCCTTCATGTCTTGGGGCGGAGCCAATTACGAAGACGCGATTATCATTTCCGAACGGCTCGTTAAGAACCATATTTTTTCGAGCGTCTACATTGAAGAATTTAAGACCAATGTCCGTGATACCAAACTTGGACCCGAGGTGACAACGCCAGACATTCCGAATGTCGGCGAGGTTAAGCTGCGGAATCTTGATGAAGACGGAATCGTTCGGATCGGCGCTGAAGTCCAACCTAACGACATTCTGGTAGGCAAAATTACTCCGAAGGGAGAAACGGAACTCACGCCGGAAGAGCGATTACTCCGCTCAATTTTCGGTGATAAGGCTCGAGATGTGAAAGATACCTCGAAACGGGTCCCGAACGGCAAGGAAGGCAAGGTGACCGGCGTTCGGGTCTTCACTCGCGAACGCGGAGACAAATTGGAATCCGGCATCACCAAACGTATTCATGTGGAGATTGCGGAGTTGCGGAATATCTCGGTGGGCGATAAACTCTGCGGCCGTCACGGCAACAAGGGGGTGATCGCTAAAATTTTGCCCGAGGAGGATATGCCGTACTTGGCTGACGGGACGCCGGTGGATGTGATCCTAACTCCCTTGGGAGTGCCGGGCCGGATGAACCTCGGTCAGATTTTTGAGATGCAGTTAGGTCTGGCGGCTAAGGCTCTGGGTTACCAGGCGATCACCCCGGCCTTCTCCGGCGTGACGGAGGCGGAGATCAAGTCGGAACTTACGCGCGCTGGCTACCCTAAAACCGGCAAGGTCAAATTGATTGACGGACGCACGGGCGAAGCCTTCAATCAGGAAACAGCCATTGGTTATATGTATTTGTTGAAGCTTGATCATATGGTCAAGGATAAAATCCACATGCGCTCGGTTGGTCCGTACTCGTTAATTACTCAACAGCCGTTGGGTGGCAAGGCTCAACGCGGCGGTCAGCGTTTTGGAGAGATGGAAGTTTGGGCGCTCGAGGGCTATGGCGCGTCTTACACCTTGCGGGAAATGATGACGATCAAATCAGACGACATTGTCGGTCGTTCCCAGGCCTTTGACGCCATCATTAAGAATGAGCCGATCAATGAACCGCATTTGCCGGCTTCTTTTGACGTGATGCTCAATGAGCTAAGGGGTCTCGCGCTCAATGTGGAGTTAAAGAAAATTTAAATCCATGGCCGAATCGACCGATTTTAATGCCATTTCGCTCAAACTCGCTTCACCCGACGATATTCGAAGTTGGTCTTACGGCGAAGTGACGAAAGCCGAAACCATCAATTACCGCACTGGCCGATCCGAGCGCGGCGGGCTTTTTGACGAACGGATTTTCGGTCCGGAAAAGGACTACGAGTGTTACTGCGGCAAGTACCGCCGGATCCGTTATCGCGACATCATCTGCGAACGCTGCGGCGTCGAGGTGACGCGCTCGATTGTCCGGCGCGAGCGGATGGGTCACATTGAACTGGCCAGCCCGGTGGCTCACATCTGGTTTCTGCGCAGTGTGCCGTCGCGGATCGGTTTGATTCTTGATGTCTCGATCAATGACCTCGAAAAGGTCATCTATTTTGCCGGTTACATCATTACTCAGGTTCATGACGAAGAGCGGACGCGGATTCTTAAAGAGATCGATAGCGAATACAAGACCAAAGTTAAGGGCCTCTTGGATGAAAGGAGCCGCGAAAAATTAAAGGAAATTTTACTCGAAGCCAAACGGCAGTTAAGCCGTTTGGCTCCTGGTCAGGTGCTTGACGAGGTCGCCTACCATCGTTTGTCTCTTAAGTACGCGTCGGTGTTTGAAGCTGGCATTGGCGCCGAGGCGGTGTGGCAAATTTTTAAGAATCTTGATCTCGGCGCCGAGATCAAGAAATTGGGCGGCCAATTGAAGCAAGTCAGCGCCGCCGAGCGTCTGCGTCTGCAGCGCCGCTTTAATCTTCTGACCTCGATGAACAAGGCCGGCCTCCGGCCGGAATGGATGTTCTTGACGGCGGTGCCGGTAATCCCGCCGGACCTCCGGCCGATTGTGCCGCTTGACGGCGGCCGTCATGCCACGAGCGATGTTAATGATCTCTACCGTCGGGTGATCAATCGCAATAATCGGTTGAAAAAATTAAAGGAGCTGGCCGCGCCGGAGGTGATTTTGCGAAATGAGAAAAGAATTCTGCAGGAGGCCGTGGATGCCCTGATTGATAATTCGATCCGCCGCGGTCAGAGCGCCAATATGATGAATCAGACTGAGCGGCGCGCTCTCAAGTCCCTCTCGGACAGTTTGAAGGGTAAACAGGGGCGTTTCCGCCAGAACCTTCTTGGTAAACGCGTTGACTACTCCGGTCGTTCGGTGATTGTGATCGGGCCTGATCTTAAGCTCTCGGAATGCGGTTTGCCCAAACATATGGCCCTGGAGCTTTTTCGACCGTTTGTAATTTCAAAAATTTTACAGACGGAACTAGCTTTTAACATCCGCGGCGCCAATCGGATGATTGACGATCAGATTCCGGAAGTTTGGGAGATTTTGGAACAGGTGATTAAGAATAAATATGTTCTTTTAAACCGCGCGCCGACTCTGCACCGGCTCGGCATTCAGGCCTTCCAGCCGATCTTGATCGAAGGCGACGCCATCCGGATCCATCCTCTGGTTTGCGCCGCCTTCAATGCCGACTTTGACGGCGATCAGATGGCGGTGTATGTGCCGCTTTCAGACGCGGCCCAGAAGGAGGCGCGCGAAATCATGGCCGCCAACCGCAATATTCTGAAACCCGGCAACGGTCAACCGGTAATATCGCTCAAACTCGATATCATCCTTGGCTGTTACTGGGTGACGCGTTTTTTGCCGACCGATGTTGGCGCCGGCAAGGTTTTTGCGACCGGCGAGGAGGCGGTCATGGCGCATCAATTCGAGGCCGTATCCTTGCGGGCGCCGATCAAAGTTTTAACCACTGGCGTCGGCAAGTGGCGCGATTTCACTGACCGTTTAATCGAAACTTCCGTCGGCCGGATCCTGTTTAACAATACTCTGCCGTCCGATTTCCCATTCCTCAATTTTGAAATGACCGCCAAAGAGATGACGCGCCTCATCGATGACTTGATTGTCCGTTACGGCATTGATCAAATTGCCGAGATTGTTGATCGGATCAAAAATTTCGGCTTTGCCCATGCCACTCATTCCGGCATCACTTGGGGGCTTGACGATGTCTTGGTGCCGGTGGGGAAAGAAGCGCTCATTGAGGGAGCCAGAACCGAGAGTGCCAAACTCGAGCAGACTTACGGCGAGGGGCTTCTGTCCAAAGACGAGAAGTATCGTTTGGATATTGAAATTTGGAGCCGCGTCCGTAGCCGGATTGAAAAATTGTTGCCCTCGACTCTGGATTTTAACGGGTCGGTCATGCACATGTTGAATTCCGGCGCCCGCGGTTCGCTCTCGCAGGTGGCGCAGATGTCGGCGATGAAAGGGTTGATCATCAGTCCGGCCGGCCGGCTGATCGACTTTCCCATTATTCCATCATATAAAGAAGGATTGTCGCCGCTCGAATACTTTATTACGACCCACGGTTCGCGTAAAACTTTGACGGACACCGCTTTAAATACAGCTAAGGCCGGTTACTTGACGCAACGGCTTGTCAATGTCGCTCAGGAAGTAATCATTACGGAAGCTGATTGCGGCGATAAGCGGGGGAAGAAGCTGACGCGGGCGAACATTTCAAGTTTCGATTCCGGCTTGACCAATATCATTCGTAGCCGGGTGCTGGCGGCCGACATTAAGGGGCTGTTTAAGAAAGGCCAGTTGCTGTCTAATTCTGAAGCCAAACAAATTGAGGCCGCCGGGGTGGAGGAAGTGGTGATCCGTTCGGTGCTCACCTGCCAGTCAGGGCGCGGGGTCTGCCAGCGCTGTTACGGCGTCGATCCCGGGCGCGGGACCCTGGTCCAAATCGGCGAGGCCGTGGGCATTGTGGCGGCTCAGGCGATCGGCGAACCGGGCACGCAATTGACGATGAGGACTAAGCATTCCGGCGGCGTGGACGTGGGAGGCGATATCGTCGGCGGTCTGCCGCGAGTCGAAGAAATTTTTGAACGGCGTCTCCCTAAACACCCGGCGGCGGTGTCTGCCGCCGCCGGCGTCGTGGCTGAAGTTCGCCAGACCGATAAAGAAAACATCATCGCCGTGATTCCCGATGCCAAGCAAGAGGCAATTGAATATAAATTTTCGCTTTTCCGAACCGCGCTGGTGGAAACCGGCGACCGCGTTGCCGCCGGGCAACTTTTGACTGATGGCCCGGCTGATCTCTTGGAGCTTTTCTGTTACGGCGGCAAGGGTGCGACCGAGGAATATATTATCAGTGAGATCAACAATATTTATGAATTGCAGGGCGCGTCGATTACTCGGAAGCACATTGAAGTGATTATCCGACAGATGTTTTCCCGCTGGCGGATCAAAGAGCCTGGCGGCACCCCGTTTGAGATTGGCGAGATCGTCGAGCAATCCGACTTAACCGAGGCTAATCAAGAAGCCGTCAAACGCGGCCTGGACCGGGCGACGACTGAGATAATGCTCCTCGGAATTTCTGAAGTGTCGCTGACCGCTTCGAGTTTCCTGGCGGCGGTTTCATTCCAGCAGACCGCCAAGATGCTGATTAAAACCGCTCTTCGCGGCGGGCTCGATCGCTTACGCGGTTTGAAGGAAAATGTCATCGTCGGTCGGCTAATCCCGGCCGGCACCGGCTTGAAACCCGATTACGCTCCGATCGCGAAGCCAGTCGAACATGTCTTCGACCATCGAACAAATTAAAGCCAGACTTTCAGTCGTTGAAGTGGTGGGCAGTTATTTTAAGTTGGAACGCGCTGGTGCCAATTACCGCGCGCGCTGTCCGTTCCACCAGGAAAAGACGCCGTCTTTCTTCGTTTCTCCGAGCCGCGGCCGTTATCATTGTTTCGGCTGCAATCGCGGCGGCGATCTCATTAGTTTCGTCGAAGAGATCGAGAATCTTGATTTTGTCGGGGCGCTCAAGCTCTTGGCCGAGCGAGCGGGTGTGCCCTACAGCCAGCCTGATCCGGCTCTCGCCAGTCTGAAAGATCGGCTCTACCTTCTCCATGAGGCCGCGGTGCGTTATTACAGCGGTCAACTGAAAGCTAACCCGGCGGCCTTGAGTTATTTGGCTGAGCGAGGTTTGACCGACGCCGCGATCGAATCATTTCGCCTCGGTTGGGCGCCGCCAGGCTGGCGGAATCTTGGCGCGGCCCTCGCCGGGCAGGGTTTCAAAGAGGACGAAATGGTCTCGGCTGGGCTGTTAGTGTCTGCTAGTTCGAGTAAACCGCCGTACGATCGTTTCCGTTCTCGGATCATGTTTCCGCTTACGGATACGGTCGGTCGGGCGATCGGTTTTTCCGGGCGGATTTTTGGCACCGACGACAATGATCAATCAGTCAAATATCTCAATTCGCCGGCTACCCCGCTTTATGATAAATCAAGGATTCTTTATCTTTACGATCAGGCGCGCCTGCCCATGCGGGCGGCCAATCGCTGTGTCTTGGTCGAGGGGCAAATCGACGCCATCCTGTCCCACCAGGCGGGTCTCGCGGAAACGGTCGCCGTTTCCGGCACGGCGCTCACCACTGTTCATCTCTCGCTCATTAAGCGGCTGACCGATAATTTGATCATGGCTTTTGACGCTGATTTGGCCGGTGTTAATGCCGGCCGGCGGGCGATCGGGCTGGCGCTGGCGGCCGGGCTCGAAGTCAAGATTGCGATTTTGCCGGCTGACCGCGATCCGGCGGATTTAATTTGCGAGAACCCGGCGGCTTGGCGGCAAGCGGTCGGCGACGCCGTCCACGTGATTGATTTTCTGCTGACAGTCTTAGAACGGTCGGCGCTCGAACGGCGCGCGTTCGCCCATGCCGTTGAGCGGGAAGTTTATCCTTTCATCGCTCGGCTCGCTAATCCGCTTGACCAGGCTTTCTTCATCGATCAGATTGCCACTCGGCTTGGTTTGCCGGAAGCGGTGATCCGCGACGGAGTGGGGAGAGTAAAGTTTGATCAAAACGAAGAAAAGAATGACACCGGGCCCCCACACTCATACATGAGTGGTGGGGGCGGGCAGCCCACTCGCGGCTCACCGCGTCCAGCCACGCGCCGGGCGCGGTTGGAAGAAATAATTTTCGGCCTAGTGATGTGGCAAGCCAGTGAAAATTTGAAACAATTAGTCAGCGAGCGTCTCGGTCAAGAGCGGTTGGCGGAAATTTGGCAGGTTCTAATGCCGCGGCGGGCTGAACTCGCGCTGGCGGCTGAATTGGCTTACAGTCAATCAGAGCGGCTCGAGTTGGAGCTTGACGATCTGTTGAATTATTGGCAGGAAGAGACTTGGCGGGAGGAATTGGCGGCCCTCTTGGCTAAGGTTAAGCAACTTAACGGCTCGCCGGCGGCAACGATCCAGCCGTATCTTATCAAATGTCAGGAACTGTCAGAGAAAATCAATAATTTGAAGAAGTGATGAAAAAAAAATCCAAGTCCAAAGCCAAAATCAAATTGCCGGCCCGGTCGGTTAAAAACGCGCTTAAGAAACGGCAGGCCAATGAGGCCAAATTTGAACCGCTGCTCGCGCGCGGACGCCAGCGCGGCTTCATCACCTATGGCGAATTGCTCAAAGAATTTCCGAATATCGAAATTGATCTTGAATTTCTCGATCAGATTTATGATCGGCTCGAACAGGCGGGGATTGATGTGCTTGAGGAAACCGGTTTTCTGGACGAAGTCGGAAATGATGAGCTCGCCGCCAAAACCAAAATCAGCCGTTACGGTCCAACTTCGCTTGATTCGGTGCAGATGTACTTGAAAGAAATCGGCCGCTACAAGTTGATTAGCGCCGCCGACGAGCGGGAGCTGGCGAGAAAGATTCTTACCGGCGACGAAGAGGCGAAACGGGCGCTCGCGAGCGCTAATCTCCGGCTCGTGGTTTCCATCGCCAAACGTTATATCGGCCGCAGCAACAATCTGACTTTGCTCGATTTGATCCAAGAGGGCAACCTCGGTCTTTTCAAAGCCGTCGAAAAATTCGACTGGACGCGCGGTTATAAATTTTCCACTTACGCCACTTGGTGGATTAGACAGGCGGTCACTCGGGCCTTGGCTGATCAGTCGCGGACAATCAGGATTCCGGTGCACATGGTGGAGACCATCGCTAAATACAAGCAGGTGGCGCGGCGACTCCTGCAGGATCTCGGCCGCGAGCCTCTGCCACTCGAGATCGCGACGGAAATGGGGGTAGAGGTTGAGAAGGTGGCGATTATTGAAAAGATTGATCAAGTTACCGCCTCGCTCGATAAGCCGACCAACAGCGACGAGGAGAAATCAACCATCGGCGAATTCATTCCGGATACCAAACTGACGAGCCCGGGCGATGACGCGGCGCGCCGGATCCTGCGCGATCAGATTCAAGAAATTTTGAAGGATTTGACGCCCAAGGAGCAGAAAATTCTAGAGATGCGGCATGGCCTCGCTGACGGCATTATGCGGACGCTGGAGGAGGTCGGCCGGGTATTCGGCGTGACTCGCGAGCGGATCCGCCAGATCGAGGCCAAAGCCCACGAAAAAATCCGCCAGCACGAAAAAATCAAAAAACTGATGGGGTATTAGAGTCGCGAATGCTATCATATCTTTTTTTCTTTCTTGAATTCGAGTTTCAATCCGTCAAGATTTGCTTACTTAATTTTTTGGCCTCGGCGAGGAAAAAGTTTTGCCAGACTTTTTCTTCAATCGGCTTAATCATCCGAGGATAATCAATCGCTTCGATCGCCTTGCTAAATTGCGTGCCTAGTTGAAGCGGATCAAGGTGCCAATCGAATTTCGCTTTCGTCATTTTTACCAGTTTGGTCATCGTCAGATCGGTATTTTGGAAAATAAAGTAAAGATCAATATAGTCGCGGGCGCGAGTCTTTTGATAAATAGTAAAAAGTTTGTTCGCCGCAATGTCGAGTAAGCTATCAGTTTTTACGCCTAAAAACTTTTTTTGTTCCTCAATCGGCGGGAAGGGGAAAAAAGTAAATTCTGTTTTAATCACTTCCTTGTCCGGGAAATGAAGGAAAAAGAGATTGCGATTATAACTTTGTTCAAAATCTATCTTGATTATCTTTAACTTCTCTCGAATACTTTCCCAAAACACGGTGATTCCAGAGACCGCAATCTCTTTCTCGGAGAAAAAATCCAAATCTTCGGAATAACGATGTTTCAGATAAAGAGCGGCCAAGGCCGTGCCGCCAGTGAAATAAAAGTCTTTGGCCAGAGCGGTGTTTTGGCCAATCAGTTCTAGCAAGCAAATTTGCCGTTCAGTCAGGATGTTATTTTTCATTCAACAACAATAGATTTAGGAACCTCTTTTTCTGCGGATCAATTTTCAAATTCTTCAGCTTATTTTTTAGCGCTCGGCGGGAAAGTTTTTCTCCGTCAAGACCGAGGTTAATTAGTTGTTCCAATCGCCACTGCGAAAACTTATTTTTGTCTTTTTTTAGTTTGGCAATATCAGTCGACCAGTTATGCATGAATTTGAACTATTTTTTGACGAGGAGGCCGTCAATCAGTTGCTTCATGCCCTCGAGAGGAATCGCTCCTTGCAAAGCAATTTTTTTACCATCGGGGGTAATGACGATCGGGAAGGGAGTACCGTTACCGCCGCTATCGAGTGCGTTTTGGTAATCGGTTTCCACGCGCGCGGCCATCCGGCCGCTCTCAAGACATTTGTTAAACGCGGTTTGATCAAGGCTGATACTTTTGGCGATGATCGGCAGTTGGGCCTGGTCAAGGCCGTTGTTGGAGGGCGTGATCTCAAAAACCTTATCAACATAAGCCCAGAATTTTTCATTGCCGCCGAGTTCATAAGCACACTCGCTGGCCTCGGCTTCTTTTCTGGCTTTGGAATGAAGTTGATCAAGCGGGAAGTGCCGATAGACCCAAGCCACCTGATTCGGGTAGTCGTTTACCAATTGGTGCATCGTCCGATGGAAAGTTTTGCAGAATGGACATTCCAAGTCGGAATATTCAATGATCTTGATCGGCGCCTGGGAATTGCCGAGGAGGTGATCAGTAACGTCAATTGGTCGCAATTTTTCCAGTGCCGCTGACTGGTCAGCGGCACCAGCGGCGGCTGGCTGGCGGTTGTCTGTCCTAGTTGATGGACCTTGGTAATAAATCGCGCCGGCGATAATCAAACCGGCCACCACAATCGCACCCGGGATGGCATAAGACGATGGTTTGCTGTTTTCGCTCATAATTATTTTTTGGTTATTTTTTAAAATTACTAATACCCTATCGTAGCATTTCCGATTGAGGATGACAAAGGGGGTGTTAATCCACTGTTCAACACCGAGTGTTGCACATTTATAAAACAGTTATAAATTTAACTCATTCGCATACGCAGGATCTTTAGCCCCGCTAGATTTTACCCACTTTTCGTATTCCTTACCGTTAGTGAATTGTTCACCGATGATTTCTTGATCTAACAACAGCTCCCAGCGATTACCTTTTATATAATCTTGGTAGCTTGACCATGGGTAATTGCTTTCGTGATCTCGCCACGGTTTAAGTTCTTTTGGATTTCTGTGAATGTAAGCCGAGGTGTAAAGAAGTTGGTCATTGTCGCTAATATGTACTGCTCGATAGGGACCTTGGAATAGGTGACCGCCCTGTTCATATTTGATGTTGAAACTTTTTGTATAACTGTTGAGTAATCGTTGAAGGTAATTGGCGATCCCACTATCTTTTTCTTGCTGAACCAAGAAATGAAAATGATTCGGCATTAAACAAAAACAAACTAGACGCACCATTCTTTGGCGCTTGATCTTTGTCAGCTTTTCTTTATCGATGTTAAACACTCGGTGTTGAACATAATGTGAAATTTGGCGGGAGATGTTGGGGAAATTAATGGGCGATTGAAAGTGGAGCAGGCAAAAGAGAAATCTTATCCAATCGCGGTTCTCGCGAAAAATTTCTTGCTTCTTATTCCCGCGGTTATAAATGTGATAATACTCCCCGGTGCTAATGGTAATTTTACGCATAGGTCCCATTTTAATATTTAGCCGCGAACTGTGCAACACTCGGTGTTGAACAGTTCGCACGCACGGTTATTGTGGATAACAAGACGGGCAATGTTTGGCGGATTAAGGTATAATTAAATGACGATGAAAGAAGTGGAGCTCGTTGAATTTTCAGCGCCCGGTTGCCAGCATTGCGCGGCCTTCCGCGAATTTTGGCACTCGGTGGAAAAGGATTGGCCGCAGATTAAATTTCGCGAGGTCAGCGTGACGACGCCCGAAGGGCAGGAGCTTGCCGGCAAGCATCTGATTTTCGCTTCGCCCGGGATTATCTTGAATGGCGAACTTTTCTCTACCGGCGGGGGT
>Ga0209541_10005052_pt1 | contig 23131 bp, 12 predicted proteins | sample RifCSPlowO2_01_FD_184027 | JGI IMG/M metagenome (GOLD analysis project Ga0209541, IMG submission 184027) | Groundwater microbial communities from Rifle, Colorado - Rifle CSP2_plank lowO2_0.1 (SPAdes) (version 2) | ecosystem: Environmental > Aquatic > Deep subsurface > Groundwater | place...
TAAGCTCGCCTGCTGTTGAAACCCCCCTGCTTAGCAGCGCTGTCCAGATTTTTACTTCGTAGCTGTTCAATCCAAAGCTTCTAAGCTGCTTTTCTGACTTTAACGTAAGCATTTGTTTTAGTTGGGGTTCTTAGTTTAAAAATATTTCTGTTTTTGTTATTGTATGGTAATAAATTTGATGTTGGCAACCCCTTTTTTTCTAGTGGAGTTGTTGTTTTTTGTGTGTTTCGTGGTTGTTATAGTATTTCATAATATTTAATTTCTATATAGAAAATAAAAATATAGATATATACAAAAACAAAAATGAATCTTCCATAGGAAACAATAGGGTACCACAAATAAAGAAAACATTTATATACCTATATTTCATTTGGAAGTTTATGGTTGAAGAAGGGGTGGAAACGTTTTTTGAGGCATTTCTGAGGAAAGATAGTGTTTTTTTTGATAAAAGGGTGTTGCAATCGGCTTATATCCCGCAAACAATTCTTCACAGAGAAGAACAAACAAAACAAATAGCCAGCATACTCGCTCCTGCCTTGAAAGGGGACAAACCATCCAATATTTTTGTTTATGGCAAAACCGGCACAGGAAAAACCGTAACAGTTAAATTTACAACACAAAAATTAATTGAGGTAGCTAAAAGGGAGAGTATACTCATAAGGATCCTTTATGTCAACTGCAAATTAAAGAGGAGTGCGGACACGGAATACAGGCTAATCGCGCAATTAGCAACAGAGCTCGGAAAATCAATACCCCCAACGGGATTGCCAACAGAAGAGGTATACAAAACATTTCTCATGGCAATAAACAAACAAAAACAAAACTATATTTTGATTTTAGATGAAATAGACCAATTAGTGAATAAGACTGGCGACAATGTTCTTTATAATTTAACGAGAATAAATGAAGGGACAGAATCCCAAATATCAATAATTGGAATATCAAATGATGTGGTGTTCGTTGACAGTCTCGATCCAAGGGTCAGATCTTCGCTTTCTGAAGAAGAAATTGTTTTCCCTCCATATAACGCTGTGCAAATACAATCTATTTTGAAGCAGAGGGCAGAACTTGCATTCAACAATGGGGTTTTGGAACAGGGAGTCATAGAAAAATGTTCAGCATATGCAGCCAGAGACCATGGCGATGCGAGAAGGGCGCTTGAGCTTTTAAGGGTTGCTGGCGAGGTAGCAGACAGAAAAAATACCCAAAAAATTGCAATTGAACACATAGACGAAGCAGAGGATAAAATAGACAGGGACAGGATAATTGATATAGTGGCAACACAGCCAAAACAATACCAGCTTGTGCTTTACTCAATCATTTCTCTTCAGCCAGCAAGAAACAACAGCCTATTTACCGGAGAAGTTTATGAAGTGTATAAATCTTTATGCAGAAAAACAAATACAAGCATCTTAACCCAGAGGCGCATTTCAGACATAATATCGGAATTTGACATGCTTGGAATAGTCAATGCCAAAGTAATATCAAAAGGGAGATATGGAAGGACAAGGGATATATCAATAGAAATCTCAGAAGCCACATTGCCAAAGGTAAAAAGCATTCTAGAGGAAAACATACGCATTTAACATGCAGCAAGAACTTATCAAAAAAAAACGTGAAATTATTGACATTTTTTTAAAGAAGGGAATCCTGATAAGTTCAGGGCTATTGAACGAAATTAACGATGACAAGAACATTTCTAAAGTATTTGAATTATTAAAATCAAATCAAACTAATGACACGCTCGTCATAGACTTAGATATAAATAAATCAATAATTGAGACAAGGGCACAAAAGACAGAACAAAAACAAGAGCGGCAAGAAGATAAAGTTAAAATATTATATTCCTACAAAGAAGAGCCAAAAAAAAGAGACCCCCAAGATTTTGTAGACTATTTCAATAATAGGTACAAGTCGATAGAGAAAATTTTGAAACAACACCAAGAACTAACAAACACAATTTCTATAAACAAAACAACAAACAAAAAAGAAAAAGAAAGAATCAACATAATAGGGATAGTTAGTGGTAAGCAAACAACTAAAAACGGCAACTTGCTCCTGGTTCTCGAAGACCCAACAGGACAAAAAAAAATTATAATAAACAGGAACAAACCGGAGTTATTCAATGACGCAAAAGACATAGTTTTGGATGAGGTTATTGGTGTTGTCGGAGTTAATGTAGGAACAATAGTTTTCGCAAACAATATTATCTGGCCGGACATACCAACAAACAAAGAGCTCAAGAAATCAGAACAGGAAAAGTATGCTTTATTCTTATCAGACCTGCATGTGGGATCTTCAAAATTCTTGCCAGACGACTTTGAAAAATTTCTTCGGTGGATAAACGGGGACATTGGGAATGAGCAGCAAAAGCACGTAGCCAGAAATATAGAATACATCTTCATTGCAGGCGACTTAGTCGATGGATGTGGAATTTACCCCGAACAGGATAAAGAACTGATAACCAAAGATATTTACCAGCAGTACAGGGAATGTGCGGAGCTGTTAAAGCAAATTCCAAATAACATACCTTTGATTATTTGCCCTGGAAATCATGACGCTTTGCGCATTTCAGAACCACAACCCCAATTGTCCAAAGATTTTGCAAAACCGATGTACGAGCTAAATAATACAATTATGGTTTCAAATCCATCACTTGTTAACATTGACTCGTCAGGAGATTTTAACGGCTTTGACGTTCTAATGTATCATGGCTATTCTTTTGATTATTTTGTTGCAGAAGTTGATTCTTTAAGGAACCGGGGTGGCTACGACAGAGCAGACTTGATAATGAAATTTTTATTGAAGAGAAGACATTTAGCGCCTTCGCATTTATCAACATTGTACATTCCTGATCCAAAAAAAGACCCGCTTGTGATAGAGAAGGTTCCAGATTTTTTCCTTAGCGGACACATTCACAAGTCTGTAACAACAAACTACAGGAATACAACACTAATCTGTGGGAGCTGCTGGCAGGGTAAAACAATATTCCAGGAGAAAGTCGGTCACAATCCCGAACCAAGCAGAGTTCCGATCGTAAATTTGCAAACAAGGGATGTAAAAATACTGAAATTCGGGCAATAAAATGATAAACGACGAAAACTACACAAAAAGCATACTTAAAAAAATAGATTTTGCTTACAAAATAGCAAACACAGCGAGATCAAAAGGCTATGACCCGGAAGAAACAGTAAACATCCCGCTTGCCAAAAACCTGGCAGAGCGTGTTGAGGGGCTTGTGAGTGTAGCAGCCCCGCAAATAATAAACAAAGGAATACCAAAAAGAATAAAAGAGCTTGAATCTATTTACGGAAAGCTGGATTGGAGGGTTGCTCTCAATATATCACTCGAGACAACCAAAGAGAAATTCTGCAAATTTGAAACACAAAAAGAGGCTATAGAAACCGGAATAAGGATTGGACTAGCTTATTTGACTCTTGGTGTAGTTGCATCCCCATTAGAAGGCTTTGTAGGGTTAAAATTCAGGAAAAGGTCTGATGGAAAAGAGTATTTTTCTTTGATGTACTCCGGCCCAATAAGAAGTGCCGGCGGCACAGCAGGCGCTTTAAGCGTTATTATTGCAGATTATTTAAGGAAGAACACGGGTTACGATGTTTATGATCCATCAGAAAAGGAAGTAAGGAGAATGGTAACAGAGCTTTATGATTACCATGAGAGGGTGACTAACCTCCAGTATCTGCCAAGCGAAAAAGAAATCAGATTTTTAGTCAGCAATTTGCCTGTGCAAATTGATGGTGATGCATCGGAAGAAATAGAAGTTTCAAACTACAAGGACATAGAAAGAATAGAAACAAACAGGATAAGAAGCGGCCCTTGCCTGGTCCTTGGGGAATGTGTTGCGCAAAAAGCAGCTAAGATCTGGCCCCAAATTAAAAAATGGAGTAAAGAGTTTGATATTGAGCATTGGTCATTTTTGCAGGAATTTATCCAATTGCAGAGGGAATCAAAGACAAAAGAAAAAAACACAAAGGAGGCTATTGCGCCCATTTATACCTACATACAAGACCTAGTTGCAGGCCGACCAGTTTTGGCACACCCTTCGGCTGTTGGAGGATTTCGCTTGCGTTATGGAAGATGTAGAACTTCTGGATATTCAGCATCAGCAATACATCCCGCAACAATGTTTATTCTTAAAAAATACATAGCAATAGGCACGCAATTAAAGATTGAAAGACCAGGAAAAGCAACAGCAATAACAGCATGCGATTCCATTGAAGGGCCAATCGTGAAATTAGAAGATAATAGCGTTACAAGAGTTAATAGCGAGCAAAAGGCAAAAGAAATCTCAAATTCAATAAAAGAAATCATGTTTTTAGGCGATATATTGATCAGCTATGGCGATTTTTTTAACAGAGCGCATCCTTTGGTGCCGGCAGGCTATTGTGAAGAATGGTGGTCGCTTGAAGTTGAAAAAGCTGTGATAGGTTTATTTGGTTCCTTGGATTATTATAAACTTTCACAATTGACTAATATTGATGAAGGTCATCTGAAAAAATTAACAAATGACTATTTTCTTGAGGTGCCAGACGCTAAAACAACCATAAAATTAAGCAAGAGCATCGGGGTGCCATTGCACCCATACCATACTTATCATTGGAAAACAATTTCAAGAGGCGATTTTCTTGAGATGCTTAAATGGTTTGCAGCAGCAAAAATTGATTTTGACGTGAACAGCATCAGCAAGATTATACTTCCTAAAAACGATTTTGGCAAAAGGGTGTTGGAACTGCTTGGAGTACCTCACCTTTTTGTCAATCACGAATTCACAATAATCGAAAACGAAGAAGCTGAAATACTGCACGCCGTATTGAAATTAGACGAAAAAAATTTTTACGAGCAATATAAAAACTCCGAGATTGGAGATGTTATTGGCATGATAAACTCCAATTCTAAGATAAACATCAGAGACAAGTCTGGTGTTTTTATCGGCTCAAGAATGGGCAGGCCGGAAAAAGCAAAAATAAGAAAACTTGCAGGGGACCCTCACACATTATTTCCTGTAGGCAGAGAAGGTGGAAAGCTTAGGTCGTTCCAAAGCGCAATCGAAAACGGAAGCGTGGAAGCAGAGTTCCCAGTTTATTTTTGCGAAAATTGCAGCAAAGAAACTATCCTCAGCGTATGCGAGCAATGCGACTCAAAAACAAAAAGATTTGATAAATATAAAACACAAAGAATTGATATAGGGCATTATTTCAAAAACATATTAAAAAAGCTCAATATGGGGCAATATCCTGACTTAATCAAAGGAGTGAGAGGAACATCAAGCAAAGGTCATGTGCCAGAGCATTTTGCAAAAGGGATCCTGAGGGCAAAACATGACGTAAATGTCAACAGAGACGGCACAACAAGATATGACATGACACAATTGCCGATAACACACTTCAAGCCAAAAGAAATAGGAACTTCTTTAGAAGAATTGAAAAATATGGGATACGACAAAGATATTTACGGATTTGATTTAGCAGACCAAGAACAAGTCTTGGAATTAAAGCCGCAAGACATTATATTGCCAAAATGCGAAGATGCGCCGGAGCCCGGAGCGGATAAGGTTCTTTATAACTCAAGCCTGTTTATTGATGAGCTTTTAGTTTTATTATACAACGTGCAAAAATTTTATAATTTGAAGTCTGAAAGAGATTTGATAGGTCAGTTGGTAGTGGCCCTGGCACCACATACCTCAGCAGGCATTGTCGGCAGAATTATAGGCTTTTCAAAAACACAGGCATTTTATGCGCATCCATTGTTCCATGCAGCAACTAGGCGAGATTGCGATGGAGACGAAGCTAGTGTGACTCTATTGATGGACGCTTTGTTGAATTTCTCAAGGCAGTTCTTGCCAGATTCAAGAGGCTCAACCCAAGATGCTCCGTTGGTTTTAACATCTATATTAATCCCAACAGAAGTTGATGATATGATTTTTGACTTGGATGTTATGCAGCGCTACCCAATTGAATTTTACGAAGCCACTCAGAGATACGAGTTGCCGTGGAGTGTAAAAATCCAAAGGTTTGCAGACATATTAAACTCTGAAGATAAATACGCTAAAATTGATTATACTCACCCTGTTAGCAACATCAACATGGGTGTTAAATGCTCATCCTATAAAACTATACCGTCAATGGAGGATAAATTAAAAGGGCAAATGGAGCTTGCTGACAAAATCAGGGCAGTAGATGCTGCCGATGTGGCAAGATTAGTCATTGAAAAACACTTGTTGAGAGACATAAGAGGCAACCTAAGGAAATTTTCAATGCAGCAATTCAGGTGCAGCAAGTGCCCGGAAAAATACAGAAGGCCGCCTTTGGCCGGCAAATGCTTGGCATGTGGTGGCAGGCTTATTTTTACAGTTTCAGAAGGCACAATAATCAAGTACTTAGAGCCGGCGATATCCCTTTCAGATAAATATAACCTTCCACATTATCTTAAACAAACACTGCTGCTTACAAAAGACAGGGTTGAAGGATTATTTGGCAAGGAAAAGGACAAGCAGGAAGGGTTAAATAGGTGGTTTGGGTGAAAATTTTAGTTTAACATGAAAACTGATGATAATGGAAAATTATTGTAAAGAATGTAAAACTGGAATAACCTCTCAAGAATATGAGTTTTCTATAAAAAAATACGGATTGCCATTATGCAGAATTCATCAAAAGAACGACACTTCTAATACTGATAAGTTTGGATTATCAAAACGAGAAAGTAGATACAAAGAAGGTATGATAAAAGGCAGAATTGCTGAAACTTTGATTGAAGAATTGTTTTTATCTTTGGAATTTAATGTATTTAGATATGGTATGGAGAATACTGTTCCAGGAATTATGAAACTTCTCAAAGAAGTTAGGGGTGATGTTGCAAATACCATAAGAAAGATGCCTGATTTTATTATCCAGAATCCAAAAACTAACGAAGTCTTTTTTATAGAAGTAAAGTTCAGGAAGGATGAAGGTTATTCATTAAGTGATCTTGAGAAGGAATATGGAAAAGACTACCCATTTGAAAAAGCTTTTTTTATATTAGTCTCTAAAAAACATATAAAATGTTTATCATATTCTGAACTGAAATCAGGAAAAAGCATAACTCCCTTTTCACATTATTACTTAGGGGATAGAAAAGAATTTGATTTAGACAAGGAAGTAATAAAGGATTTTTGTGATTTTGCAGTTAAGTTCTTTAGCGATGTATAAACTATTTCTATAAAAACATTCACCTAAATCTTCGCCTTGACAATATTCTTTGCCCCGCATGCAGTGCATTTCATGTAAGTCAATCCTTCTTCCTTCACTATTTGCGTGTCAGGCTTGCCGCATTCAAAACAAAGCACAAACTCATTTGCATACTGCCTTATTTTATCATTAATCCTTGAAGCGGGAACCTTTGTCCCAAGAATCAAAGCTCCAGATTTCTTTATTTCACCAGGTGTTGCAAGCTCCTTCAAAACATACTTAAGCAAATGCTCAACATCCCTTCTCAAAGTTGACGCTATCTGAAGAAAATTTGATATTATTGTTCTGTTGCCTTGTATATGCCCAAGAGCCTTTGGTATTTCAAACCTTTCTTTAAGAAAAACAGCCTCTGGAAGGCTCTTCCTCACATCTTCAAGAATTTTTTTGTAGTCCATGAATATAAAGAAAATCATCCGATTTATAAATTTAATCAATAAAAACCTCCGCTACATAATTCAAAAAATATATAAATCAAGCGGAAAAAGAAAACCTATGGTATTAGAATCGTTGCTAAATCCATTTAAGGCGGAAAAAAACCCATGGGAGATGTTCTTCCTAGGATTTTTGTACACATCTATTGGTATTTTTATTTCATTATGGGTTTTTAGAGAACAAGCAAGCCTAATAATGGTATTCATGATAACAATGGCAGCTTTGCCGATATTCTACAACACTATTAAACTGGAAGAAAGTAAAGACATGATAATGGATAATGAAACGGCAATATTAAAAGAGCACAATAAGGCAATTTCATTCTTTATGTATATGTTTATAGGAATAACAGTAGCATGCGCTGTGTGGTACATTCTTCTTCCTACGCCAACAATAAACAATCTTTTTGACAAGCAGACGGGAACAATACAGACAATCAACAACCAGGTTTCTGGTGATGTCATACATAACTTGGACATCTTCTCTAAGATTTTTTTCAATAATTTCAAAGTGCTCTCATTCTCTATACTTTTTTCTTTTATTTATGGCGCTGGTGCAATCTTTATCTTGGCTTGGAACGCAACCGTGATTGGGGCGGCTATCGGAAACTTTATCAGGTCAAATATAGGCAACTACACAAATTCTCTCGGTTTGTTGGAAGCTGGAAACTATTTTCATGTTGTTTCTTTTGGACTGCTGAAATATTCCATTCATGGAATTCCGGAAATTGCAGCATATTTCTACGGCGGCTTGGCTGGCGGAATTCTTTCAGTAGCATTAATAAGAAGACACTTCAAAACACAAAAATTTTTAACAATAATGAAGGATTTCTCAGAGCTTATATTAATAGCAATAAGCTTTCTTGTAGCAGCAGCTTTTCTTGAGGTTTATGTAACACCCATTTTATTCTAATACTTTCAGCTTGCCTGGTGTTATCTCAAAAATGTCCCCATTTTCCAATAATTGATTTATTATATTTTCTGTTTGATCATTGTTAAATTTATTTATAATGTCCTCAACAGATACTCCATCACCTTTGTCAAGTTTTTTAATCAGCAGGAAAACATCTTCACCAAAGTTAGGCACGGCTTCTTCAATCAAACGACCATTTTCATTTTTTATTTCATTGTCAAAAGCTTTTACATCTTTTACTTCCAATTTTCTGACATTCATCCATTCAGTATTGCTTACTTTTTTTAAAATTTCAGGGACAACATACCTCTCATTATTAAATTCCCTAATTTTGCCAATTACCAATACAACATCACCAATATCCACTTTTGAAAAGATGTCATTATTTTCAAAACTCCTCAATAAAACTTTGCCAGTGCTATCATCAATCACAGCACTTGCTGTTGATGATTGTTCAGCCTTATAAACAACAGTGGCAATAATATTGACTCTGGAAACATTCTTACCGCTTAATTTGACATAGCCAGCAGAAAACTCTTCCTTCACAAAATTTCCATTTAGTATGTCAGAAATTTTAACTTTATATGCTACTTGTCTTTGGAATGTTTTTTGTTCTAGATCTGGCATTTTTTAAAAATTAACATTAAACATTATTTTTTAAATTCTTTTAATTAATTTTTAATCTAAATCTTGCTCACGAATCCACGCCTCGGCTCGTAAATGTCGCCTGAACGCTTCAATCTTTCAAAGGCCTCTTCAACCTTGTCCTCATCTAATCCACGATTTTTCGCTTCAGCAACAACATCCTCGATTGGGATCGTTTTTCCAAGCTTGGTTTCAAGCTCGCCAATTATCTCTTTCAAGATTAATATGTGGCTTCTTGAGGTTGCAGTTATCCCTGTTGTAATCCTGTCTATGTCTATCTTGCCGGTTTCCCTGTCAAATCCGACTTGCATCAAGCAATAGTCAAGCAACTCAATGGCTTTTTTTGCATCTTTTCTTGTAACTCTGTCATCAAGCCTTGCTCTGGCAGAAGCCTCGCTTAACCTTACTAAAGCTTCAAGCTGTCTTGGTGAAATTGGTATTGTTCTGATGCCCCCCTCTCCACCCCCACTTTTTCTCATCCTTAAATAGAAATCCTTTATTTCTTCCAAAGCACCATCTGTTAATTTTGGGCTTATCTTTTGTCGTGCATAAGCTATGTATTTTCTCAACATATTAGTTGGTATTTCCGGCTCATTTACATCAGGACTTTGATGCAACGTTAGCATATGCCTCGCCATTTTTTCATCGCGAGTTTCTTCAGGCAAATCTTTTATTGGAAATATCAAATCAAATCTGTTGATTAAAGTTGGAGGCAGGTCTATCTGGTCAGCGATGATTCCATAAGGGTCAAACCTGCCAAATTTAGGATTTGCTGCTGCTAATACAGTTGTTCTTGCAATCAACGTTGCCTGAATGTTGGCTTTTGATATGCTGACAGTCTGATTTTCAAGGGCTTCATGCATTGCAGCCCTGTCTTCAGAACTCATCTTATCAAGTTCATCAACACAAACAAGGCCATCGCTGCTCAAAACCATAGCCCCAGCTTCCAATGCCCAGCCACCCAAAAATTCATCCCTTACAACAGCAGCAGTTATACCAGCACCAGAAACACCCTTTCCACTTACATACCTTCCTTTTGGGGCAATTTGAGTTATTCTTTTCAACAGGGCGCTTTTGCCAGCTCCAGGGTCACCACATAACAAAATATGCATATCGCCTCTGCTTACAACATTGTCCATCCTGACTTTTCTTACACCGCCCATTAGTTGCAGCAACAATGCTTCCTTTATTTTTTCATATCCATAAATTGAAGGCGCCATTGAGTTCACAAGCTTATCGTAACCTTTTGGGTCATTTGCAATTGCCAGAATTTCTTTTTCTTCTTCTTCGCTGATTTTAACTTCGTAAAAAGTATCCTCAGTAGGTTTGACATTATTAGCGTCAATCATCAAATCAAATTTTGTTGATTTTGCTCCGCTCCTTAATATTATTGGAACCTCTTTAACAATTCCAACAACCTCAACCTTGCTGCCTGGAGAAGTCCTTTTTTCGCTTAACGGGCTCACCAAGTCGTCTGTCAGAAGAACATCTATTCTCTTAGGCTGCTCTCCCCCTTCCAGATTCTCAGAAGATTCCTCAACAACTATGCCTTGCGCATCAACAAGGTCCTTATCTATCATTACAAATTTTCCTTTTCTTCCGCAGCCGCATCTTGTTGGTTCCCTGAAAGTGCCTTCGAGCTGCAAAACATTGATTATGTTGCCGCATGCCGGGCATTCAAATCTTGCTGATGTGACTTTAGGCCTTACATCAGATTTTCGCTTTATAGTTCCATTAACAAACAATAGCTTGTTGATATGCTTGCTTCTTATTTCCCTTATCATTATATGCTGGCTTTGCGGCAGATTATGAAATCTAATTTTGAAATTTGCCAATCCATCAACGTCAAATTGCTCAATAGCCTTTTCAATTGCCTTGATAGTGTCTTCTGGAGCATCTAAAAGCTCAGTAGCCAAGTCTGGATCGTACTTTGACAGCTCTAAGAAGTCTATAAGCAAAAACCTGTTGCCTTTCCTTACATTCTCCAATAGAGAATTATAGTAATTGCTGTCAATAAAATCCTGAAATCTCTTTATTTGCTCAACAACATTAATTTCCATATATTCACCATAGCTTTTTTACTTTAAATATTTTACCCAGAGATGTCCAGTGGTAAAATCTAAAAAACACCCATTAAAAAATTAATCAACAAAAAATAAAATATAAAACAAAAATCTAAGCCTTAACCCTTTTTAGGTTTTCAATTAGCTTGTCAAGAGCCGCATGCACTTCTTTTTCGCTTTTTGTCCCTGTACAAACTACCTTGCCGTTGCTGAACAGCAAAAATGTTGCTTTTGCAGCTGCCAACTTATAAACCAAGCCGGGAAACTGCTCTGGCTCATATTCTGTGTTCTCGAGCTTCATAGCCAAAGTGTTAAGGTTCAAGTCCATGCCAACGCTGCCAGAAGCTACAATGTTCTGTATTTTTATTTCTGGCTTGATGGTTATCTTTACGTTGATTTTTTCAAGGCTTTTGATTATTTTTTTGATTGATTCCTCTACTTTATCCATAGACCTTGCGCCTGTGCATACAACCTTACCAGAGCTGAATATCAAAGCAGATGTTTTAGGCTCTTTAATCCTTATTACAAGCCCGGGAAACTGTTCTGGATTGTATTCGGTATTGCTTAGAGTTGCTGCCATCTTTTCAAGCGGTATATCATGCTTTAAAGATGTTGAAACAACTATATTAACTACTTTTATGTCCCTCTTAGTCTCTTTCTTAGCCATATTAAACCACGCTCCAAAAAAATTGTTATTTCACCTGATAAAGCCCTAAAACACCCCCAATAATCATTTAAGGCTTTTTTAAGCTTCTTTTATATATTTTATTTATAAATATTTATAAAGGTCTTTTATTTATAAATACTTTTGTTTTTAAATGGAATTATTAGAATATAAACTTTATAGAGATTATACCTCCTTCGTTTCCAGTGGAACATTCAACAATAGCTTTAAATAAAAATGTCCAAACTTGCTGTGTATGTCCAGAGAAATTGTCATTCCAAAAAACAATGAAGAAGAATTTATTTTGGTAGCATCAAAACTAGGCATTAAAGAAATGTGTTTTCTTTATGACTCTGATGAATATGTAAAAATGAATCAAAAAATTTTGAACTTTAAGGAAAATAAATATGTGCACATTGAAATTGGAATTATTGCAAACCAAAAAAATATGAATAAAGAGACGCATAATTTGCTCGTTGCTAAAAGCTCTGATTTAGACAGATTTTTTATAGAAAGCAAAAAAATAAAACTCATTTATGGTTTTGAAGAATTTCATAAAAAAGATTACATGCATCAAAGAGCATCAGGGTTAAATCATGTAATATGTCAGCTTGCTAAGAAAAATAATGTTGCTATTGGATTCTCTTACAGCTCATTGCTTAATAAAAGCAGCAAAGTGGTTTCTTTGTTATTAGGAAGAATGATTCAGAACATTCAGCTCTGCAAAAAATACAAGTGTAATATCGTTCTAGCATCATTTGCAGATGAGCCTTATCAATTAAGGTACCATCATGATATCAAAAGCCTCTTCTATATTCTAGGTTTATGATATTGATTTTTGACAAAAATAAACTTAAATAAGAATAAATACAAAACATTACTGATTTTATACATTAGTTTCTTACCCTTAAAAAACAAAATCTATTAATATAAGTATTTAAATAGATTAAGTATTTTAATAAATCTGCTCAAAAAGAGGTTTTCAATGAAAAAAATTTCCCTTTTTTACATACTTATCATTGTATTAGTTCTGTTTGTTTTAGGATGTGGAGGTGGAGGAGGCGAAATCAAGCCAGAAGCTTCTTATGTTGGATGCTATCCAAAGGGAACTTCACCAAGCTCAAGCTCAACACCAGTTGCAGCAGGCTCTCTAAATGCAGAAACATTTGGCGGCTATTATCCCGGTGGCCAAGGTGATATGCCTACAACATGTTATGACGAAAGGCCTGACCAGCCGTGCCTTGATGATTGCAATAATTTTAACCAAAATTGCAATCCTCCCTCATGCACTGATAAAGACTGCAATGATGAATGCCCGAAGAAAGCACCAGGTCCGGGAGTTGAAGGCTCAAGGGAAATTTCTGGATGGGGCTGGGTGTGGGATGGCAATCCACAATGCTCGACGAATAAATATGAAGCTGTAACAATTTATGAAGCTGACTCGGAAGAAAAGGCTTGCGGCTGCATAACAGATTCTTATTTCAATGCTGCTGGCGGTGGCTGCTGCGGGGATGACTGGCTTATCGGCAGCAGCTCTGGACCAAGTGGCGGAGTTGTATATGGAACAAAGTTGGTGAAGATTAGCGGGAAGGTTTTGGAAAAGATTACAGGGAGGGCAGAAGACGCTGGAGGGGGAGACATAGGCCCCACCGGTGGAGCAGGTGATACAGAATCAGCTCCAGATGCTAGTTCAAATCCTACAGGCCCATCACCATCTCCAGATGGGGGAAATCCCAGTGAAAATTCACAAACCACTTCAACAACAACCTCAACATCAACAACATCCACAGCATCTTCCTCAACAGTAACCCAAACAGGAAACGGCCCAGCAGCTTTTGAATCTCTTGATGGAGGCAACCCAGACAACCCTGACAGGAGCGAAGCGTTCTGCTCGAATTGCAAGCTTGGAAATAATATAGGGTCGAGATTATGGGATTCTGAAGCAGGAGCTTGCTGTGGTGATGATGTTGCAGATTGGCCGGCATGTCCAGAAGGAGGGGATTGCGACAATCCCGACTGGAGCGAGGCTTCTTGCAGCGCCTGCCCGTTAGGAGAAAACCAGGGTGCAAGAGACTGGGGAGAAGGCGGATGCTGCGGCGATGATGGAGATGATTGTTCTGTGCAAGCTGGAAACAGTATGTGTGTATTTGAAGGCGAAAATGCTCGCTGGAAAAATGCACAACCAACCGGAGACATTTATTATCTTGGATGTGTGAATTCAGAATATGTTGCTGATGGAGGATGGGTTAAATGTGCATCTCCATGGAAACGGAATGTTGCAAGCCATGATTATATCTGCAAGCCTCAAGGCAGGCAAACCATAACAGAATGCTGCGGTGACAATTCCTGCAATTCTGACAGCGTTGATGGAAAAAGACTGACAACAGGAGAGAAAATAGAATTCGGATACGCGATACAGCTTGCAGGGAATAATTTGCAAAAACCAGAAGCAGACTACACAATAGCTACCGGCCTTGTTGCAGGAATAACCGGAATGGCAGCATGCCCGGCTGGGATTCCTGGAACACCATGCACTGATGATGGGCCTGGATGTGGTTGCGATTGGTGCTGCCCTGACGGAGTGAACAAAATAATTGGATGTGGAAGATGTGATGGAAGAACAATTCCTGAATGCAGAGCGCATCCAACTTGCCAAGGGACTACAATCACACCATCTCAATTAACACCTGTTTATCAATTTGCTTCAGGATGGGTTTTCCAGCCTGGCGTACATGATAACAGGATATTTGTTCCTGGTGGTGGAAATCAAAACAAATTGGCAGTATTTGACGGCACAACATGGACTATTGAAAATAACGTCGGCAATCTTTATGAAGACGAGGGCCCTGTCATTGAATATGCAGGGAAGGCATATCTTATCACCGAAAGCCGGCAAGGTATTTATGTGAGAGATGATACAACGCGGGCATGGGCATTGAGCAAAAGCTATAATTTTCAGTCAACAGGAGAATATGGCGGATTTGGTGCCGTGGTATTCAACAACAAACTCTATACTGCAATAAGTCAGGCGATGCCGGATGCTTTTGCACCCTCAGACCTTTATGTCTATAGCTTCAATGGCGCCTCATGGGTCAAAGAGAAAACATTTGCTGGCGGTGGGGAAGTATTGCGTGCCTGGGCGCTTGGGTCAGATGGGGCAAATCTTTACATCGGCGGAGGACGAAGGGCGCGCGGCAGCTCATTTCTTGGTTTGCAACGCTGTAATGCCGCTATGCAATGCGTAAAAGAAGCGGGATTTTCCGCCCAGTCTTTTGTTCAGGCATTTGGTACAATGTTCGCCGGGGGTAATGACGGCAACATCTACAAGAGGGGGTCAAATGGAGCATGGACAAGCGTCAAAAGCACTGGAGCAAAATTTGTGATTTCATTGCATAAAGCCAACATAAATGGGCAGGAAATGGTCTTTGCTGGAACAGAAAACCCGCCTAAGCTTTTCAAGACAACAGACGGCGCTGCATGGGGTGAAATTTACAGCACATCAGGAACAGGGCCAATTTATGCAGCCGTATATTCCGGAAAATTATATGCTGCTGTCTTCACAGGCACATCTGTTACGGTTTTAAGCTCAGGAACAAATGGCACTATTCCTCCTCCCAGTTCCTCTTCAACAACATATTACTGCAGAACTGACAGCAAATTTGTCACAGACCTTGACACGCCTTGGGCACAAGCCAAAGATGCTGCATTAAACGAGAAAAACAAAAAAACCTGCGAAAAAGCAGGATTCAAGTGGACAGGGACAAAATGTTGCAGTGAAGATGATGATCCAAATGAATACTATAATGACCCTGATAGTGTAGGGGGCTGCTGGGACAAGAAACTAATAAGAAGCATAAGCTTTGTAAATAACACAAACGATTCTGTCATTAACTATGGCGGTTCATTCCACGGCTGCGCAATAGACAAAAGAAACTTCAATACACAAAACGACGCATTATTAAACCTCAAGGACTATCATACAAAAGGACAATTGATTGCAAACCATGTTTATTGTTTTAATGACCCAAATAAAAACTATTACTGCTCATATAAAGAAAAATGGCTTTCAACAAATGGATTGGACAAAACACATTTGAGTTATGCACCTTGGATTTCTAATACAACAAACACAACTAACACAACATTAAGAGCAGAATGCTGCGCAGCAACTGAATGCTGGGACGGAGCAAAATGCCTCAAAAACCAAAGAGATAACCCATTAGCAGAGCCTTTAAACGGCTTTAGATGCATTGATGGAAATTGGGAAGAAGCAAATAAAAAATTTACTATGGACGAGTCTGTTTCAGGATATTGCCCAAAAATTTCACAGTGCTTGGTCAATCCTTTTGAAAAAAATGAGACAAACCAATGCATTGAATCAGGTACATATGTGATTAAACCAGGACCTTACACAGTAGATGATAACTATTGCGACAATGGCTTTTGGACATCAAGGACAAAACTGCTTGCATTGAAGATGCTCAAGCTAAAGGCACAATCCAACTACACGCTTTTCTGCGACGACAGGCAAAGCACATTAAACAACTTAAATTATATTGTTGAGGGAGAAGCAGCAGCCAACATTTTGATAAACATAAAAACTAACAATTTCTGCATTTTAAAAGATGGAAATAAGGTTGTTGCAGGAACAACAATAAACAAGGACATAGAGGACATACCAAGCACAGAGCTGAACATTTTTGGCGTGACAAGCTGCAGTCCAAGCGGGCTTGTCAACGACGGCCAATACCACTCTTGCGATTCAAATAAAAAAGTATGGTATAATAAAAAATTAAGAAGCATAATATACAGCGCAACGGGAATTGATAATATTCCCACAGATGGAAGCCCCGTTGAATCTTTTGACCAATACATTGGAAATCCGATAAGAGGTATAGTAAACACCATAAGCAGCCTGATAACAACAGCTGACGATTCTTACAAGACAGCATTTAAAAGATTTGACAGGCTTTACTTTACACAAACCGCATCAAGTAGTGGGGGCACCCCAGTCCTAAGAGCAATAACAGGCTCAATTGAAGGCAGACAAAAAAAGAACGCAGTTATTGGATACACAACTTTTAATGACAATGTCTGCAACTTTATACAGAGTTTCAATACTGCAAAGAATGATTCATTTTCAGGGCTAGCTTGCAAAAATCAAAACAATAATTATTATGTTCTTGTCCAAGGCAGCACATTTACAAGCATCAATCCTTCTTTGATATGGCCGGACCTCACAGCAAAAATAAGATTAAAATGAATATGCCAAGAAAAAAGTCCCAGATAACAATGCTTATGATAGTTGGGTTAGTTTTGTTTATAACAATCGGCTTAGTGCTTTATTTATCAAAATCCGCAATAAAAAAAACAACAAGGGAAACTGTCAAAAAATCCCAGGAAACTGCAATCGAAACCCAGCCTATCAAAGAATTTGTAGAAAAATGCCTCGACAAGCTGACAAAAGATTCTCTGGTCTTGCTGGGCAAACAAGGCGGTTACCTGTACTTCAGCCAAGGGGGCCCAACCATAGATTATCAGGAAACGGATATTGGAAAATATTTCTTGAAATATGATGGCCTTAATGTAAATTACAATATTATGCCTCCAAAATTCTCTGTTGGCAATTATTACTCTGAACCTTTGGAATACCCATGGATTATATTTCCATATCCAGATGTGGTGTCAAACGATGAAGTCTTCACAGGCTTTTTCGGGATAAACAACATGCCCCCGCTAAATTCTTCAGGCGGGCCAAACTCAATTCAAGCACAAATGGAAACATTCATTGACAGCAATATTGCAGTATGCGCAAATTTTGACATATTCAAGGCGCAAGGTTTGGAAGTTGTCATGCATTCAACAAGCACTTCAATAGTTATTGGTTCAAATGATGTAAGTGCAATATCAAAAATTAGAATAACAATAAACAACCCAAAATTGAAAGAATCTGCTGAGCTGAATGATTTTTCAGCAAATGTGCAAGTGGATTTGAAAGATCTATATTATTTTACAAAACAATTAATCAATAATGATATAAAGAATGTAACATTCAACATAAGTGATCCAAAAAATAACAATGCGCCATTTTCCATCCAAGCATTACAAGATATTTTCTCGCAAGATGATTTGATCATTATAACTGATGAAAATTTACTTATTTATGGAAAGCCGTACAAATATATTTTTGCCAGAAGAAATAGAATTCCAGCACTTTACTATTTGAAAAACAATATATTGCAATTTGAGCACCTGCATCCGATTACAAAAGATGATTTGCTTCAAGGACAACAGTTAAAAGCCCAAGATCCTGATGAGGATTCATTAAATTTTAAAATAAATTTAGACGAAAAGGAAGCAGAATTTCCTGTAATATTAAACAGGCCGCAAATGAATTTTAAGATAGAAGTCAGCGACAACAAATTATCCGATTACCAAATAATCACTGTTAACAGGATAGATTGATAATATGAAAAAAGAGGTAATAGCAGCTTTGTTTTTAGTATTAAGCATAGCCTTGCCCATAAAAGTTTTGGCAGCTGATGAACTAGGATGCTGCACAAATCCAGGAGCAACAACATTGACTTGCTCTCCTGACAGGCTGGTTTTCAAAGATATGGAATGCTGCCCACGGCCAGAATCAACTTTTCCAAGTTATTACAAATCAGCTCAAAATATTTTTCTTCCAACAAATTATAATGACTGCATAGCAAACTTTTTTTACAGTCAAACAGCATGCTCTCTTGTCAATGCTTGCTCTCTTGGCTGTTGCTGCTCAGACTTAGGTGGTGAAATAAAGCCAAATGCGCAATGCAAAGGCACTGGTCTTACATTTTACAACGGGCAAACAAATTGTAATGCTCTATGCCCAAAGCCACAATGCAATGATGCAATAGACAACGACAATAATGGCTGTGCAGATTTTCCAGTTGATACAGGCTGCACAAGCCCTGCTGATACAACAGAGTCACTAGGTTCATGTATTCAAGCAGGAGCTAATTGCAATGACCAGAATTATGTTCCAAAATTGAGCAATTTAGAGATAACGCCAGCCAAAGGAGGAAAAAAATTTTCTTTGAGGTGGAGCGATGAATGCAGTCAAAATGCAATATCCTATGATATTTTCAGGTGCAAAAATGTCGGATGCTCAAATTTAGAGTTAGTTGGCACAGCAAGCGCAAATTCATTTGATGATGCGTCTGGAGATTTATTGTTTGAAACTATCTACACTTACCAAGTGAAAGCAAGATACAATTTGCAGACATCAAGACCTTTCATTAACAAAACAGCATCGCTTGGTAATTTAGAGTGCTTTGGCCAGTACGATTCAAATTACTTCTGCATCAGTGAGTCCTACTATACAAAATACAAGGATTATTTGATAACAAATTTTCCGGCAGAATTCTCAGGTGATTTTTCCGCTGCCGTCAGAGCAAAATTTGGTAATAGATTCAATGGTGCATATTTTTGTGATTCATTTAACAAGCTGAATCCAAGAGGCAGTAGATGCTCTTCAACACAAGTTTGTATAGTAACCAACAATCAGCCAAGCTGCATAGTCAAGTCAGACTGCAATTACCTTAGTGCAAATCCTTTTGGCCTTTATTACAACCAACAGGATTGCGAAAATGGAAAGTACTGCTTTTATGACAGGTCCCATTCAACTGTGAATTCTTGCTTTGGATGCGATCCTTCAATGGCATGCTATGATTACAAGACAGAGGATGCATGCGCAAGGGACAACTGCAAGATTGGGAACTGCCAATGGAAAAACCTTGCAAATCAAATTGGAGTTGGAGTTTGCGTTAAAAAAAATGAATATAACTGTGAATGGTGTGATAAAAAAGGAACAGCAACATTGGAAAATTTAAGAGCCTTTAATGAAGTTTTCGATTTTTGCACAATTGATAAGTCAAATGCACTGTCAGAAGGTTCTTTCAAATGTTATGCAAATAACCATCAATCGAAAAACTGCAATGACATTGTTTGCACGGATTATGGTACATCGCAATGCAGCGATGTGGGAATAATACATGATGAATTTAATAAAATAACAAATCCTTCCCAGGATGCATGCGGCTTGAAAGTATGCCAAAAAATCAATAATCAATGCATAAAGAATGCAGACGGCGATGTGCAAGCCGATTGTGATACAGCATTGTGCGAAAGCGATTATTCTGCACCAAACACCACATTTGCTCCTATTGTTAATGGAGGCGTATACAACAGCCTTTTGATACAGATTTATGACAGGACAAGCGTTAAAAGTCCAATAACACTAAGGACATCAAATGATTACATAACATATCTTTGCGTGGAACCATGTGGTCAGAATGGGCATCCATACAACACATCCACTACAGGCAGGTCGATAATAATCAGCAACCTGAATGCTTATGACGGCACAAGCGGAAACAAGTTGTTAACATTTAATGAGGGTGCAAATGTAATAAGATATTATTCTCAGGACCCTGCAAAAAACATAGGAGAGGTTAATAAAATAATTATTCAAACACACAGCAACACAAATGGGCCAAAAGTGCTTGAGCCATTCAACATAACAGACGGCTCAAAAATCGGCGACAAATATTATACAAGCAACCAAATGCCGAGAATTGACATCCAGTTCTTAGAGCCAGCATTAGTGACGCTTTCAAGGCTTAGAGGGGCAAAAACAGGAAAAATAATGCAGTTGCAAGGCAGCACGGATTTAAGCACAAGAGTTACTTTAACAATGCCCGAAATTTTGCAGAATGATGAGTATGTTTTTGATTTGAATGCAAAAAACCAGAATAATATTTTTATGAATCCGCCTTTGTCGACAAGAATTGTGATTGACAACACCAAGCCAGTACTTGATATAACCCCTTCCAATAAAACAATTCTAAATAACTCGCTTGTCAACATAAGGCTTTCATTTGACAAGGAAGTAAACATTGAATTGGTGGAGATAAATTCCCAGAGCATAAAGGATTCTTTCTCAACCATAGACAACAAAGTTTACACTGCAACAGTAAATTTGTCTGATGGAAACAAGAACATCAAGGCAAGCGCAAGCGATTTTTCAAAAAACAAAGTAACAGGCTACGGATTTTTTATAGTTGATGCCAGTCCAACTGTTATCAGCCTTGCAAAGCCGAGATTCGGCACAGCATCAACTTTTGTATTTGATTTGGCAGTTGAAACAGACAATGATGCAATCTGCAGGTACTCTCTTGACAGTGTTTTTGAGTTTGATTTTATGGAGCCATTTGCCGCAAGTAGCGGAACATTGCACTCAGTAAGTAATTTCAACAAGATAGCAACCAATGATTTTAGAGTGCACAAGTTTTATGTCAGGTGCAAAAATGATAAATATGGCATTGTATTCAAATCTTTCGACTTAAGTGTTGATAATTCTATTCCTCAACTTAAAAATACATTCGCATCCCCTAACCCTGTTGTTGAAAGGCCAATGACAACATCGCTGAAGATAGAGTCAGATGAGCCGGTAATCTGCAAGTACAGCAAAGCTTCCAGAGAATTCAATAGCATGGAAGGAAAATTTGACGGGTACGATAGCAATAACTTCAGGACAATAAACAAGCAGGAAATCACTTTGGACAGCGAAGGTAGATACTTATATTATGTTGCATGCATGAACAAAGCAGAACTTGTTTCTAACACAGCAGAAATCCAGATTAATGTTGATTTGTCAATTCCATTGTCAATTACTTCACATACTACTGAATTCTGGAATTCAACAAATGTTGTTTTGGCTATAGAAACAAACAAGATATCACAATGCCAATATTCTGAATCAGACACAACTGCACAAAATGGAGATATCTTTGGAGCGCCTGGCTACGCACATACGAGAAATTTGATATTGCCTGCAGGCAAGCATACATTTTATGTGATTTGCAAAGACCAGTACCTACAAAAATTTTCCGATGTTGCGTCTGTAACTTTCACAATTGATACAACTCCCCCAGTTGTGCTATATGTGAACGACAGCAGCACACTTCCAGACAAGCCTGAATTTACTTGGCACACAGACGAGTTAAGGGTCAAATGGAACAGCGTTGATACCGAGTCAAGGATTGCATTAAACTCGTACGCGCTCATTGATTCAGGAACCACAAATACAATACTTAACTGGACAACAAGCTATGAAAATGACAAATGGGTTACTGCCACAAAAAACGGGAAAAGCCTTAACCTAACCAATGGCAATAAATATTACTTTAAGGTCAAGGCACAAAATTTTGTCGGATCTTGGAGTGATATAAAAGAAAGTGACGGAGTTACAGTTGATACTAACCTTAAGCCTTTAAACTGCACAAATGGAATAAAAGACGAAAAGGAAACAGACATAGATTGCGGCATGGTATGCAGCAAATGCGACCTAGGGAAGAATTGCAATGAATATACAGACTGCACCAGCAATTTTTGCAGCAATGGCAAGTGCACAGCTCCAAAATGCGATGATAACCTGAAGAATGGACAAGAGTCTGATGTAGATTGTGGAGGCATTTGCACAAAATGCGATAACAACAAGGCCTGCAACAACAATAATGATTGCTCAACCAGCTTTTGTAGCTTTGGTTTCTGCAAGCCCCAAGAAACTTGCTCAAATGGGAACCATGATGGGACAGAAACTGGCATAGATTGCGGAGGCGCATGCCCGACAAAATGTGAGGAAGGAGGCAACTGCGGCGCTGATGAAGACTGCGTTAGCGGCTTAAGTTGTGTGTTGTCACAATGCAAAAAATGCGCGGATAATGACAAAAACTGCAACGGCATACCTGATGATCAAGAAACTGCAGAAGAAAAAGATACTGATGGAGATGGAATGCCTGACAAATGGGAGATAGAGCACGACCTAGATTCTAACGACCCAAGTGATAAGGACTCAGACACGGACAATGACGGTCTAACAAATTATGAAGAATATAAGTATAAAACAAACCCAAATCTTAATGATACAGATGGTGATGGCTACAATGATGGAGACGAAGTCAAAGCAGGAACAAATCCAATTGACTCCGAAGACTTTCCAAAATCAAATTTAGGAAAAATAATGTCATTTGTTTTTGTTGCAATATTGCTAATCTTAGGATTTGGGTATTTGACTTATAGTTTTATGACAAAAAGAAAAGCAGAGAAATTTGAAGTGCCTAGGCAAAGAGAAT
>Ga0209541_10005054_pt1 | contig 23121 bp, 25 predicted proteins | sample RifCSPlowO2_01_FD_184027 | JGI IMG/M metagenome (GOLD analysis project Ga0209541, IMG submission 184027) | Groundwater microbial communities from Rifle, Colorado - Rifle CSP2_plank lowO2_0.1 (SPAdes) (version 2) | ecosystem: Environmental > Aquatic > Deep subsurface > Groundwater | place...
TAATCTTTTTACAGAGATATTGGGGTCTGTAAGAAGAGTCGACATTATTCAAATCTTGGACAATGAGATAGGTTAACCTATCTCATTTTGTCTTTTGATTCGGAGATACTGACAAGTGCCAATACATTTATACGTCCTCTTTCTTCATAATTATCCATTTTTAATTATCATAAGCAAATTTCTTATTTAATTTTATTCTTTTTCTTCATCAATAACACCTTTCTCCCCTATGTAAAATATACATTCATTATCTGGAAGATTAGGAGAATCAATAAGCTTTGCAACTCTTGAACTTTTTTTGCCTCTGCGAAGATACAGTCTATACGTACTAGCGTGCCCAACTATATTCCCCCCAATAGCAGTTGTAGGATCTCCGAACATCATTGCAGGATTTGCCATTACCTGATTTGTAACATAAACTCCGAGATTATACTGTTCAGCTATTCTCATTAGATTATGTAGATATCTATTTAATTTCTGTTGCCTATCTGCTAGTTGCCCTCTTCCAGAATACTCTGCTCTAAAGTGAGCAGTTAAAGAGTCAACAATAACTAATTTTATCGGCTCTCCGTTATTTATCAGCTCACCAATTTTATCCACTAATAACATCTGATGATCAGAATTAAATACTCTAGCCACTAAAATATTCTTTAAAACACTCTCTTCATTTAATCCTTTAGCTTTAGCCATTTGCTTAATTCTTTCAGGTCTAAAAGTTCCTTCACTATCAATGTAAACAGCTTTTCCTTCAGCTCCTCCTTGTTCAACAGGCAATTGAACATTAACAGCAAGGCTTAATCCAACTTGGGTTTTCCCACTACCATAAGCTCCAAACGCCTCGGTAATTGCTTTTGTTTCTAAACCCTTCCCTCCTAATAATTTATCTAATTCTTTACTACCAGTGGAGATATAAGAAACTTCTTTCCTTTTTTCAGCGAACTCTAATCCGTCCTGAAAACCAAGATTCATCATTTTTCTCGCAGCTTGAATTGCTTTTCTTGAAACACTCTCTCCTAACCCAGAAATCTCGCTTAATTCTTTAGGCCCTAGAACTGCTATTCCCATTAAATCATATATCCCAGCTGCCTCTAATTTCTCAACAGCAGCAGGCCCTATTCCAGGGAGGTCAGAAACTTTCGTTTCTTTCTCATTTTTTTCCTTTTTTTTTGAATCAGTCATATCATCTAAATTAAAACCAGCTTATTTTTAAGCATTGCCTAAATGGGTTATATAGGTTATAGTTTTTAAAACATAAAAAGGCTAAGAAACAACAAAAAATCAACCAATATCATTGTCAAAAATAAAACTTGCTCAACTCTTCCTCCTGATTTTATCGGACCCTTACATTCAACTTTAATAGGCCAAAAAGCCTGCACTCCTTCTTTGGTAAATGAATCGCATAGTAAATGTATGCTATATCCAAGAAAAAATCCAAGACTTGCTTTAGGCCAAAAAAAACTTATAATTAAGGAAATAACAAGAGCTATGGTAAAACTATGAATTACTCCTTTATGTTCAGAAAAAAATTTCAAAGGATGGTTGTCAGAGTCTAAAGCTTTTCTGTGTAAATCAGGAATAATGGTTGCTACTAAAATCATAATTACAAAAAGAATCTTATTCTGAATATGTTCGAGAAAAAGTAATATCAAAAATACAGCAATAACCAAATGGGTTCTTAGTAACATTTATACCTCCTTATTCTTTTTAATAAAAGTATAAAGAATTTAAAAAACTATTTGTTGTTACCGCTGACTTCTTTCTTGTCTTTTCTTTCATAGAATAAACCGAAAGAACCTCCAGCAACTAAAATAAAAGGAACGTATAAAGGAATTTCGTGGGGTCCTCGAACCTTAGGTTCATAATCCCAAAAGCTTATCGACGCTGAAATTCGGGGAGCACTGAACTATGTGTTTTTGGGAGCGTTTAACTGGCTATTTTCAAGATAAAAATGGGGGCACTTAACCAAATCATTGAAGTATTAATCACTTTGTTTTGATAACATTATAATGGAGAAATTTTTAAAGGAGGTTCAGTAAATATCTATATGATAAAAATAGTTGATTGTGGAAGTCAATTAACACAAAATATCGCAAGAAGGATTAGAGAGTTAGGAGTTTATACTGAGATAATTCCGTTTAATACTTCTATTGAAAGAATTAAAGAGCAAGACCTTGAGGGCATTGTTATTTCCGGCGGACAGTTTAGTGTTTATGATAAGGGTTCTCCGACATATTCAAAAGAAGTTTTAAATTTAGGGGTTCCGATCTTAGGAATTTGTTATGGACAGCAATCAATTGCTCATTTACTTGGGGGGAAAGTAAGCCCCGCTCAAAGTAGAGAGTATGGAGAAACAAAAGTAAAAAGAACTGATGAAAGCCAGTTATTCCATAAAGTCTCAAGTGATTTCAAAGTATGGATGAGTCATGGAGATGTCGTTGAACAACTGCCTGAAGGTTTTGAAACTATTGCAGTTTCTGAAAATAATCATGTTGCTGCTATGCAAATGAAAGAAAGAAATATTTATTCAGTTCAATTTCACCCAGAAGTCGACCACACTGAAAATGGCAGAGTCATTCTGGATAATTTTTTAGGAATTTGTAATGCTCAAAGAACTTGGGACCCTACGAAAGAATATGATAAAATTGTTGGAGGACTGAGGGAAAAATTAAAAGGAAAAGTAGCTATTGGAGGAATTAGTGGAGGAGTAGATTCTTCAACAGTATCAGTTTTAGTAAATCAAGTAATAGGTAAAAATTATTATCCTATTTTTGTTGATAACGGGTTGCTGAGATTAAACGAGGCTGTAAGAGTAGAGGAGAGCTTAAAAGGATTTAATCTTGGTATAAAGTATATTGATGCTTCAAGAAGATTTTTAGAGAAGTTACAAGGAGTTGAAGACCCTGATGAAAAAAGAAAAATTATTGGACATGAATTTATCGCTGTTTTTGAAGAAGAAGCAAGAAAAATTCAAGGGGCAATCTATTTAATTCAAGGAACTTTATATCCTGATGTAATTGAGAGTGTTCCTGTTTATGGTTCTTCCTCAAAGATAAAAAGACATCATAATGTTGGGGGTTTGCCTGAGAAAATGGGATTGGAAGTTGTAGAACCATTTAGAAGTCTCTTTAAAGACGAAGTCAGAAAAATTGCAGAACAGAAACTAGGAATGCCAAATCACATTGTATGGAGACATCCTTTTCCGGGTCCGGGATTAGCAGTTAGAATAATTGGAGATGTAAACGAAGAAAAGCTGAGAATAGTTAGAGAAGCCGATGATATTTTCATTAGTGAACTTATGAAGAGAGGATTATATTATGAAATTAGTCAGGCATTTGCTGGACTTTTGGGAGGCAGAGCAGTAGGTGTTATGGGTGATGCTGGAACCTACGAAGGAATTGTTGGATTAAGAGCAGTTGTTACAAATGACTTTATGACTGCAGATTGGTATCGTTTTAAAGATACAGATATCGGTCCTATTGTCAATAGAATAATAAATGAAGTTAGAGGTGTAAACAGAGTTTTGTATGACAAAAGTCAAAAACCTCCTTCAACAATTGAGTGGGAATAATTGTTAACAATTTTAAAGTTAGGTCTGGAGAGCACTCAACTGCCTAATTTTGCAGAGTTTAACTTTATCTAATTTCAACCCCTAACTTTTTAAGTCAATTTTTCTTATCGTCGACAAATTACTAAATTTTAGCAGAAGAACATTAACCTAGTGTTAATCATCCTGTGGGGGCGTTCAGTATGAAATAAAAGCACGAATCTTCACAATTAGTCATGCTTAATTTCCTTTTATACTCTTCCAAGCGACTTTTATATTTCTTTATTATCCCTAAATCTTTATCATTTATTCCCAATAAACTAAGCTTATGTTCTAAAGCAGTAATAAGACTTTTGTCTATCTCTTTAATATGATATCTTGCTAATATCTCATCTTTTTCAATTATGTCCTTATCTAACCTCTCGAAATGTTCTTCTATTTCTTTCTTTAAGCTTTCAATTCCTTTCTCTAATCTCTTATCTCTTTTTACCATGCTTTAAACCTTGCATTCTTCTTTTAATTTCATTTATCAATGAGATCGCCTCATTAACCGATATAACCTTCTTCGTTTTTAAGTCATTCTTAACTCTAAGATAAGCATTATAAGACTCTTCGCTTGCGATTCTTTTTATTAAACTTATAAACTCTTTACTATATGGTTTTTTAGCATTCCTTAAGCATTCAATTAAATACGTTTCTCTTAATCTTAAGACTATAGAATATAGAGTTTCATCTGGAACCTTTTCCCCCGATTCTCTGTCTATTTCTATCATTTTTTCATTTATTTTAGTCATTGATTTTATCCTATCAAGATGCTTTTTTATCGAAATACCTTGGATTTTATTTTTCCAGTACTTTAAAAAATCTTCATTTAAAATTGCCTTGGCTTCATTAATTAAAGATGCTAAATAAAGATTTTTTGCAATAGCATTCTCAAATTTATCTTTTGAGATAGAAATTATTTCATATTTTCCTATTTTTATTTGTTTGTCAACACTATCCGTTATAATTAATACATCAATATCGCTTGATTCGGTTTCCTCTCCTCGAGCATAACTTCCAGCTAAAAAAATTCCAATTGTGTTCTTTAACAAATCCTTTTTATCCAAAATCTCAAGTATCTCCTGTGAAATGGACTTATCAATAAGCTTAATCGCTACTTTCTTGTCTTTCCACTCAATTGGAAGAATAACTCCTGCGGAATTGCCAAATTTGAATGCCTGTTTTATTATCTCACTTTTCATGTCTATACATGTATAAACATATTTATAAACCTTGCGGATATTAATTTTCCAATTCCTCAATAAGTTTATCTATATCAATCTCTTGGATATTATTAACTATAAAATCATGAGTGTTAAAATAATTATTTCTTCGTACATTTCCAGTTATAAGTACCTCTTTACCAAGAAGTTCATTCTTTTTTATTGAAAATAACTCTTGATTATCTAATTCTTCTTTGCTTATTATTTTATAAAGATCTTCTTCGAATAATGTTGAGCGAATAGAATCACTTCCGTCATCAATAACTAGGCTTAACAAAACCCTTTTTTCACTAATAACTTTTCCATGTTCTTGACATTCTCTATCTTCACTTGTCTTTTTTTTACATTCAGGGCATATTTCAAAAAATTTTGGCTCGAAAACCTGCACAATAAAAGCTCGTGTACAAACACTGTCATTAGTATTAAACTCTACAATAGGTTTACTAATAACTGGCTTTTCTAAAACAATCTTATCTATTAACTTATCAGAAAGTTTTATTTCAGAAAAACTGCCTAAATGAAGTTCTCCATTTCGTAGCCCTGCATTAGTTATTTCAACAACATTCCCTTCTTTAATAACTTTATTTTCAATTACATCTATATGGTTCTCATCCCATAATACTGTTCGAATATTGCTGGTCTCATCTGCTAGTATAAAACTTCCTATTCTGCCGCTTCTACCATTCTTGTTATATTCTCTTATAGGGAATAATTTAATGACTTTTCCTATAAGATTAATTTTCCTCATGCCAACAACTATTTGTGAAATTTTAATAAATTGTCTTTCAAAACTAATATTTAATTCAGCAGCTACGACCTGTGCAGCTCCCTCCTTACTTATTAATCCAGATAATTTCGCCTGTTTCGCAGCTATTTTTCTCTCTATCTCATCTGTAGATAACCCAGAATGTTCAGATATTAACCCAACTAATTGATGATAATTGTCCATTTTTTGTTTAGTGATTAATTTTGTTTAGTGATTAAAAATGGACAATTAGAAACTTCAGAAATTTTCAATTTCTGAGGCCTCAAAAATCAAAGATTTTTGAAGTTTTTAATTTCTTTATTATCCTTTTTCACCTTTTTACAGAGAACTTTGCATAAATCCAATTTCCGAAGGAAATTTGGCAAAGTTCTTCTTAGAGAATTTTGAAAAATTTAATTAACAAAATTCTCTATAGATTATTAACAAAAAATTATTTATAAGAATTGTGGTTGTAAAAATAATAAATGATATAAACCTTCTACTTCTTGTATTGGTGCATTAGAGGGTGTTAAAACTCCTAAAAAAATTTAATTCTTTTTCTTTAATTCTTTCTTAATTAATTCAGACAGCCATTCAGAAACATCTATCTTTTGTCTTATGCAGTGGATTTTAACCTCTTGCCATAAGTCCTCATCTATCACCAAACTTGTTTTCTTTTTAGCCATATAAAGATATACCAATAAGGGTATTTAAATATATATGTATTAAAGTATATATGTAATGTAGTATAGAAATATTTATATACCACTATACCTATATACTTATATGAAAAACAAAGAAATAATGTGTCCAAAGTGTAAAAGTAAAGAGATTAAGAAAGATGGAAAGAGAAAAACAGAAAATAGAGGCAAGGTTCAAAGGTATAAATGTAAATCTTGTTCAAATAGATTTATTATAGACCCATTCGCAAGAATGAGGAATACTCCTCAAAAGATAACCTGTGCTTTAGATTTATTCTTTAGAGGTTTATCTACTCGTGGAGTTCAAGAACATTTTAAGGCGTTCTTTCCACATAATTTTGACCACAGCACAATATTAAGATGGATTAGAAAATACTCTATTCAAATTTCAAAATATACTGATAAACTAAATATTCAATCTGGTTCTTACATAGAAGTCGATGAGATGGAATATCATAGAAGATTAAGTCATAAAAAAGGCAGTAAAGGAATAGATAAAAATTGGAGTATAAACGCTATTGATGTCAAGACAAGATTTCTTCTTAACTCTCATTATGCGAAATTCAGAAACAAAAAAGAATTAAGATGTGTCTTGAATGAAGTAAAAAACAAAACACAAGACAGAGTAAAAATTGTTACAACAGATGGATTAACAACTTACACTAATTTAGTTAAGAAAACTTGGGGTTATGATAACACAATAGGAAAATATAAAATTCGGCATAAAGTTGTAACAGCAAGTAAAGGTGAAGGATTTAATATTTTGGTTGAAAGAATACACAATTCAATAAGACAAAGAACTAATAGTTTTAGAGGACTGCATGGCTCAATTAATTCTGCTTATAGTTTAATGAAAGGAATTGAAATATATTACAACTTCATAAAAAAGCATGAAGCATTAAACTACAAAACTCCTTCGGAATTAGCAATACCAAAATTAAAATTTGAAACTCCTAATAGATGGTTAGAGTTGATTGAATGGAGTAGGAAATGAGAAAAGAAAACTATTTAAAGTCGAAATTCGTCTTATCAAAAAGAAACATGGTTAAAAATAATTTCCCTTTAGAAAGTTCAACAAGAATTAAAATAGATAATTGGTTAAAAGAATTAGGTTGGGAAATTAATGATGAATCCCCTAATTGTAATGTTTACACAGAAAGAACAAAAACTACAGAACAAAAAAATAAGCTAAAGGGAAAATTTCCAGATTATGTTTTGTATAAAAGTGGAACTGATAATCCCATAGCAATTATAGAGGCAAAACGAAAGGGGGAGTCAATAGATAAAGCGTTAAATCAAGCAATAGAATTTTATGCTAAACCTCTTGAGATAGATATAGTTTTTGCAGTTAATGGAACCTTTGTTAGAGCTTTTTCTATAAAAGAACAGAAAGTTTTATCAGTAGATGGGGAACATTTAAGAGAACTTGTTTCAGAGAAAAAATTATTGAGGTTTATTAATGAGGGGGGAGATATAAAAGAGATAACTGAGAAAGTAAAACATTCAAGAGAAGAATTAATTAAAATATTTAAATGGGCTAATGATTTATTAAGGAAAGAGGGGCTTAGAGTTCTTGATAGATTTGTTCAATTCGCAAACATTCTTTTTATTAAAATTATAAGTGAAATAGAACAAGAAAGAGAGGAAAGAGGAGAAAAAAGGCAATTAGATAAATCTTTATGTTGGGAAAGCTTTTCAGACATGTTAAATGCTAAAGCTATGTTAAATTATATTAATAATACTGTTCTTTCTGAAGGTTTCGCCAAAAAGTATAATCATACTGACGATATATTTCAAGAACGATTAAAAATAAGAAATCCAGAAACAGTAAAGGCAATAGTAAGCAAATTGTCCAAACTTACTTTATTAAATACAGAATCAGAAATAAAGGGAGATGCTTTTGAATATTTTTTGAAAAATTTAGCTTCTGGAAATGATTTAGGAGAGTATTTTACTCCAAGACATATAGTTAAATTAATGGTTAATTTAATTAGTCCTCGTTATGGAGAGAATGTTTACGACCCTTGTTGTGGAACTGGTGGTTTTTTAATTGAAGCGTTTAGACATTTAAAAAAAGGGTGTAATTTTGAAGACCCCAAAATAATGAAAACACTTAAAGAAGAATCTGTATGGGGAGTAGAACTAACAGATACTTATAAAATTGCTAAAATGAATATGATTATTACGGGCGATGGGCACAATAATATCTTTCAAAGAGATTGTTTATCTCCAGAATCAAAAATAGAGAAAAAGTATGATATTATATTAACCAATCCACCATATAGTCAAGAAACAGATTTTGGGGGGTTCTATCCTGTTCCAACTAAACAAGCAGATTGCGTATTTCTTCAACATATAGTTCTCGCTTTAAAAGAAAATGGAAGATGTGGCATAATTGTTCCTGATGGATTTCTTTCAGAATTTAAACAAAATGCCTTTAAAAATACAAGAAAATGGTTTTTAGGTAAATGTAATTTGGAAGCTGTAATTTCTCTTCCAACAGGAGTTTTTTATCCTTATGCTGGTGCTAAGACAAGTATTCTTATTTTTCAAAAAGGCAAATCCACTAAAAAAGTCTGGTTTTATGAAATAAATAATGATGGTTTTGAGTTATCAATTCATAGGAGACCTTTAAAGGGAAAAAATGATATTGATGATTTATTAGAAAATTGGGGAGATAAAGGTATTGGGAAAAATAGTTTCTTTGTAGATATAAAAGAAATTGCAGAAAATAATTATAAGTTGATTTTATCAGATTACAAAAAGTTTAACATTAAATTTAAGGAATATGAAGACCCAGAAAAAACAATAGAAACTTTAAATAAAATAAATAAAGAAATTAAGAGAAAGTTAAATGAGATTAATAAATTAATAAAAGGAAAGACAGAAAAAATAGAAGTGAAAAAATATAAATTAAAAGATATATGTAAGATAGCTACTGGTGGAACTCCCTCTACTTTTAAGCGAGAATATTGGGAAGGGGGAACTATTGCTTGGGTTCGTTCAGGAGAATTAAGAGATAGTAGAATAAACAATTCAGAGAAGAAAATAACTGAATTAGGATTAAAAGAAAGTAATGCTAAGTTATTTCCTAAGAATACTGTATTGATAGCTTTAACAGGAGCAACTACAGGAAAAACAGCTATTTTAGATATTGAAGCTTCTACCAATCAATCTGTAACAGGAATTTATCCTTCTGAAAGATTTATTCCAGAATATTTATGGTATTATTTAAGATTAAATTACGAAAAAATAAAAAGTATGTCTTATGGAAGGGCACAACAACATATAAGACAAGGAGTAGTGGAAAATTTTGAAATTAAACTTCCAGATTTAAACACCCAAAGGAAGATGGTTAAAATACTCAAAGAAATTGAACAATTAAAAGAAGAGAGTAAAATGTTAAAAGAAAAGATTGATAATTTATTTAGTGGATTATTAATAAAAAAGATAACCCTTTAATTTTTTCTCATCTAAAACACCCGTTAATGCACCAGAGAATCTACTTCTAAAACTTTAAATATCCCATTCTCAATTTCATACAATGGGAACAGCACTTTTAAAAATAAAAATAATGCCAGAATCTCTTAATGTAAACCTTGAAAATCTGGGGAAAAAAGCAAAAAAAGCAATAGAATCTGAACAAGGAAAAAATGTTAGATTTGAAAAAGAACCCGTAGCCTTTGGCCTTGTTGCACTAATAGCAGGATTTGCAATTGACGAATCTCTATCTACAGATATTTTTGAAGAAAAGTTAAGAAAAATAAAAGAAGTCAGTTCAGTAGACATAATAGACTTTAGGCGAGCAATTGGATGATGCATAATAAAAAAATAAATAATATCTATTAAACCTTCTTAGATATTACCATTATATTTATAACTTTAGTTTTCATATCAAATACATGCCATTTTCACCTGAAGAAGCAGAAGAAATTAAAAAAGAACTAATAGAGCAAGTAAAAAAAATTCCGAATGCAGACCACGAGCAAATAATAAATTACATAGAAAAATTAGAGCCTGAAAGTTTAGAGGATTTTATCAAAAAAAATAAGATTCAATTAGAAGAAGCCTCACAACATCCTGAAAAACCTATTTTTCAATCTATTGTAGAAAACCAAATCCCTTCATATAAAATTGATGAAAATAAAAAAGCTCTTGCTATTTTAGAAATAGCTCCATTTTCAAAAGGACATGCTTTAATAATACCAAAACAAAAAACCTCGATAGAGAAGATTTCAAAATCAGCATTTTCTTTAGCTCAAAAAATATCTAAGAAAATAAAAAAGAAACTTAAGCCGTTAGATATAAAGATGGAAACATTTTCTTTACAGGATTATCCTGCTATAAACATAATTCCGATTTACAAAGATACACCTTTAAAAAAAGAAAAGGCGAAAGAAGAAGACTTAAAAGAGTTACAGAGAAAACTTCAACTTAAAAAAAGAACTACAAAAAAAATATCTATTAAAAAAGATAACGTTAAAGAAATGCCTGATAAAATACCGGAATTTTACTAAAATGTATGAACCAACAAAGCCCTATAAAAAACAAATTCTAGAAATAATTGAACAGACTTGGGAAACTCCATATGTTTCAGTAAAAAAGGACAGAGAAGATATATATCCAACAATAACTAGAAAGTTTGTAGGAATAGAGGTGGATCATACAGATGGTATAGGCACAAAAGGAGTTTATCATTTGAGTCAAAGAACGTTTAGAAATGCAGCATTAGATGCTTTAGCTATGAATCTTAATGATCTTGCTTTAAGCAGAGCAATTCCCTACAAACTGCAAAATCATATAATAATTCCAGAAGATGATAAATCAGCTATCATTGAGATTATTGCAGCATTAACAGAAGAATGCAAAAAAAGACAAATAGCTATAACTGGAGGAGAAACCTCTATCCAAAATACTACACATGGATTAGACATAAGTCTTACAGTTTCTGGATTAATAAAAAAGTATAAGCCTAGTTCACTCCCTCCAGGAGATATTTTAATTGGATTTAAAAGTTCAGGCTTACATTCAAATGGATTTACTAAAGTAAGAGAAATTTTTGGAGATGAATATAGAGATGAATTTGTTGAGCCAACAAAAATTTATTCAGATACTATATCTTGTTTAGAAGAGATAGTTAATATTCATGGCATGATGCATATTACTGGAGGAGGATTTACAAAATTAAAAGATATAACAAGTAACCACATAATTATTAGTAAACCAAAGTTATTACAACCACACAAAATTTTTTATGAACTCTATGAAAAAGGGGTTCCAGATGATGAAATGTATAAAACATTTAATTGCGGGATAGGTTTTATAATAGCAGTTTCAGCAGAAGACGCGAATAAAATAACTCAAGATAAAGATAGTGAGGTTATAGGACAAGTAATTCCAGGAAATGGAAAGATAACAATTGAATCATCATTCAGCGATAAAGAAGTTGTTTTCTAAAACCATCCTAGCTTCATACTAATAATAATTATTCCAAGAAAACCAATTAAAAATCCAGGAGTAAAAGGAATGCCCTGTTTAACCCAGATTTTTCTTCTATATTTTTCTTTTATTAATCTTAAATCATTTTTAGAAACTCCTTCCCATGTAGCTTTTATTTTTTTTCCATTAACAAAAATATCTTCATAAAGCCATTCTCCTTCAGTTAGTTCACTAGGAGATAAAGCTTTTACTAAACAACTTTCTTCAATGGACTTTGCAAAAATAAATAATAAAGGGAATAGTAAAAAAACAACCCCTAAATAAATGATATTGTTTATAAAATAACTTACAAAAACCCATAAAACTAAAAATAATAAACTTATAACAAAAAAAGATCTGTAAATAATAAATTGTTTTCTAAATTCTTTAATAAATCTGTTCCAATTGTATGCTATTAAAATGAAAGAAAATAAAAAAACATATGCAGCTCCTCCAAATAAAAATAAGGCAATAAAACTTCCAAACAATTTTAAATTAATAATCCAGTTATAACTTAAAGGCATTATGCTTCCTAAAGCTATCAATAATTTAGCATCTCCTCCTGCAAATATTCGTGAATAATAAAAAAGATTTCCAAGGATTAAAAAGACAACTAATCCCAAAATACCATTAATAAAAAACCAGTAACTTCCATTTATAGAAACAGCAAGCCTATAAGTTAGAGCAATTCCTATTAATGAAAAATTCCAAATGTTATCAACTTCTCTTCTCCTCAAATCCTGAAATACAGCTCCAAGAATCCAGACAACAGCTATTATAATTAAAAATAAATTTTCCTGTGTCAAAATCATTTTATATTCCTCTTTTAGAGAACTTTGCGTGAATCCAATTTCCTAAGGAAATCTAGCAAAGTTTTTCTTAGAGAATTTTGTTACTCCTATTTTTTCAAAATCCTCTTTACTATTAAAAACAAACATAAGTAATTTATAAATTTGTGGGATGTTTCTGTCCCACAGTGTATTTTGATGCATTTGTAAAACGTACGCTAATGTAAGAAATTAATTATTCATTGATGTAACTTTTAGAATAATTGGAGTTACTATTGTTCCCAAAACATCAAGAATAGCAAAAACTCCCAAAATTCGATAATAAAACTCAAAATCTAAGTCAAACCCTGAAAGAACTAATATTATTAGTATAATAGCGACTACAGAAATAAATAATAGAGTTAATACCAGAGATATATTGACGATTGTCTTTTCAGATTTTATTAATAACAAAAGAGAGCTATGTGCAATCGAGACAGAAAGAATAACTAAGATGATTATTATCTTTATATTGCCAAAATTAAGAATCTCCCAAATAGCAACGGTGGTAATTAAGAAGCCTAAAACTGCAATAATCATTCCTAGAGAGGAAAAGACAACATATTTGTGCTTGTCATATAAAGCAGAGCTACAGAGAGCGGTTAAACTAAAACCTCCAATAGTTAATGTTGTTAAGAAAATTTTTCGTTCTATTTCTCCGAAATCTCCTATAAGAAAGAGTATAATACCTATCAACGCACTTAAACTCAAAGAAATAATCATAGTTATCAAAAATACTTTCTTGAAACTTACATTCTCTTCCATGAATTAAAGCAACAAAATTTAGTTAATAAATCTTTGCAATAAAAGGTGTAATAAAAAATGTAACAACTTTTATCCTAAAAAGTGTAATCCATTAGGTTATAAAATTACCGAACCAGTAAAAATTAAAAATTTTTAAAAAATTCAATAAATCAGCGGAAAATGAATTATAATTGAATTATTGATATTTTTCTTATTTCTTAGAAACAGCGTCGTAAATTATAACAAGGTTTAAAAAGTGCGGATATCTTTAGATATCTATAGGTATTTTAAAATATAAGGTAATTTAACGATTAAAAATGTCAAAATTAGATAAAGAATCTGAAAAAATAATACTGACTATCCCAAAAAAACTTTTCAATAGACTTAAAGAAGAAAAAAACAGATTTTCTTATCAGAGCGTTCAAAGTATAATTCTTGAGGCATTAAGAGAAAGATATTACAAGAAAAAAACAGAAGGAAAAAGCAGAAGAGGAAGGCCTCCTGAATTAGATTTATTTAAAGCTGCTTCAAGAAAAAGTCCTAACTGAAGTTAAATCTAACACACAATTTCACAATCTAAATAAATATTATTTTTCAATTCATTGCAAGTAGTTTCTCTTTTCTTACCCTCTTCAATTACATCTCTCTTTAAGGTGCAATAATCATACTCATTCTTAACATCACAGGCAGTAGTACATGCTTGAATAACTGCTTGAACATTATCTTTTCCTCCTGAATAACCAGTTATTTTATTCCAAAAATTTTCCCAGCCAATACTAAATCCATAAAGCAAAGCAATTAAAACTAAAATTCCCAAAACAATTGCAATTAATGTGCTTACAGCAAGTTCCAAACCTCTTTTATTCATAGAATTAATAAATAACAATAACTTATAAATGTATCACCAACAAACAGCAAGTTATTTAAGTTAATAACTATTAAGTATAAAATGGAAAGTAAAGCACAAATTGATGTTTTAAATTTAATAGCAGGCATCACCATAATTGTAGGAGGAATATTTATATTATTCTCTAAAGCAAATGGAGGGTTAATTATTGTAGGGATTGGAACACTCATCAAAGCAGTTGAAATTGCAATAAAGCAGGGGATATAAAATGGTAAACTCTCATATAATTGTAGGATTAGCAATAATAATACTTAACGCTATCCCTCTAATACTAAGAAAACCCGGATTTTTATTACTAACAGGAATAATTTCTTTTATATTAGCATTTCTGTTGGTTATTGGAATTGTATAACGTACTTCAGCTAACGTTTTACTCTCTCTCTTTCCTTTCCTTACTTCTCACAATTTTCCCACCGCCTTTCTTATATCTATGATAACGAGCTTTAGCTCTTTTATCTCCTTTTGTTTTTCTTCTTTCAGGCATTGCGTATTCCATGATATATATTCATAAAAAGAATTAGTTTTACACTATTAAATACTTTACGACTCTCCAAAAAAACAACTAAGAAGTTTCTGCTTGCTAACCTTGATATTAAGGTTGAGGCAATGGCACAGGTTGTTCTTGAGCTGGAACTTGGTCACATGCAAGAGTTGAGCAAGGCTCTAATCCAGTAAGTAAACTAGGATCTTCTAACTGTTTACATGTATATGGTTCATTATTTTTAGGATCATTTTTATCATCATTAAATACAATTTTTCTCTGTTTCGTGCAATAATCAAAACTTGCTTGAGTAGAACATGCTAATTGACAGCTCGTCACATGATCTTGTACATTAATTTTTCCTCCACCAATATTAATTAGTTTACTAAAAAAATTTCCCCAACCAACTGTGAATCCATATATAAGAATAACAATAAGAAATACGACAAGAACAATTGCTGCCAAAGTGCCTAAAAGACTAATCTCTGCTCTTTTCTTATCCATTCTTTTCCTCTTTTCCATTTTCTTACTAATTGTTTATTATTTAAAAACCTTTTCAAATCTCTTTTCATAAACATAAACTGTTTTTATATCAGACCATTCTTCTTTTATACTAATAGTAAGATGTAATATTAAAGTATTCTCATTAATATCAATATTTTCTTCATTAACAGACTCTAACTGCTGTAATTCTTCAACAAAATAATTTCCATTTTCATCTTTATAGTTCTTTAATGTATTTTTAGAATTTTCTAAAAAAGCTTGTTCGCTAGAAGTTATTTCAAAATCTTTAAAAGAATTCTCAAAAATATCATTTAAATAAAAATCAACTAAATCTTTTTTTCCATAAATTTTATCTATATTAGTATGAAGATCAATAATTTCATTAATTTCATTATTTAAAGAATAAAAATAAAATAAACTTAACCCGCTTAAAACTAATGAAGATAGAGTTAATAATAAAATAGATAAGGAAACTGCTTTTTTGTTCAATTTTAAATTTTTATATTCTCTCATGGTTAATTTAGATTAATTTATAATGCATTAATATACAATCTCCCAATTAAACATAAATCTCCATCATAATCAATGTAACTCATGTTGTATCCTGAAGAATTCCGAATAATAAATGCTTTTCGTATTGGATTGCAACTTATTGATTGATCACTACAATCTCCTTTTTCAAGACATAAATCTCCGCTTGTATTAATGAAGGCAACATGATTATCTGTCGCATTTGCAATAATAAAACTATTATTTCCTGGATTATTGCATGTTCCTCCTGAAAAACAGCTCCCTTTTAAGACAATGTTTCCTTGATTGCCAAGCCAGGCAACAGTATTACCTGAATTATCTTTGATAGAATATTTAAATGAATCATTAGCAGAAGATAAAGTAAACGCTAAATATTTATTTATAGTTAAATTAACAGATTGGGAGGGGCTATCAAAACCAGATTTTGTTACATTAATTGTGTAATTTGTGTAGTATACTTTATTTCCTCCATTAATGATATATTCAATTAATTCTTTTTTATTTATTTCTCCTGTAGAATTCGTTAATTCTGAAAATTGCTGATTATAAGTACGATTAAATCCAGATACATTTGCTTGCGATATATCGCTTCCATTGGTAGCATTCACTTTAACATTCAAATACCATTTTCTTGTAAAATTACCACTAACAAATTCATCTATATAGGTTACATTTAAGAAGGTGTTATTTGTACCTGAAAGAATTTCCACATCATTTTCATTAGATGCGGAAATATTTGAGTCTTTAATGAAATTATGGGAAGAATCTATTATACGAATCCCATGGGCAGTCCCAGATGTAATAATAGAATCTTCTTGTAATATGTTCGAATCTGTGGAAGATGGGCCTGATGCCTCAATAAATATCCCATAAGATGTAAAACCATATGCCCTTATAGAATTATTTGTTATATTTGTGCCAGTAGAATCCCCACCATTTACTCCATGCACATAAACGCCGAATTCCAAATTCCTATATGTAGTGATAACATTATCCTCTACTAAATTATTGCCAGAATTTTCTTTTATTTGTGCCTGCAAATAAATCCCATAACCTCTTTGGTTATAGCTAATAACTTCATTATTACTTATTATCGAATCACTTGTATTCCTTAATTCAATAGCATGATTCCTGACATCAGTATTATTAGCTCCTTTAATAACCAATGTGCTATTGGCAATTTTGTTATATTTACTATTAACAAAATATATCCCTCTATTATCAGTTAAAGTTTTATTATTCATTCTTATCTCAATATTATTTATAGTAATATTATTATATCCTATGGTATATATTCCGTGTCCTTTAGAATTCTCAGCGTAATGAACAACATTATTCATTCCTTCTAAGGTAATATTATGTGCGGTGATATTAAAACAAGTTGCTTGCGACTGAACATCTTTTTGAAGATAATAGATAGTATTCTCTTTATCAAGAATTGAGCAATACTTAAGGTTTGTTATTTCCTCCACCATCACAAAAATATCTGATCCACTTACAGAAATATTGTCGTTATAACTAACATAAAAAGTGAAATTATAAGTTCCATTAACGTTATCTGTAAAATTATTTATCCTCCATACATTTGAGGATATATTTGTTAGATTGTAGCTGTAAACAGTACCGTTAGGGTTTGTTATATTTAAAGTGACTAAGGATACATTTTCAGGCATTGTTAAACTAACATTTATTGAAACATTTTTTCCGAATTCCTGTTCCTCTAAAGAAAGGATATCAATAATTCTTGTAGTAACATTTCCTATATTCAATTCATATGTATGCGTTTCTCCAATATACCCTTGAGAATCTCCACATCGTATCGCCCAATTATAATTATCGTTTACTAATACCTTAGTAAAATTCATAATTTCATCTTGAACAATTGGTGTTGAATTAGTTAGATTTCTAACTCCATTAATGAATAAAGAACAATTAGTTATGGTCGAATTTAAAACAAAAGTCCTATACATAAAAGTAACATTATTTGTTTGTAGTCTTGTTTCATTCGTTGGAAAAATTAATTCTATATTAGGATCTGGTTGAATACTAAAACTAGAATTGCTAATCGCCTCAGAAGTTTTAACTCCATCTGTCGCTAATACTTTTACTTTATAATTTGAACCATTTTTCAGAAAACTATTTTCAATAGTTAAATTTGTCTGATTAATGTCTAAAGCCAATGTTGTGTAATTCAGTCCACCATCATCACTGATTAAAATAGCATATGTTAGATTATCATTATCAATATCACTTGCATTCCATCCCACAGTAAAAGTATTATTAAAAAATTTGTTTGTAAAATCAGTTGTAAATGATACGTTTGGATAATTATTCGAGACATTTTTTTCAGCAAGAATCGTTGTTGAGTTTTGAAGTATTATTTTAGTAACGCTGTTGTTGAAAGGAAGGAGGATAGCAAAGGCAGTAACATTTGTATCTTCGTCTTCTCCACCAATATTTTCAATTCTAAAAATAGGCTCAAATTTATGAGTGTAATATGTTGAAGCCCCAGATTTAATTATCACTGAATAATTTCCGTTCGGATCAGATTCATTAAGGACAGATGTTTCATTTAAAGTGTAAAAAGAATTGAATATAATAGTACCGTTTTTATCAATTAAACCAGAGACTAAAATAATCATATTACTTTGTTCTATGTCCTCGCTCGCTGAAAATTTATTTAAAAGATAGTTATAAGAATCTTTACTCACCCATCTTAAATCTTCATTACCCGATGGCCCCATAAAATTTCGCATCTGAATAATCTCAGTAGAATTTGTATTATTTAACCAAGGTACTAATCTTTCAAATGTTTCAGTTGGACACCCATAAGGGTATATTAAGCATTCGCCGTCTAAATTACCGTTATCAGGATTGGAATCTCCATTGGGACAAGAAAATAATGGAATATTATCTTGTTTTTGCCAGGTACTATTCAAATATTCCTCACAAAGACCTAAAGGGAATCCTATGGTATGTGCTAATTCATGTGCGGACCCATGTCTAAATGAATCCTCTACTATACCTGTTTTTAATAAAGAGAGTGAATATCCCTTGATAGTATCGTTACGTTGAGAAAACCAACCTTCTTGTACAATTCCCATTATTCTCTTATAATCTTTACCTTCTAATCTCCCCATTGAATATAATCTTAATAATAAAATGAGTTTCTCAATTTGATTTAATTTTCCTCCTACATTCGAACTAAAATTTATATTTGATGAAACTATGGGTATAAATTTATCCTTCGCCAGAGGATAAGTTGAATTTATAAAGTCTATATTTTCTTTAGATGAACTGATGAAATTAGATATATTATTGGAAGTATAATCCACAGCTATAAAGTTTATTTTTAATTCTGCAGTATCTCTAATGTTAATCTGAATGCTCATATTATTATTAGATAAATCAGAGTCCGTTGCGGAGAAAATTAAATTAATGTTGAACAAAATAATAACTAAAATTAAAGTAATTCTAAAACTATTAAGATTTTTTAAAATCATTTTCTTAATTCCTCTTTCATTTTTAAATAAAAATGAACTATCAATGTTGATAATAGATAATAATAAAAAATTAAAATTATTAAACCAATCACTAAATAAATAATTGTTAATTTCTCATTAAAAAAATTTGATTTTTCTAAAAAAGTTAATCCTACAATTAAGGGATATATTGGTATTTTTGTTATTTGTGTTGGTGTTGGCATTATAACATCTCCAATTGTCTCATACTTCCCAAACGGGGGAATACCTATCATCCCAAGAAAAAGACTAAATAAAAAAAGAAAGGTTAATATAAAAATTGCTTTTTTCTCATTGATTCTTTTAAAATTTGTAATAATACATCCCATAAAAAAACCAACAAAAACAAAAAATACAACAGTCATTAGAAACGATGAAATATAAACTGCATTTGTAAAATTAATAGTTACCGTTGATGTTGCTATAAAAACGGCATAACCAGGAGTAAAGACAATGAATAATAATCTTAAAAAATAATTTTCTGAAGAATATAAATCAGTAATAATAAGGAATGATGCAATTAACCCATATAATCCTCCTATTATCGCCCAACTAAGAGTATATTTATTTTTCCAAAAACTTTCTTTCTTTTCTGATACTATTCTTTCTCTTCTCATTTTACACCACACTCACATTGGCAATTATTGTTCTGCTCCCTGTATTTAATGGAACAAAATCAAAATCAAAACTTACGTTAGTTCCTGGATGAACTGATTTTGTTTGATTTTCTCCACTTGAAACATTTAGTTGAACTCCATCAAAAGTAATATTTACTCTGCCAGAAGCATTATTCAATCCATAATTAGTTACAACTACTCTAATTATTCCTCGTTTTCCTTTAACTAAATCAACATCTTTTATAACTTGAACAGGGATTATGTCAACCACTGCTAAGTCTGTACTAACTCCAGCTCCTCCACATATCCCTCCAGAACACATTCCATTAATACAATCACTATTTTCATCACATGCAAGACCGTCATTCAATCTTGCTTGACAAGTACTGTCACATCGCAAGGAATCGCATTGCAAATCATTATTATTAAAACAAGTTTTTCCATTATCTCCAGTGGTACATATTTTATTTCCAGAAGTTCCAATGCAATTATAACCTCCATTATTATTCCAGCATTCGGAACTGTTCGTGCAAGAAACATATTCTTTCAGGCGGCAAAATTCTCTGGGGTCAATTAATACACCATCAACTTGTCGTGCAATTGGTGTTAAATCAGCATCACAAACATAATTATCATTTCCTAACTGACTGCTACAGGTTAATGATTCTGATAAACTTAAATCTAACCATCCTCCACCACCACAACTATTTCTATAGATTGATGATAACGAATTATAATTATCAGATCCATCACCACAATTAAAAGTAAATTCTAATCTTTCTCCATCACAATTTTGTGAAATACATTCAGAATCCGTTTTACAAGCATTTCCTTCTTCATTACTATCTTTAATTGCACAAGGATCAGAAAGGATTGTTCTTCCCGTAATATCGTCAATTTCATCTCTATTAATTGCACAACCATAATAAGTATTATAAATAAAGGAGCAAGATTTTGAATCATAATTTATCCATTTTGAACGTCCAGTTTGTCTATCATAATATCTTCCTCTAACATAAAAGGAATCATCTCCTTCACGAGGACAATAATACTGTCTTTTTTCAATTACACTATAAAATTGATCAAATGCTAAATTAGCAGAAGGTGCACTTGATGAATCACAATCATCATACAACTGAGCCTGAACAAAATCTCCATGGTCATTAAAAGTAATAATAGGATTCAAAAAAATAGTTTCGAAATCTATAGTCATATTAGAAGTGGACAGGTTTATATCCCATAAGGAAATGCATTGATCTCTACTCGTAGAACTATCATAAGTACATTTATCCATATAAAAACCAATATTATCAGAGTAACTATTCGTACCTCCAAATTTATCCCAATTAAAACAAACTAAATCAGGATCAAGAGAATAATCTATGTCTTTAGCCTGTATTGAAAAAGAATATCCCTCAAAAATAACATGATCTTCATTACTACTATCATCAAAATTATAATTATCACGTATATTTACAGATATAGATTGAGAAGAGACAAAAAATAAAAAAAATAAAATTAAAACTGTTATACACCCTACAGAAATAACTTTTTTTTTATGCATTTTCTTGATTTTTTTATTGTCAAAAACCATAGGTCAGAGACCTATGGCATGTTTAGTTAATATGGTTTTTGAGCATGCTCCGAATTCCACATGCTATCTTTTACCACATGTTCTAAACATGTGGAATTCGGACATTTAAATCTTTTTAGGATAATGTTCCTATACTACATTTTTCCCTCAACCAACTGTCATTATTCCTATCGGAATCACCAAGAGATTTAGTAATTGCCATTCCACTTTCTCCATATCTTAAATCTTGAGAAAGATAAAATTATCAAAATTAAAATTATTATGCTCCGAACTTTTAATTTATTTTTCATATTAACGTCAATCATAACTACTATCTTTCTTACACAACTCTTCTTCCTTTTATCATTTTTTGAAGTTAGCAAAACTCATAAAGAGAATTTACTCTGCATAATTCAGTTTTCATTAATTCATTTTCTTTCTTTAGTTCATATAAAGCTTGTCTTAGAACATCTATTTCATAATTCAAAGAAACGCCTTCTTCCGACCTATTAAAAGGATAAGTTATTATATTACTTGTTATATCATCGCATGTAGTTATATTATTTTCATCAGTTCTACATTCTTGCTCTATGATACTTGATTCTACAGGTTTTTTTAAATCTGGAACTTCTCCAAAATTAACATACCCATAAAATCTACTATGGTTAATTTTTCCTTGTGAATCATTGTAATAATCCGAATCTTGAATAAAATCTAATGCTTTTCCTCTTGATTTATCGTATTTTGTTGTTCTTGTTATAAAGCCTGATGCAGAAATATTCCCATCACTCCAAATACTTATAGTTGATACATTGCCTACAACAGTTAGCGGATATGTTGGACTTATTGTTCCGATGCCGACATTTTGTGATTTATCTATGACCATTGCTGTTGATAATGAACCTAAACCATTGCTAGTTAAAAACCTCATCAAAGGATTATCATATCCACTACCTGGCTCTACAGAAATTCTTGCTATTATTTCATTTTCATTCCTATTGAACCAATCTATAGACATAGCACCACCAGAAAAACTCGTATTGCTTGTTAAGTTAAGAAAAGTATTAATACCTGTAGGTATGCTTTCTCTGTTTATCGTTAAAACTCCGCTTTCTATATGCAATTTTGTTACTGGATTCATTGTGCCGATACCAACCTGTCCATTTTCGTCAATAATCATTCTATCTAGATTACTTGAACCATCAGATGTTTGAAGTCTAACTTGACCTTTTGTTCCAGTCGAACCAGAATAAACAGCAAAACCGCCTAAAACAGAATTTGCATCACTACCTCCTCGCATGGCAAACATTTCAGATTGAGAGCTAGTAATACTACGTATACCTTCAAAAACAGTAGTCTCTGTAATATCAAATAATGTTAAAGTTCTTCCAGAATATTGACCAATGTTAGGACTCGCCGTTCCAATACCAACATTTCCAACACTATCCTGAAACAACCCAATCCCTGTTCCTGATGAATTACTAATATTCAATGTCCCTATAACTTCTAACTTTGCTCCAGGCGAGGAAGTTCCTATTCCAACCCTATCATTTACTGAATCAACATAAAGAACTCCTGATGAATTTAAATCATCGCTAATTTCAACATCTCCTTCTTTAATGATAACATCACCAGCAAGCACTGCTGTTAAAACAATTAAACCAATAACCAAAAACAATGATA
>Ga0209541_10005056_pt1 | contig 23117 bp, 35 predicted proteins | sample RifCSPlowO2_01_FD_184027 | JGI IMG/M metagenome (GOLD analysis project Ga0209541, IMG submission 184027) | Groundwater microbial communities from Rifle, Colorado - Rifle CSP2_plank lowO2_0.1 (SPAdes) (version 2) | ecosystem: Environmental > Aquatic > Deep subsurface > Groundwater | place...
TGCTGTTTTGTTAAAGTCCTTATTTATGTCAAATTCTTTATTTAATTTCTCGTCAAATGGTATCAAACCCTCATCCTGAAAAAACTCTTTGATTTCATCCCTGTTCAATTGCTGTGAATTAGTGCCAATTCTTAGGAAAAAGTGGCCATTTATTGAATAGGGCTTATTGGCTCCAATCGGTATATCAATTACAGCCAAATTATCTATTTGCTCTATGTCTACTCTAAACTGGGGATTCATGTTCCTTGCAATATCCTGTATTCTAGATTTATCTGAATTACTTAATATACGCCCTTTAATTAAGCCATCATCTTTCACGCCAAGAACAATTTTTCCCCCTTTGGCGTTGGCAAATGCGCATATTTCTTTTCCAAGATTTGAACCTATATTTTCTTTAAACTCTAAAGTGTAGCCCTCTCCTGTTTTTATAAGTTCAAGCAATTCTTTCTTATCCATTTTCACACCTTAACCCCAATCCCTTCCAAATTCTTTTTTATCTCTTCATCAAGCTTTTTTCCTTCCTGCATCTGCTTTGCCAATTCAGAGGTTAGTCTTTTCATCTTCTCTTCAAATACTTCTGAATCTTCCTCCTCTTCTTCTGCTCCAACATATCTACCAGGAGTCAATATCCCTTCTTGCTTTTTGATTTCCGCTAGTTTAACCGCTTTGCAGAAGCCTGCAACATCTTCATACTTCCCGCTTTCGCCTCTCCAGGCATGATAGACCGAAGAAATTTTCTTAATATCTTCATCAGTTAATTCCCTATGCCTTCTGTCAATCATTACACCCATTTTCCTGGCATCAACAAAAAGAACTTCTCCTCTTCTATCTTTGAATTTGTGATTTTTCTTATCTCTAGCAATAAACCAAAGGCATGCAGGTATCATTGTGTTGTAAAACAACTGAGAAGGCAGTGCAATCATGCAGTCTACCAAATCCGCTTCAACAATATTTTTCCTAATCTCTCCTTCACCAGAAGTATTTGAGGACATTGAACCATTTGCAAGAACAAACCCTGCAATTCCAAAAGGCGCTAAATGATGAATAAAATGCTGAACCCATGCAAAGTTTGCATTTCCAGTGGGAGGAACTCCAAATCTCCACCGTACATCATCACGAAGCAGATCTCCTTTCCAGTCAGAATCGTTAAATGGAGGATTAGCTAAAATAAAATCTGCTTTTAAGTCTTTATGCTCATCATTCAGAAAGCTTCCTTCATTATTCCACTTAACCTGATCAGATTCTATCTGCCTTATTGCAAGATTCATCTTGCATAATTTCCAGGTTGTCTGGTTTGATTCCTGGCCATAAACATGAATGCTATCTTTTCTTCCTTCATGAGACTTGATGAATGTCTCGCTTTGTACAAACATACCGCCAGAGCCGCAACAGGGGTCAAATACCCTTCCTTTATACGGTTCAATCATTCCAACAAGTAATTTTACTATGCTTTTTGGAGTATAGAACTGGCCTCCTTTCTTTCCTTCTGCATCTGCAAACTGGCCTAAGAAATACTCATAAACTCTGCCCAATACATCCTTGCTTTTGCTTATTTTGTCCCCAAGACCTACAGTTCCTATTAGATCTATAAGTTCCCCTACTCTTTGCTTATCTAGTTGCGGCCTTGCATAATTCTGAGGCAATACTGCTTTTAATGAAGGATTATCCCGCTCAATTGCATCCATAGCAGCATCAATCAATTTACCTATGGTGGGCTGTTTTGCGTTCTTTTGCAAATATGCCCATCTTGCATCAGGAGGAACCCAAAAAACATTTCTTGATTTATATTCATCAACATCTTCCGGGTCTGCATCAGGGTCTTGCTTTAATTCATCATAAACATCTTGAAAAGAATCTGAGATATACTTTAAGAATATCAAACCTAAAACAACGTGCTTGTATTCAGCAGCATCCATATTGCTACGTAGTTTATCTGCTGCTTGCCATAATCTCTTCTCAATTTCTCCATCATTATCTACCATCTTCCACCCCCTATCAAATAATATCAATGATTTAATATTCCTTATAAACCTTTCCACCTATAGCAACAAATATCCACCTTTGGTAACATACAGCCATCCACGGCTCCAAACCTATTTTATTTAGGCTTTTTTTACTGTTTTCTATGATTTTGACCTTTGACTTAAAGGAAAACAATATCCAAGAATTAAGCAAAAAATTCTCTTTATTATCAAATCAAACCCATCTTAAAATATTATTAAAACTAACAGGATTAAAATCTGTAAAAGAAATCCACAAACTAAGTTTATTTAACAATTATGCTTCAACTTACAAAGCCCTTCAAAAGTTAGTTAGAGTTGGTTTAATAGTTAAAGAAAAATACCCAAACAAAATATGAGATGTTTATTCTTTATCATCATTGTCCGCCCTAATCACTCTTTCCAGCAACTATTGGCGGACTGACTGCATTGCCGAAATTCGGTGTAAATAGCTGTCGCAGACTGATAAGAAACAATAATTCCGAATTTCGGCTAAATAAAAGATTATTTTTTTATTGATTATTTCTTATTTCAGAATTTCGGCTAAAAAGAATTATTTTATTGATTTAAAAGAATTTATCCATAAACAATCTTTTTAATTTTATACTCAACATTAAACCTTTTAAACATTCCCTCTATATCTCCCTGTTTTTCCTTGCTGACTAACAGCCCTCCTTTTCCAGCCATAATGATGGAAGAATTATCAATAATCCCCGGGTACTCTTTGACAACCTTTTTCCCGCTTTTATAGTACCATGATCTTTTTCCATGCAAAGTTTTTGAAAATAAAGTATTCTTTGTTGAGAATGAATACAATATATATTGTTTCAGGCCTAGCTGATTATTGTCAAAATACAGCACGCCAGATGAATAAATAACCCTGCCTTCTTCGATCATCTTTTTAAGCAGTGTCCTATCTTCACTTTCTATTAAAGTGCCTTGAAACTCAAGATGTGCTCTTACAGCATGCCTAAAGCATATTGAAGAAATCCTTGAATCAATTTTTTTCTTCAGTTTATCATCTGCCCTTTTTTTATTAACCACCGCAAACAAATCCAGGTCAGAATGTCTTCTTGAGAAATCACCACGTGCAACAGAACCGTATAATATTACCAATAGAATTTCCTTAAACTCAGCAAATGCTGCCTTTATATCTTCTATTGAAGATTCAAAGTCAGCTTTCATAGCGCATCATTAAGCAGCCTGGCTAATCTCTTTATATCCTCATACATCTGGCCGTTTTCGCCCCTATAAGCTACCTTGTTTCTTTCGTCTCTGTCAACTTTCTTAAATAAGTCAAAGATTTCATCAGAAAACAGGCTTTGGTTTTCTACAAATTTCCTGTACCTGTTTTCATGGTTAAAAGAGTGCTGTTCAAGCTTTCTTGCAAATACAGCCTCTATAGCGTTTATAGCAGAGTAGAAATAGTTCTGTGCTGCAACAATCCTGCTTATCTTCTTCTTATCATCGTCTTTCTCATCCCTAAACCTTTTATCATAATCTTCTGCTGTTTTAAAATGTTCTTCTGCCACGCCTTTGTGTATGTTTTCATTCATATTGTCAATATAGTGAACAGAAATACTATTTAAATGTTTCTGTTCAATTTGATGAAAACCGGCGGACAGAGGCATTTAGCAGAAATTCTAGGATTAAAAGAATTATCTAAGAACGTGTTCCATTAATTTTACAATTTATCCTTAAACATTTATTATAATAGCCATCTATAATTGATAACTTGTCAAAAACCACCAATCACATGTCAGGAATGTTCCATTCCTGAGCAAATTGAAAACCGCAGGTTTTCAATTGATGTGTGGAATGAAGCGTTCAGCTTCTCGCCAATTAATATGGGGTGGTTCTTGAGCATGCTCAGAATTTTCCCAGCAATTGCGTGTGAGTTCACGCCACCAGTCAGAGACTGGATGGAAAATTCTGACATTTTATCAGTAAGAATGAATCTTGGAGTATGAAGAACAAACCTTTAAATATACATTCATAACCCAAAAACATGAGTTTTTCAGGTTCGAAAGTGGCTCAACTGGTTTCAAAGCGCTATGCGCAATTAAACTTTTGGATTCACTCGAAAGTCCTGAGAAATTTTCCAGTATGAAATGTGAAAACTGCTTAAAAGAATCGCAATGGTTAGAGGGCATTGGCTCTTCCTATATCTGCCATAAATGCATTAAGAAACATAAAGATATGGGTCTTATCCTAAGAACGCACATGGATACATTCAGGTTTCTCATAAGAAAGCTTAAAATAAATAACTACGAGGATCTTATGAGCCTGAAAAGAGAGGAAATCAAAAAAGCAGCTGACCTTAAAGAATATGAGATTATTCTTAAGGATTAGAGTATCAATTGATGGTGTATCATAAAGGATAAACCTGAATTTCCGGCTAAAAAAGATTATTATTTATTGATAAACCTTAAGGCGTTAATATCAATTTTTTACCTTCTATGCTCCATTCCAATTCCTGGCCTCTTTTTAAGTTTTCAATTTCTTTGATTATGCTGGGAATCGTCACTACATCGCTCTTTCCAACTTTTCTTAATTTTACTTTTAATTTATTCTCCTTTCTTGCTTTCTCTATTTCCAATGCCTTTTGAGCATCTATTGGGTTGATAACCTCTTCTTCGCATTTCCTGCATTTCCATCCTCTAACCGCCATGTTTTTCCATTCTGTTTTGATTTTTTCCATAGATCCGCCGCATTCGCATTTTAGCTTTAGATTTTCAAAGTTCATTTTTATCCCTCATTAATTTTTTAAACTTTTTAGTCAGGGTAAATTGCCCTGCATGTATTAATTTGTAATAATCACCCATATCAGCCACAACCACATTTATTATTTTATTCCCCTTCTTAACAGCTCTTTCAATAATATTCTTCTTTCTCTTTCTTAGTTCAGCTCCTTTTTCCAAGATTTCGGCTACTTTGTACAAATCTGAATCAATTTCATTTAGCTCGTCCATCGCTGTTTTAGTGGGCATTATTGGTTTTCCTTTATAGGTAAACTCCATTCCACATACCTCTTTTGAGATATATCAAAGAGATATATCTGAGATATATATAAATCTTCCTATTTAATGTCCGCCTCAATCACCTTTAAATTAAGTATAGGCGGACTGGCTAAATAAAAGATAATTTTCTTATTTCCGAATTTCGGCTAAAAAAGATTATTATTTATTGATATTTTTCTTGAATCCGACTTTTGCCTAAACAAAATTATTTAAGTTTAATGATTCTTCCTGATAAGAATGTATGCGCACAATTAATCGAAATATTTACATATTATGTGCACATACAATTATTTAGCTTATTTTAAATAACAATATTTAAAAGTCAGCCAGTATTACTGTTATTGGGCAAGCTAGGCTGGCGCGCTGGTCCTGCGCTGTCACCATAAACGGACCTTATGATGGGGCTGAAGCCTGGAGAGAGGCATAAGCCTGCTTATTAGTCTTGTTATGAACCATGAGATTCTGTCCTGTAGGACTGGTATCCCAAGGAACCGAGTGAGGCCAGGAATGGAGCAACTCTTACTTCTGATATTGGTGCTTGTGGGGTAGCGGAATCGAGAACATGGCAGGGTAAACTATTAAGTTTAGTTTATGTCCATCTTTGGGCGCGCTTGCCCATTTTTATTTCTTAGCTATCTTCCATAACAATTTGAAATAATTTCTATAAGAATCCGCAATATTTTTTGATTCAATTAAGATAGAAACTTGATCATGTTTTCCAGCGGGCAGCATAATCCATACTTTGTTCCCGTATATTACTGTGGAGATTGGAATATTATATTCATCAGGAATATATTTTGTATTTGTTAACCCAAATTTCATTACCTTATTTTTCCTCATTTGTTCCTTTGTGATTATCTTTCTTTTTATCCCCATCTTAACTCTTTTTTTATGCCAATGAACAAAGTAGTAAGGTATGATGTTCATGGATAATCCGCTATATCCTAGGCAAAGGTAATCTTTTCTTGTTCTAAGGATATCATCTAATATGGTTTTATTACCCTCTTTTCCTTTGTATAACTCGACTTTAACCTTCTCTTTTTTAAATAATTTTAATTTTCTTAGCTCGGGGATTAAATGTCTAATAATTTCCTCTTGTCCTTTAATCTGCTCTTCTTTTTCTTTTAAAACATTCAAAATCTTTTCTGGATCAGTAGCCCTAAAATATTTTCTATTCTCTTTTATAACATAGCCAACCATTCCTTTTTCTATTAGATTATTAAGAATAGTATACACCAAACTTCTGTTTATCTTTGTTTTTTCAGCTATTTTTGAAGCTAGATTTTCCTCTTCTTCTAACATCGCTAGATAAACCTTAATTTCGTTATCTGTTAACCCAATTTCCTTAAGTATTGAAGTATCCATATCTATTTAGGTGTGCTCACTTCTTTATAAAATTTTCTTTATGTTGTCATATAATATAACAACAAAGATTTAAGTAGCCTTAATCGAATCAAACTTATAATTTCCGCTTTTAACGAAAAAACAAAGGAATGAAAAATGCTCCCAAAAAAAGACCTGCTGATACTAACTGAATTAAGGACTAATTCAAGGGAAACATTGACGCAGATTAGCAGGCACACTGGCGTGCCGATATCAACCATATTTGACAAAATAAAGTATTACCAAGGGAATTTGATACTAAAACATACTACACTAATAGATTTCTCTAAGCTTGGTTTTAATGCAAGGGCTGATATAATGGTAAAGGTAGATAGGGATGTAAGGGAAAAAGCCAAGGAATTCCTGACTAACCATCAGAATGTAAATTCAGTATTTAAGATAAGCAATGGGTTTGATTTTTTGGTGGAGGGCGTCTTTAAAAATGTGAAAGATGTGGAGGATTTTATTGACTCTTTTGGCGGAAAATTCAAGCTGGAGCATGTGCAGGTCTATTATATCATAGAGGATATAAAAAAAGAGGCATTTATGAATGACCTGCAATTATTGGATATGGTGGTGTAGGTTATAGGTAGTTTAAAATGGTAATCATTGATGAAAAGACGGTAATACTAAACAATGGAGAAAAAGATGTTAATGTTTTAGTTTATCTTAAGGAAGTAAGTGTCAAAAATAATTATAAGAAAATCAAATCCTTTTGCAGAATAATTGGTGATAATAATGCCTTATGAGGCAGAATTGGATGAGATGGTTGAAGAGGAGAATAAAGAGTTTGTTTAATTAATAGATAAAAAGTCAATCCTAATTCTTAATAACTAGGATTTTATTTTAATGATTTAAAAGGTATACCCATCAAATAGCGGGTTAATTTAAGCCACTTTTGTCAAGAACCGCCGCCCTAAAGGGCGGGGCGTGTTCTTGAGCATGCTCAGAAATCGCCCTCTTACTCTGAGCTGAAGCAAAGAGTGTGCGAGTGGCGATTTCTGACGTATCAATAATCTTTTAAAGAATAAAAACAAGGATGTATAAATATGATAAAAAAGACGGCTTTATTATCAGTTGCCTTTTTGTTTATTTTTATGCATATTATTTTTGCATCCAGTGATTTTCAAAGAGGGGAGCTGGAAGAAGGTCAATCAATAATGTTTAATATAAGCAATGGATTTTACATCCTTACGTTAGTCTCTGTCTCAGACCATGCAGGCAGCGTAATATTCAGGCTTAACAGCGAGATGACCGGCAGGCTGGATGAAAAAGAAAGCTACAAATTTAATGACGGCTCTGAGATTGTTGTGAGGGAGATTATAGGAAGCAGCGCCGCAGAAGGCATGGATTCCGCAGGCTATTATTTTTACGCGTCCGGAAACAATCCGATGAATGTAAAGCTGCATTCATTAAATCCCGATGTATGCAATTTTGACAGGAAATGCGGGAATGAAAACAAGAATCAGTGCTGCTATGACTGCGGATGCGAGGCAGGGTATAACTGCATTAACAATACCTGCAGAGGCGAGGAATGCAAAAAAAACCCTGAGTGCAATGACTTTGACGCATGCACAGCAGACAGATGCTCTGATGGAAAGTGCGAGCATGCAGAAAGTGATGGATGCGAGCTTTCAGATGAGTGCGTTGAAGAGGGCTATACAAGCAAAGGCAAATACTGCAAAGGCAGCGAATGGGTAGCGCAAAAGAAAGGAGATGAGTTATGCAGCTATAGCTATGAGTGTGAAAGCAGCAAATGCGAGAATGGAAAATGCGCAAAGAAAACCGGCTCAAAAGCCATTATTTTGATTGTTGTAGCTGCAATGATACTGCTAGCAGTCGCTTACACAAAGAGGGAGAGGATAATAAGAAGGATTAAGGGGAAGGTTATCTGAAAATCCCCCTGATGATGTCAATAAATTTTCTTTTTTCCTGCGCTGGCTGCGTCCGGGTTTCCCTGCCCAACGATTCATTATAATACAGGATATCCTGATTAAGCCTTGTAATCTTTTCATTAAGCTTTTTTATGTCAACTGAGAGCAGGCGCCTGTTTGTTATTAATAGCAGTTTATTATATCCTTTATTTACAAAAACATTGTCGAGCTTTGACGCAACTGCTTTTTTCGGGAAATGCTTTTCAAGAAAAAGCCTCCATTCTGAAGACATCTGCTCGTCTTTTTTTGCCAAGCTGATAATCAATGCCAAGTTTCTGTATATCCTAATGCTTTCATCAATCATGCTTTTGCTGTATTCAAATTCATTGATAAGCATGCTGATGTCATTATCAGGCATATTTTTATCAAGAACCATAACCTGCGTATCACTGCTATTTAAATGTCCTATCTCAACTATTCTAGAAAGCTGCATTTATATCACCAAATGAATGAATATAGCTTAAGAAATATATAAAGTTTTGGATTTTGCCAAGTAAAATTTCCAGCTATGCAGTCTTAAATTGTTTCTTAGTTTAAAATATTATTATTGACGGCTTCCCTGGCAGCGCCTGCCTTGCTTTCTGCTCTTTGCTGTCTTCTGCAGACATAATTTTTATTTCAGCCCTGAAATTATTTTCAAGCTGGCTTTTCATATCATTAAATGACTGAAGCTCTGTTTTCTGGCTGAGGATTGTCTGCGGCATTTTGCCGGCATCTTTAATCAATGCTGGAACTAGCCTTGAAATTTCTTCACCATTTTGCTTTAGCTCTTTCTCGGCCATGCAGGCTTTTATCAAAGAATTTATGTCCCTTGTTTTTTCAAGCTCTCTCTTTACAACTTCAAAGAATTTGTATTTCCATTTATGGCTTATCACAAGCGTAATGCCCTTTGGCTCTTTTATTTTTGCAAGCTGAAGCACATTATTTATGTCATTAGCAGTTTTCTGCACAAGAAGCTCTGATGCTTCTGCTTTCTCGTCTATTTTTTTTTCATCATAGCCCGGCCATTTTTCAGTTGATATAAAGCCTTTATTTCCCAGCATTTCCCACATCTCTTCTGCAATATGCGGAGTGAATGGGCTTATTATAGGTAAAAGCTTTTCCAGAGATTCCCTGAAAACAGCATTGCTTGTGTCCTGCCTGTACTTGTAAAGATAGTTGACAAACTCCATTACCTCTATTAATGCAAGATTGTACTGGAAATTCTCAATGTGGCTTGTCACGTTTTTAACTGCCTTGTTTATCCTTGAGATTACATTCCTGTCTTTCAGGCTGCTCTCATGGCTGCCTTTTTCAACGAAGCTGTAAAGCTTGTTCAGGAACCTGAAGCTGCCTTCAATTCCCTCGTCGCTCCATTCAATGTCCTTGTCAGGCGATGCGAGGAAAAGCAAAAAAAGCCTTGCAGTGTCAATGCCATATTTTTTCTCTATATCATCCTGCGTTATTACATTGCCCCTGCTTTTGCTCATAACAAATCCATCCTTGTGCAGCATTCCCTGGTTGAAAAGCCTCGTAAACGGCTCGTCAATCCCAACAAACCTAAGGTCTCTTAAAACCTTTACAAAGAATCTTGCGTAAAGCAGGTGCATTACTGCATGCTCAACTCCACCAATATACTGGTCAACAGGCATCCAGTATTTTGCCTTTTCTTTGCCAAAAGGCTCGTTTGAATTTTTGCTGTCGCAATACCTCAAATAATACCAGCATGAGTCAAAAAATGTATCCATTGTGTCTGTTTCCCTTCTGGCTTTTCCATTGCATTTTGGGCATTTTGCATTGACAAATTCCATGCAGTTTTCCAATGGATTGCCATGGCCTGTGAACTGGACATTTTCAGGCAGCAGGACAGGAAGCTCTTTTTCCTTAACAGGAACTGTGCCGCATTTTTCGCAATAAACAAAAGGTATGGGGGTGCCCCAGTATCTTTGCCTGCTTATAAGCCAGTCCCTCAGCTTGTACTGGACAATTCTTTTTCCGAGATTTTTCTTTTCCAGATGTGCGCTTATTTCCTCAATTGCGTCACTGTTGCTTAGCCCGTTAAATTCGCCTGAGTTAATCAGAATGCCGTCATCAAGGTATGCCCTGCTCATCTTTTCTGCCCTGAGCTCATAGTCTTGCGGGCTGATGACTACCTTTATTGGTATGCTGTACTTTTTTGCAAACTCAAAATCGCGCTGGTCATGGGCAGGAACTGCCATTACCGCTCCTGCGCCGTATTCAAGCAAAACAAAATTTCCTATGTATATTGGGATTCTTTCATTGTTAACCGGGTTTACTGCATATTTTCCTATGAACATGCCTTCTTTTTCATTGCCTTCTGCTGTTCTTGAAAATTTTTCCTCAATCACAACTTTTTTTACAAATTTTTTTACATTATTTTCATATTTTGTTCCTTTGACAAGCTCTGCAACCTTAGGGTGCTCGGGGGCATAGACCATAAAAGTAACGCCATATAAAGTGTCAGCCCTTGTTGTAAATATTGGGATGGCGTCATCGGTTCCTTCTATCTTGAAGTATATCTCTGTTCCGTGGCTTTTTCCAATCCAGTTCTGCTGCATTATCCTTACTTTTTCAGGCCAGCCCTGCAGCTTGCCTATATCTTCCAAAAGCTCTTCAGCATAATCTGTTATTTTCAGGAACCACTGCTCTAATGGCTTTATTGCGACTTCGGCTTTGCAGCGCCAGCATTTGCCGTCATGCACCTGCTCGTTTGCAAGAACCGTATTACATTTCGGGCACCAGTTAACTGGCGCCTTTTTTCTGTATGCAAGGCCTTTTTCATAGAATTTCAGGAAAAAGTATTGGTTCCATTTGTAGTATTCAGGATAATGCGATGCGAGCTTTCTGCTCCAGTCATAGCTCAAGCCAAGCCTTTTCTGCTGCGATATAAAATTGTTTATTGCGTTTTCGGTGTAAATTCTTGGATGGGAGTTTGCCTCTATTGCTGCGTTTTCAGCCGGCAGCCCAAAGGAATCGTAACCCATTGGGTAAAGGACATTATAGCCCTGCATTCTCTTGAACCTTGCGTAACAATCGCCTATTGCATAGTTTCTTGCATGGCCCATATGCAAACCAGAGCCAGAAGGGTAGGGATACATCTCAAGGACATAGAATTTCTTTTTTTTAGTGTCTTCTTTTACTTTGAATATATTGCTATCTTGCCATTTCTTCTGCCATTTAGCTGCTATTTTATTGAAATCTGCCATTAAACAAAGAGTTAAAGAAAGAGTATTTAAAAATTATTGGTTTAAGAGGAGATTGTTTATTGTGTCTCTGCAAGTTGTGCTGTTCGGGCTTCTTTTAATTCTACTCTAAAGGCAATTTTGCCTGCTCTTGTTCTTACTGTTGCTGTAACCTGGCCTGTTTGTGAAGGTTTTTCAAATTGGACAGGCACGTCATGATTTTCACCAGAATGATAGGTAGCAGTAAAGGGAAATTTGTTGCCTTCTTCTAAGTATCGCTGTACTCCTTGGTCTAGTAGTACTACACTAATAACACTATATGGATAAGCTGGATTTCCTGAATTATTCACTAATGTGTGCAATAGATAATGACTATTTCCTATTTTAACCACCCAATACAGAAGAATAACAACTTATATATAAATATTACTGTGTAGACTACTAAATAATAGTAAATTTTATATGGTGGTTTAGATTTTAGCTATGTTGCATGGCTCGCTCAATTCAGCCTAAAAATAAACCAGAACATGATATATCTGCGTTTACCTTACAATTGTGTTGTACATCGCTTTTAATGTGTCAATGTTGTTAATTGCCAAAAGAGATACACCACCAGCAAAAGCTATTGCAGCTCTTCTTGCCCTCATTAGATGAGCCCGGTCTCTGTCATCAACATAGTTACTATGTGGATTAAATGTATTTGCACTTGTTTTATATACGACTGAATAGAGCCACATAATAGCACCTGTCAAAGCAAGCCCTTCGCTCAAGTCAGTTGTGTGTTGAGCTATGTACGGAGCTATATGATCCCAAGCTTTATGGGCAATCTCTGAAACGTTTTGTATGATTCCATCATTGCCAGCCATAACCATGTCAGCAATGCTATTGCCTGCATCAGAACCAGTAGCTTCTGTTTCTAAACTACTAATACGTATTGCATTCCTGAAAACCTGAAAAGCCTCTGTTCCCGCTATAAGCCCGCCATATGTTTTCAGCATTTCTTTAGGGTTCCAATAATCTCTCTGTTTTTCTTTATCATCCTGATTCGGCATACTCACCCACCTCGCTATCCTGCAAATCTGCATTGATATATAAATTTTTTTATTTATTGACTACTATAAAATGGTAGGAGGTGTAGTGCCAAGAACCGCCAGCAAGAGGCATGAGCATATATAACATATGCCATTAACCGAAGTTTTTTCCCTCGAGAATTTTTCCCCATATGGCTGGAAAAATTCTCAGAGCTGGAAAAAATTTGGACGGAGAAAAATGAGAAGGAGATCTTTAGAGTAGAGGCTCATTTTTCGTAGTCGGTTAATGGCTGTTAGTTTCTTCGACCTTACAACGTGAGGTCGAATTGCGTTAGCAAAGTAAAATTTCCATTTCCAATCAATTTCTGCCGAAGGCAGACTATATTTTAGAGTCGGGGGCATTCAATCAATAGAGCGAATAGCGACTATAAAGAACAAGAATCAATGGGCTTTGGCGTTTATGTGGCTTTTTTAGTCTCTTTTTTTGATGCCCAATCCATTAAGGGTATCATCGAATCTCTAACTTCAATTCCGTCTTGTGTTAGTGAATATTCCACTCGTGGTGGTATTTCTGCAAAAACTTCTCTTTTAATTAGTCCCGCTTTTTCTAATTCTTTTAATCTATCTGCTAATGTTTTTGGACTTATATCCCCAAGATTTTCCATGATTTTGGTGTATCTTATTTTTTTGTTATTTCCAATTGTGCCTATAATCAACAATGCCCATTTTTTGCTAATTACATTTATAATACCTTCAACAGGACATAAACAAATTTCTTTATCTCCTCTCTTTCTACAATGAACCTTACTTTCTTTTTGCATAGCAAATCACCTTTTCATTATTCTCTATATAACTATAAACTTGATAATTTAAATACTTTACTATTTATACTTACTATATAACATAAAGTGGAGGTAAAAAAATGTGCAAAGGATGTGAACCAATACGAAAAGAAGAACCAAAGGTAGAGGAAGCTATTTGTGGCTGTGGTTGTTTGGGGTTTAAAGGACAAGAACCTGAAACAAAAAATGTCAAATAAAACAGCGAAGAGAGATAACCTTCTATTACAAATACCGGAGGTTATCTTTTTATTTTAATTTATGGGGTGTCAAAATGAACGAAATAATCATAATCTTGAGTAAATGGTTTCATTTATTGGGAACTGTCATTTGGATAGGAGCAATGATTCTACTTCTTTTTGTAATTATTCCAAGTGCCAAAGAGGTTTTTGGCTCTACTCCAGAATTTAAGAAATTATTAAAATCAATTGGAAAAAGAATGACTTTTTTAGTTAATATTGCTATAATCATTATTATAATATCAGGGATTCTATTAGCTGTTTCAGGAAGCAATTCAGAGGTTAGAGAAGAACATAGTTTTGGAGAATCTCTTATTTTTATGGGCAAAATTGTATTGGCTTCTATAATGGTTATAATACATTTTTCACGTAATAAGATTATTGCCCCAATATTAGAGAAAATGGCAGCCAAAGAACCAACCAGTAAATCATTTATTAGACTACAAAAGGTACAAATGGACTTAGTTTGGGTTAATTTAACTTTGGGTTTAATAGTTATGTTTTTATCAGTAATGTTGTAGAAAATTTTTTCTTTTAAGCCAAAGCCCCCTTCTCTTTTTTTATGTCCCCCGACTCGTTCTTTTGTAGAAATGGAAATTTTATTGAAACTAACAACTAATATTATGCTAGCAGCGACAGATTAAGAGAAATGATTCAGCAGTATATTGCTTTTTGCAGACAGCCTTAAAAAATAAGAAGAATTTATTTTAAAATTTCTTAAACTGCGCAGCTATATCGATTAAGTCAACATGGCCTAAAAACAGAGCCCTGCAGCAATATCTCTCTAAACCTAATTCGTCCATTACCTTTTTTCTGTCTTCGCCTTTATTAATTCTTTCAATGTAGTCCTCCCATAAATGGGCGACTGGCTTGCCGCAACTGAAACAACGGATTGGAATGATCATTTTTTCACCTTTATTTTTTAACGATAACTCTTTTGCCTCTTTGCCCTTGATTGCCCATGGCAGTTTGGCTTTGCCGACTCTTTCCTTCTTACATCAGCAACAAGCAAGTTTCGGTCATATTTTAAAAATGTTTCCTTTAGCTTTTCGCTTTTTGTATGCTCAACCAATGCCTTTGCTATTGCGAGCCTTGATGCTTCTGCCTGGCTGTTAACCCCGCCTCCAAATACGTTTATATCAATGTCAACCTTGTTTACAATGTCCCCCGCAAGGATTAATGGCTCGCGAATCTTGAGCCTTGCCAGCTTCGGGCTGTAGAAATCCAAAGGCATGCTGTTTATCCTTATGCTGCCTCTGCCTTCCCTAAGCGTTGCCCTTGCAACTGCCATTTTTCTTTTTCCTGAAACAACAATTGTTTTCATTTTCCCCTTAAGAATATGCAAACATCCTTAACAGTGATATAATTATAGTTCGGCAATTTTTTTAGTTCTGCGTTTTCAATTTTATTGAGCTTATCATTTCTTAATTCTGCAGGAATGCCTGAATAGCACCTTATTCTTTTAAATGCTGTTTTGCCTTTGTACTGCTTATAGGGAAGCATGCCCCTTATCGCCCTTTTGACAAGCATCTCCGGAGCTCTTGGAAAAAAAGGGCCTGTTGTCGGAGTGCCCCTTTCCCTTCTCTGCCTGTATTTTGCAAGTATCTGCGCCATGTTTCCTGATATGACTGCATTTTCGCAGTTTACTACGTCTATTTTCTCGCCTAGCAATGCCTTTTTTGCCACTTCTGATGCCATCCTTCCTATTATTAGGTTTGTTGCGTCGATTATCATTTAATGGTTTCGCCAGATATGCCCCTGTGGTCTATTGCCCGCTTTGCCCGCAATCGGCCGCCGCAATTTGATGAAACGGTGATGATTGCGGCAGGTTCATTTCGGCTGCTTGCCTCCTTGTCTTGTTTTATTGTCATTTTTTGCTAACCAATTATTCTTATTCTTTTTCCTTTTGGGTTTTCATTTGAGAGCTCTTTTAATGTCATTATCCTTGAGCCGTTTTCGGCTATCTTGCTTTTTGCGCCTTCTGAAAACTGGTATGCTGAAATAGTAAGTTTGTGGTTTAGCGCGCCAGAGCCAAGCACCTTTCCTGGCACAACTATTACCTCATCTTCTTTTGTGTGCCGGCTTATCCTTGAGAGATTAACTGCACGCCTGTTTCTTGAAGGCCCCTCTAGGTCAAGAGCTATTTTCTTCCATAATTTTGCATTCTGCTCTTTTGACTTCTTTTTCAGCTCTTGTATCAGTTCTATCAATACCGGATTTGTCGGTCCTGTTCGTTTCATTTTTCTTGAGTTATGCGGGGAACGGGATTTGAACCCGCGCAGCCACTAAGGCATACGGCTTTTGATGCTTATCCTCAACCGTACTCTTTTGACCAGACTCAGACATCCCCGCATTTTTTAATGGAGGATTATCTGAGATATAAAAAGAGTGAGGATCTAAGTTACCGTCTAAAATATTTTTTCTTTGTTCTAGTGATGTGTAAGGGGGACAAAAACCAAATTTTCTCCAAATTTCAAATTTAGTGTTATGTTTTTGATTTTTTGAACCAATTAACTCAAAATATGTTACTACATTTGGTCCATCAATTTGTATTTTATTCAAATCTTCCCAACCGTTATTTTTTTGTTTATATGGTTTGATTATGAGATTGCGAATACCTAATCCTAAAAGTGATTTGTTTATTTCTTTTATTAAGATGTGGGATGTAGAACATACACTCATTCTAATTTTTATGTGTCTTTTTTGTGGATAGTTATAATCCTTGCCACAGAAAACACTTCCATCGGTATCTATAAAACCCCTTAAAAACCCTTTTAGATATTCTCTGTCAGAACTTATCCAACTAGGGATTACTATCTCTTTTTTTATCCCAACAGGAATTCCGAGAAATTTAAGGTAATTGCAGTTATTTTGATTCTCACTTGATATCCCATAGGATGGTTTTTTGCCTTTATAAGCTACAATAAAAACTTTCCCTATGATTTTATCAAAGAGTGGTTTGACATATAAATCATAATGTTCTTTGTCTTCTTTTATATTCCCCCTCATTTGAAACCTTAATTTTCCATTTTTCCTTCTAGTCAGACTTCCATCTCCAAGACTTAAGCCCACAATTTCTGCAGTTTTCTTGTTTTTTGATATTTTCATATTATCAACCTCCGTGACTTTTTAAGTCACAGAGTTGGGTATGATTTTTGAACCATATGTTTTTAGGCTTATCGTAGCCGACCTTTGCAAAGCAAAGGGAAAAACATAATGAGTGAAAAAATCACTCTTCTATTTGAGGCTCTGCCACCCCCGCATAATGGAGCGCAAAGCTTATTTCTGTTTTTTTATGCTATCCGCAAAATCTTCAAATAATTCCTGCGCGATTTTTGCAGCTTCAGCAACTATCTTTTTTGGCTCTAGCTGACCCCATGACTCAAGATAAAAAATAAAATCATTTGATGGCGTTACTGTTATAGCTTTTTCAGGGCAAATTTCCTGGCAGGCTTCGCATAAGTGGCATTTAAGCAGATTGTCCTTGATTACAGATGCCTTGCTGTTTTTAAGCTCAAGAACCTTTGTTGGGCAGACTTCTATGCATTTGCCACAGCCCTTGCATTTGCCGCTTACCTCAATTACTGGCTTTTGCTTGTAGTAGATATGGCCAGGGCACCATTTGCTATGCTGCCTTCCTTTTCCCAAGACCGCGGTTGCCTCAAACTCAAGGCTTTGCCCTTTTAGCAGCTTTACTATCGGCGTTTTTGGGTAAACGGGCTTTACAGCAGGGTCCCTTGTCTTAAGCTCAGACGCATAAACCATGCACGGTCCTTTTGCCTTTAATGTCACTTTAAGCTGGCACCTTGCGCAGCCTTTGCCCTCGCATTTGCATTTTTCTGGCAATGTGTATGACCTGATGTCAGTTGTCAAAGGCATCATGCCAAGCCTGTGCGCTACGAATTCATCATAAAGTATTGAGCTATTTTTTCTGAACTCAACATCCTCAATAGCCATTACAGGCACTTCCTCAATAACAAGCCTTCTCAAAGTATTTGCAAAAGCAGGCGTTGATTCTTTTAAAATAAAAGATATTTTGCTTTTTTCCTTATCTTTTTCCAGTAATCTTACCTCGTTCATACTCTCCTGCCCCTCCTGCCTCCTTTTTTCCTGCAGCCATCGTGAGGCATTGGCGTGACATCCTCTATTATGCCTATCCTTAGACCCATTCTTGACAATGCCCTGATAGCAGCCTGCGCGCCAGGCCCTGGATTTGGCGGGCCGTTGTGGCCGCCAGGAGCCCTTATTTTGACGTGTATTGCATTTATTCCCTTTTCTTTTGCTGTCTCTGCAGCCTTTTTTGCAGCCATCATTGCTGCAGTCGGCGAGCTTTCCATCCTGTCTGCCTTGACAACCTGGCCGCCAGAGCTCCTTGAAATTGTTTCTGTCCCGGTTATATCGGTAATATGGATGATAGTATTGTTGTATGACGAGTAAATATGCGCGATTCCCCACCTGGTTGTGTCTCTTGTCATTTTTCCATTATTTTGATTTCTTTTCCTGCAGCTTCCTTTCGGGATGCTCTGTATCAATTAATGACGATGATGGAACAAATTTGATAAGCTGCTCTTCTGATTTTCTGACAAGGTATGAAGGGGACGCCACAACCTTACCGCCAACCATGACATGGTTGTGGGTTATAAACTGCCTTGCCTGCTTTACTGACTTTGCAAGGCTCTGCCTGTGAACCCTTGTCTGAAGCCTTCTTTCCAGCAAATCATCCAAAGTCAAATCCAGAACATTCTCTATTTTTGACGCTTCCGGCAAAAGCCCAAGCAAAAATAATTTTTTCAGAAGCTGCCTTTTCTCTATGTCAGCCTGGGGCGTTGGCAGTGGAATAAGCCTTTTTGCCTGCTGCTTGTATTTAGTAAGAGATGAGCTCATTTTCCATATCTCTTTCTTATTCTTAAAGCCATACTGCTCAATCAGCCTCCTCTCTTCATCAATCCTGTTTTTCTGCCAAGGATGGCTTGGAGTTGAATATTTTTTCCTTTGTTTTTTGGGGTCTCCCATTTTTATACCCTGCCTGCTTTTGAGCTTGCTCTTTTCTTAACGCCCAATGAAACCTTGCCCTTGTTTTTCCTAAAATTGGACCTTGTTTTCTGACCCCTTACAGGCAAGCCAAGGATGTGCCTTACGCCCTTATAGCACCTTATCTTCTTCATCATTTTGATGTCTGTCTCATGGGCAAACTTAAGGTCAGATGTGACAAGATGCTTATCTTTGCCGTCATCGCTGTCTCTGCGCCTGTTGAACATCCATGCCGGAACATTAAATTTTTCAGGAAATCTTATTGCATCGTCAATCCTTTTTATCTGCTCATCTGTCAGGTAGCCTGTTTTGCTGTCCCTGGCAATGCCCGTTACAGAGCATACCATACTTGAAAACGTAAACCCTATGCCATTTATCTGCGTGAGCGATTGATAGAGGGATTTATTTCCATTGAGGTCTGTGTTTGCTATTCTTACTAAATGCTTGAATTCCTGTTCAGCCATTTTATCACCGCGAATATAAAGCCCAGAATTAAACCTTTCAGTCTAACCCTAGATGCGCTTAGTTTTCACTAAACTCGGGCTAATTAGAGGATAGAATTAGCTGGATGTTTATAAAGGTTGCTGTTATGCATGCGGTTAAGCCAAGTTAAGTTTTTATGGCGTTAATGCGAAAAATTTGCAAAAGGCATTGTTAATTTTATCGGCTTTTGCTCTTTCTCTCAGTTAAATTTATAAGCTGTTTATGACAACTATTGCTGTATGGTGGTCGTAGTGCAACCTGGCTAACACAGAGGACACATAAACTGCCTCAATGTGGTTAGCAAATAGAAATCCTCAGATCTGGGTTCAAATCCCGGCGGCCACCCTGATTTTTTCAGGCAGGAGCCATCATGCTTCTTTTGGTCATCTTATAGAATAGGTATGGCATGACAAATGCTGTTGTATAAACGATGCCTATCAGAAGGGGGTTGTGCACATTGTTGAGCCTGATTGTTGCTGTGAGGTAGTTTGAGAACTGCGTCATGTAAAACACATTTATTATTGCAAGCGCAGGTATAAACAAGCCTGCTATTACGCGATGCGGCTGGTCAAGCTGCTCTATCTCCCTTAACAGCAAATCAAAGAATAATCCAAAAACAAATGCAAGGACAAATATTATCATGTAAAGCACAAAATGCTTCAGAACAAGCATGAAAGGTATCAATATGATTGACAAGATAATGTTGCCGATGATAGCCACAATCAAAACACCCCAGTAAACTGCCTTGTCAATAAACCTGATTTCCCTTGGCTTCCTTTCCTGGGCGTTCTCTATTATCCTGAGTGTTTTTTCAATATCATCGTCTGTCCAAAGATTGTCTTTCTCGTTCATTTTAGCATATTCGCAAGCTCCTTGAAGCCTTTTGATGCCGGCGAATTTGGATGGGTATGGACTATGGGCTGCTTCATAAGCAGCGAAAGCCTCATTGACTTGTCTTCGGGTATTATGCCTATTACTGGCTTCTGGAGCATTGATTTTATTTCGCTGATTGAAATCTCATTTTTGCCATTTCTTGCCCTGTTAACAACAATGCCGGGTATTATCGAGCCAGAGTCCTCTGCTGCCTCTATTGTCCTTTTTGCGTCAAGAACAGACGGCATCTCGGGGTTTGCAACAACAATTGTTTCATCTGCTGACCTAAGCGCATCCAGTGTTTCCCTGCCCAATGTTGCTGACGAGTCGATTATTGCGAGCTCTGTCTTCCCAACAATGTCTAGGGCAACAGAGCTGAAGGGCTTTTTAAAATCTTCGTTGAGCATTGATGCGCCAGCAGGCATTATTTTGAAGCCTGACGGGTGCAGGTAAATTGCCTCGCTTGTCCTGTTTTTGCCCCTAAGGACATCATGCAGCGTCACCGGGACATCGGGAAGGCCAAGATAGGCGCTTATGTTCGGCGCTGTCAAGTCCGCATCAATCAGCGTTATGTTTTTGCCCATAGCGCCAAAAAGCGCAGCAAGGTTTATTGCAGTTGTTGTTTTTCCTGCGCCGCCTTTTGCAGAGGCTATAACAATAAATTTTGTCATTTTTCCAGAAGCTGGGCAACAAAATCCACAAACTGCCTTGTTTTGTCATAGTATTCCTTTGCTATGTCAATGTTTACCTCTATTGTTTCACCGTTGCTCAGGGAAGCTGTCATTGTAACGTGCCTTCTGTATTCCTCCCTTTTTGTGTATTCTGCCCTGCTTATCATCCTGAGGGTAAGGTAAAAATTAAGGTATGCGTTAAGCTCGTCGTTGCTGAAGTGCTTTTCAATAAGTTTTACCTTTAAAGCCGAGCTTTGCGGAAATTCAGTTATCTTCTTCTTTTCTTTCAGGCGGTTAAGCAATGCTAGCAATACAAAATCAAAAGAGCTTATCATGCGATCTATAACGCTCTTGAGCACATCAACCGTCCTTGTGTATTTCAGGCTTACATAGACAAGGTGGTCAACCCTTTTAAGCTCCTGCCTTGCTTCATTGAGATACTCATTCATTTTCTTTGCCTGCCCGTGAACAGGCCATCATCATCAGATACTATTCTTTCTATTTCATGTATAAATAGCTTTGCCTTAAGAATATAATCCCTTATCTGTACAGAGGATATCGCCCTCATGCTGTTATAGCCGCCAGAGCATATCACAAAGCTGTCTTTTCTTGAAAACTCAACAGGGCTTTTTTTGTGGTTTGCTATTATATCCCTGATGTCCTGCACAAGCTGGACGTGCTCTTTCTTGAAATTATACTTGGCAACGCATCTTGCCCTGAACATGTTGAACTTTGATGAGAAATTGTCATGGAAGGGAGGAATCTGCTTGAAAAGCCTTTCATAATAAAGCAGAGAGCCAATGGAATTTGTAAGCGCAAGGAATATGTTCTCAACAACTGCCAGCAGAAGCCTTGGATCCTGAAGCATTGGATAAGTCTGTGTGAGGATGTGGTCTGCGATATGGATTTTTTTCCTGGAAATACCAATAAGCTCCTGAAATTTTTCCATAGGTTATAGTATGAACTAGAACTTTAAAAATGTTTCTTCAATTTGAGAATTGCTTCGGCCAAGTTGCCATTTGCTTCTGCTATTGCCTTTTCCGCGTCTTCTCTTTGGCAGCCTGCCTGCTCCATTACTGTCTTTATATCATCATTGCTTATCTCCGGCTCTGATGATAATGGCCTTTCTCTTGCCTTGCCTATTACCTGGTAGGTTTCCTGGCCCATCATGTTGACTTTCGCAACCTGGGGGTTTTCTATGACTATTTCTTTTTCACCTGTCCTTATAATAACCTCATTGGCTGGGATGTCCTGCTGCTGGATGCCCATCCTGCGCATGGCATGCCTCATCTGCCTTTGGTTTATGCCGGGTATCATTTTACAATCCCAGAATAACAGGCCCATAAGAGTAAAGAAGTATCATAATGATAATGATTGCAATGCACAATATGATTATATGGCCTGGCTTGAACTCTATCTTGCTCTTGTATTCATCGAAATACCTTACCAGGCCTCCCATTCCAGAGGGCATCTGAATTCTGTCGTTTGCCATTTTAAGTAAAGTGTAGAGCTAGTGTAAGCCACCTTCTGTCAGACCCCTTTATGGACGGTCTGCCTTAGCATTTAACTAAGCGTTCTGGGTCGCCATAAATTTCCTTGCGGAAATTTAACGCCACGGACTTGCACAAGCCAGGACTCACCGTTTCACCCATTCCCATGGAGACGTCAGGAAGTTAGCTTGCTTTTGTCGCCAAAAGCTTCTTTCCCATCATCCCATAATCCACAGGTGGTCTCGTTTCTGAGTGGTTGCCATTCATTTCTGAATCTCGCTTTCGCGAGCAGCTGCTCCACCTCAATCCCAGCGTTGAACCGGAATCAAAGGCTTCAGTGGGTGGACTTTCCTCGGTTAAACCGTTAGCTAAGCCTAGCCCTACAAGAGAGAGGATAGAAGAAAAGTATTTAAATGTAATGGTTTTTTGAGCTGTAAAGCAAACGGGGTATAGGATAATAAAAAAATTAAGAAAATCACTTTCTTTGAAACACAATTATAGACTCTATAATCACTTTAGCAACTAAATCAACAGAAACAACAACCCAATCGCTACTGATAAACGTATTTCTAAAGACATTAATGAATAGCAGATAAAGTAATATTAAAGAACTGATTACAAGGGATAAAAATTGTAATGCTGGTTTGTTCATTTTAATACTGCTATAATTATCATAATTATTGTAAATAATATCGCTCCAATACCTACAATATAAGCTATTATTTCCCACAAGCTAGGTTTTCTCATTGTATACCCCCTTTTAATTTCTTTTTCTTTAACATCCTTTTATAATATTCATAATTGAACTCGTATTTAATCTTTTTCTTCTTTGGTTCGTCTTTAACCGGATAAAGCTTTTTTTTGACATGTCAGAAATCGCAAAAGTGTATCCATATAGTTGCGATTTCTGAGCATGCTCAAGAACTGCACGCTGTGGACTC
>Ga0209541_10005057_pt1 | contig 23115 bp, 20 predicted proteins | sample RifCSPlowO2_01_FD_184027 | JGI IMG/M metagenome (GOLD analysis project Ga0209541, IMG submission 184027) | Groundwater microbial communities from Rifle, Colorado - Rifle CSP2_plank lowO2_0.1 (SPAdes) (version 2) | ecosystem: Environmental > Aquatic > Deep subsurface > Groundwater | place...
TCTTGTTTCTTTGGCCATGTTTTATTTTTTTGATTTTGTATTTAAATGTCAGATTATCCCAAGTATCCTGTACAAAAACGCGTCTGCTGCCCTTGTCATGTCATCTGCAGGCGAACTTATAAATATGCAGTTTTCCTCCCTTTCAACTATTGTTTCATTCCTTTCATTGAATATTATTATGTTGCTTGAGCAGTTCTCTTCAGGAAGCTCTGCATTATCGCATTTCTGCCCTGCCAGGCACGCATCCTGCGGCAGCCTTAATGTAAATGCCTGCAGGTTTCTGTAAATCTCGCTCTTTGCATTTATATTTCCATCATTAAGCGCAAAATAAAGCGGCTTGCCGCTGAACTCGTCAAATCTCGCAAAAGGCACAGAGATATTCTCTGCCTCTTTTGGCAGGTGCTGGAAATAAAAGCCATAGCCTGAAATCTCTGCCCACCAAAAGCCCTGCTCTGTCATAATGAATTCCAGCCCTTTGTATGTCTCCTTATTGCTGTTTACTCCTGCTTCCTGCCTGCTTAAAAAGCCATACCCCACTGTCCCTAAAACCATAATAATGATAAGAAAAAGCCCGATAGCAGCGCCCTTTCTCTTCTCCCTTTTCTCTTTTGCTGTTTTTGCCTCTATTCTTCTCATTTTTTATGCAAGAAATGCCCCACATATTAAAAAAATGCAGGGTTCATAAAGCTTTCGCCCGGCTCATCTTTCCATGATTGGCTTTATCGCACGCTCTGCTAAGTATTAAAAAAAAAGAAAAAGAAATAAAAAAAACAAAACTAAATTTTTTGTCAGTGTAACTAAGCAGTTGTTGACGCGGTTGCTACAGTAGCAACAGTGCCGCTTGTTGACAACTTAGTTTCTCCAACTTCTGTTGAAGGCTTGCTTGTTGTCAAGTATTTTGCAGCTTTTGTTGTGTCAGCAGCTTCGTATCCTGCAACTAGCATTGCTACCTTGGTTGTGTCGTTTGTAAGATATGGATTTTTCACGACCTTTAATAAGGCCTGATCTGCCCCTACGCCTGTTTTGGCAGTAAAGTCAGCACCACATATTGCATTGTCACTTCCAAGAATCTTTGCAGCTACAGTATTGATACAGCTTCCACCCAAAACTAACAAGTTCTTTGTCTGAACCTGAGCCACTTCACTGTCTTTGACAGTTACTGAGCCAAGTTCTGTTACTCCTGTTCCTGATGTTGTTCCTGCTGTGACAGTTGCACCCTTTGCGGTGAACAGCACATCAGCAATCATCTGGTCATCTGGTATCTTGACAGTTACCTTGTAGTTTGTTCCTGTTGCAACATTTCTTTCAACAAGTGTTCCGAACAAGTCTATTGCTTGGCTTGTGTATGTGTCACTTGTCTTTGTGACCATACTCCAAGGACTTGGTGCAGAACCGCTGGAATTAGAGCCCACTTCAGAGAATGAAGGTGTGCTTATTCCTGGCATTATTGTTGTTGTTCCAACCCTTGTCAATGGGATACAGATTGACTGCCCGTTTGTATCTCTTAAGGTTTTCTCTTCCTGTATCAAGATAGCTGGGCCCATTGTCTTGTTGAATACACAAGAGTTTGGTATAGCTAATCTGTCGATGTACGCTGAACTTCCTGTTCCGTTTGTTACATTGTAGATAACAGAGCCGTATGCTATTCCGCTTCCTGTACCAGGTAAAATGGTAGGTGCTAGAACAGCTCCATCTCTGTATGTTGTCCATAGGTAGATTCCAGGCAATGAATAAGTTAAGCTGATGTTCACGGACTGGTTTGTTAAGAACGACATCCATGAGCCTCCTTTTAACTTAATCCTTGGATACAATGTTGTTTGTGTACCAACTGTATTGTAGCTTGCTCCTGGTCCCCACTTGAACCTGACACTCCATGCTGATGAGTCTGAATTGCCATTTGTTACATTGGCATAGTACTCTCCAGCACCAATTGTTGACGCGCTTGATGTGTAGTTGTTAAATCCAGTTGACATTTTATAGTCTTCATTGGTTATGATATCCTTCACACCAATATAGTCATTTGAACTTGTTCCTGCTGGTAATGATACAACTTCAAGGATTCTTCCCTCGTCATTGTCATTAACAACAATCCACTCTCCAATTGTTGCATTTGCACCCTCTAAAACATGTATTGTCTTGTTATTTGCGTTAACAAGATTTACAAAGTTTAGCGTGCTGTCTGAAACTAAATCAGAGTCTTTGGCGAATGTTATTGTTTTTTCTCCAGCTGTTCCTGCCAAATAACTTGTGAACTTAACACTTGCTGACAACGAATTGTCTGTGTCTACTACTACTGAGTCTCTTGTAGTGCTGTCCAAAGGAGAGTCTACTCCTGCGAACTGCACTTCAACTCCTCCAAGCACTCTGTCTACAAAGCCTTTTCCAATCTTGACGTAGTCGCCTGTTGCTGAATCTGCACCCTGTACTATGGATACTCCAGAAAGCTGGGTTCCACCGGAACCAGCCACTTCAGCTATAGTGTTTAAGATAGTTGTATCATCAGCACCATACCTGACAGCCTGTCCGTCTTCAAAGTGCAGTGTTCTAGCTCCAACGAGCACATCTATGGATGGGGTATCAGCTTCCCTGACTGCATGGAATATATCTTTGATATATACCTCAATCTGGTCGCTGCCTGTTCCATATTTGTAGCTGCTTCCCTTTGTGACAGACTTTCTGCTGCCATCTACTTCAAGTGAAGCAGTTGTAGTGCTTGATGTTCCGATAAGAGCCACAGTATGTTCTTTGGCATCTACTGTAACGGTTTTTGTCTCTCCGCCATTTACTGTTGTAGCCTCACCACTTCCATACAAATACAAGGTGTTAGAATCGGAGTTAGCCCCGATTGTATAGCTTACTCCCTGCATCTTTACTGTTGCTGTTCCGATAACATTTGAGTTGCTGACATTGATTACCTTCGAAAAGGTCAATGTGTAGTTGTAAAGAGTTGTAATAGCTGTGGATAAAAATCCAGTATCTACTATCATCTCAGGGTCTATGCTTTCACCGCTCTTTGAGAAAGTGATTTGCCTTCCAGTATTTGTTGGTAGAGTTACCTTCTGCGTGTACTTGTACTCAGTTCCGCTGCTGTCGTAAGCAGAGCCATCTGCCAATACATTTGGCATGTTATCCTTTGTCAAGACAGTTCTAGCAGCATTAAGCGTGCTGTTCATGAACAGCTTCTGGCTTGATGTAGCTAAATTAACACTGTCTCCTCCACTTGCACTTGCTGTAGTTGTAGTGCTTGTAGCAGTTTGCTTTGCGAGCTCTGCCTGCAAGTTCTGTCCTACATCAATAGTAGCAAGATAGTCAGATGATGCTGCGCTTGTACCGACAACTACTGCAACGTCTGCCTTTCCTCCAGCAATGAATGGTGCAGGATAGGCGCTTGCTGCAGCTGCGATTCCGATAGTACTTCCAATCATTACTGCGCTTGCCAACACTGAACTAATTTTTCTAAAGTTAAATCTCATTTTTAACCTCCTTTCAGTTATTTTTTATTGTTTTCGGCGTTGTCGTCTCGCATGGCGGCGAAATAGGGAATTGCCACCTGCTTGATAACATAGACTGATGTTGAAGGTCCCTATTAAGAACCTATTTTTTACTGGCCAGTCTCTTTATTGCCGAAAGCAATAAGTATAAAACCTAGGTTTTGATGCTTTAAAAAGCTTTCCCCCAAAGGTTCATACAATACCGGGTGTTAACTCACTGGTTTATTAATCCTTTATAAACCTTTCGTTGTTACTATTTTGTAGAACAGAGTTACAAAACATTAAAAGGGCATAAAGCGAAAGATTTAAATAGATATATGGTATTATGTACCCTATATGTTTAATACAAACATATAACTAAAATATATTGTTCATAAAATATATTACTCACAATATACTTGTAAAATATCCGACGGCAAAATTGCCATCTCGGCAAAATAAATAAAAAATAACCTAATAAGTCATGGCAAAAGAAGCAAAAACAATAAATATAGCAGTAAAGCCTGCAAAGGGCGCGTTTACCTCTATCTTCAGGCACCTTAAAGGAGAGGATGAGGACTATGACTTTTCAGATGTCTCTGCCTTAAGGCAGCTTCTAAACAAGGAAAAGCTAAGGATTTTGGATGCTGTGAAGCAAAAGAAGCCATCATCCCTCTATGCCCTTGCCAAAATTCTTGGAAGGGATTTCAAGTCAGTTCAGCATGATGCAAGGCTTTTGGAGCGCTTCGGGCTGATTCGGCTGTTGCAGGAAAAGAGCGGCAAAAGAAACAGGCTAAAGCCTGCACTGGCTGCAGACACAATAAACATTGTTTTAAGCATCTAAGGCAAAGAATATCGCTGGATAAAATCACCCCGCGTAGCACGCCTTTAAGCTTATCACTATATCCTTGTCTTCCATGGGAAGCATGACATCAGCTGCTCTTTTTACAGCAACATTGCAGTTTCCCCTGTTTAGCTCCGAGAGCTGCTGGATGGTTTCTCTTCTCGCCTCTCCTGCCGCGCCTGTGACATTCATGGTTAGTGTAATATTAAATTCATATCCCCTAAGGTAGCTTTCATTGCCATAATGCCAGCTGTCATTTAGCGCATTTTCAGCTGCATAAGCCATTGCATCGCATGCTGATTCCCCATCATCACACATCTTGTTATTGGCGCACTCTTCTATAATATCCTTCATGCTTGCAGGCAGGTACCTGATTTCGCAGCCTGTTGTGTACTGCAGGAATGAGCCGAGAAAATTGCTTATCTCACTGCTCCTGTATTCCTGCCTTGGCTGCCTTGCTATGCTTACTGCAAAGAACACAAGCGCAACAATGCTCACAAGCACAATTATAAGGACAAATCCCACCATTTCCTCTTGCGAATGTTTGAACTTTATAATCTCTCTTTTTCTTGTGTTTCTCATTTTATTCAGCCAGCCTGTAAGCAATATTTATCTGTCCAATCCCGCATTTATCATAGGCATAGTTGCCATTGTTTTCCTTTCTGCATAGCGCTGCAAATGACGAGACAGCGCCCGCCTTGCTAACATCCTCATTGCTGTAAACACTGAAGATATTGCAGTCAGGATAATTCATCTTTGTGCATTCAATATCCTCTGCGCTCTCCTGCTCGCTTAAAGGGCTTACCTTTCTGACCTTGATTGCTGCAACATGCCATAATTCGCCAAAATCCTGCATGCCTGCATCAGCTGAGAGCAGAAGCAGCTTGTCTGCGTCAAGGCACAAGCTGCCTGTTCCGCATGTGAATTCTGCGCTGTCAACAATGCTGGCGGCTGTTGCAATTGCCTTTTCCCTCTCCAGCCTTGTAACCTCCTGCCTCGTGCCTTGCATGCTTACTGAGATAAAGAATATCCCTGCCAGCACAAAAAAGATAAAAATAGCCATTAGCATAAATGCTGTCTGCTGTATCTTTAGCTGGGATTTCTTCCAAATTATTATGTTGCTTTTCTTTCCCATTTTAAAATATCCTGCATATGCTGTCTTTTTCATCTATCTCCTCTGAAAGGCTTATAATGCTTCCAAAACTGCCGCTTGATGAAGGTGTGCCTTCCTGTTTCAGAGCCATTGCATTATTTGCCATTTCAGCAAGCTCTTCATTCAGCCCAGAGCTGCATTTTGGCTCTATAATCCTTGACTTTTCCAGGTAAAGATAAGAAAGCTTTTCCAGCCTTGCCATAAGCCTCGCAAGATTGCACTCATAAATCTCGCTGTCAGAGAATATTGCAGCATATAAAAGATTGCCTGAATAGTCTGAATAAATGCCCTCTTTCATAACGCGCCCTGAGCTGAAAGAGTTGTCATTGCTTGCATCAAACACATTTATGTCGCAGGCATAGCTGTTAAAGCACACACTGATGCTTCCTGTCTCGCACTCTCCAATGTAGCTGCTTATGTTTATGTTTCCGGAATTCTCAATATCATCCTTAATCCATCTTGGGGCATTGACAAAGCAGTATTTTTCATCATAAAGAAAAATCAGGTCAGCAACCTTGAATGGCATGTTAAACTGCTTCACAAGAATATAAAAATTCTTCCCCTGCAGTGTTGAGTTTGAGAAGATATACTTGTTGTTCATTGCTGTTTCCTCGCCTGGCTCCTGCCACTTTTCGCCTATCCCGCTCTGCATCGCAAGGCTGATTCCCTGCCTGCCGAAGATATCCTCGCCAGGCCTGTAGCACCTGCTGTAAATCCGCGTCTCTGCTGTAACCTTTATGATTGTTGCCTCTGATGAGATTCCGCTTCCTGTCTCAAGAGGGTCAATAAGCGCAGAAAGGCTTTTTGCAGCTTCTGACTGGGAAATATGCCTCTGCGGGACTATAAACTTTGTTGTTATGTACAGGGCGCTGAACAGGATTATAGCTCCGACAATGATTGAAAACATGAATGCAAAAGACATCTCAAATGCATTTTTGTCATGCCTAAAATTAAAAGCAGTGCGTTCAGCCATTTTATTCCCTTCTTATGCTCACAAGAGCCTCATTAAACCCCTTTTCCAGCATCATGCTCACCTTTCCTTTAATGTTTTCAATGCAGTAAGGATTTTCATAATCGCCCCCGCCATAATTTATTGTTTCTGTTATGTTTATATGCTCAATTATCTCTGCAGCCATGCTGCACGCATTTTCTCCAGGATAGAAAAACATGTTTCTTTCGAGAGGATAGTTCTCGATTTCATCAACAATCTCCTCGCCATCAATAGAGGGCGGCGCATAAGCCCCCTGCCACCCATCCAGCATGCCATCTTCATTCCTTCCTGCTGCAATGTCTGCAAAGCATACATATTCTATTCCTGAAGGCAGGGTGCCGGAAAATCTGCTGCTTGAGCTCTCGCTTGATGTCCATGCATTTGCAACATCATTTTTCAGGTCGTCTATAAATATCCCTATCTGGCTGCAGTCCCTGTAGCTTAAAAAAGCCCCCACTGCATAAAATGCCACAAATACAAAAACAGCTATTAAAAGTATTGAGAACATCATGCCAAACGGCAGCTGCATGACTTGTGAGAGTTTGCACGAGTGAAAATTTAATATACTATTCCGAGTGCAAACGCGAGTTGATTTTTTAGAGCCTCTTTTTCTTAACATGCAGAGAATAAAAATTCTGCATAATTAAAGCTTTCGCTTGGCAAAAGATTAATAAAACTAATCACAATGCATAATGCATGGTTCAGCTGATTTTGTTTGAAGATTTAACCCCGCCCGCTTTGTGGGAAAAGAATGGCGGCTGGGAGAATAGGCTTAAAAATTTTCTTGAGGAAAAAAGGTTTAAGGGCTCTGGTTTCTGCTCTTTAATCTTCTGCCTTAAGCCTCATTTTAAGCCAGGCGGCCAGGTTGGGGGATTTGAATTAGTTAAAAAAGAGGATATAGATGAAAATGATTCATTTATTATTATCTTCTCTGTCAAAACCAAGGCAACTCCCAAGTCTATATTAAACAAAAAAATCTTCAAAAAAGAAATTTTGGGGTTAATCAAATTTTTTCAAAGGTTATCTTCTTATCAAACATTCCTGTGCGTGTTTCACTGCGATAAGAATAAGCTATATTTACTGAATAGGCTGCAGAACACTCCTCTTTCAAATAAAAGGGAAATTTTTGATATTATAAATAAATTCTTGATTTCAAATAAAATTCTTAGCTAGTTCCTTACTGCAGCTCATAGCTTCTCACAACAATGCTGCAGCTGTCAGGAAGCGGCTGGCTGCTAAACTTGTCCTTGCACTTTATGTAATATGTCGTGTCTGCCTCCCACCCTATAGAATGCTTTTTCTGCTCTTTTGAGTCAATGGCAATCCCGTCTGTAAATGTGTAGCTGCAGCTCTGCGTTCCATAAGCGCAGCTGGCATCCTCATCTGTCATGACAATCAGCTGGCTGCCGTCCTTGTATGCCCTTGTAATCACCGGCGCTGCTGTATCAACAGAAACATTGAAATTGATTGTGACATTGTCTGTGTTGCCTCCAAGGTCAATGCACTTGATATTATAGCTGTAGTTTCCTGACAGCAAGTCCTGCGACTGGCTGTGCTGGTATCCGCCTGTGTTGAAGAACAGCACATAGTCATTTAAATTCCCCGTCCTGCTGTAATAGCAGAATGCCTCTCCATCCTTGTAGCCGAACTCTGTTGTCGCCTCAAGAGAGACATTCACAACACTCGTTGAACTGTATATTATTGTGTTGTTAGGCGACGCATGCGTTATGAAAAGAGGCTCTGTGCCTTTTATTATCAAGGAATAGCTTTCTGTGTTTGTATTCCTGTCGCTTTCCTCAGCAGAAGGCTGGTCCTTGCACCTGAAATAGAATGGGTTGTCCTGCAGGTTTTGTATGCCTGTTAAGCTGCCCCCGCAAACATAATTCAGGTCAGCATTCACATCCCCTATATTTGTTGCGCACGACATGTTGTTTTCCATTGAGCTGTAATCCATGTCATTCCTGCTCCATTTGCACTCCGAAGGCTCATTAACATATAATTCAATGCTCAAATTCTCTGTGTTGTATGCGACAGGCATGCCTGATGCAATGCTAGTTGCTACTATCTTTGGAGGGGTTGTGTCAGGGCCTTTCTCAACGCAGAACCTTGTTGCAAACTCGTCCTCATTGAAATTGCCGTTTGCATCCTGGCACCTTATGTAAAGGTTTATTGTATTCTCCTGCGATGCATTCACCCCCGGCAGGCTTATTGTCTGGCTATGGTTATAATCAAACAGGTTGCTCTCTCCCATGTAGAATGTCATGCTGTCAAATGCATTTGTATTTGAATCTCCTGTTTTATGGACATAATCAATCCTGCACTGTGTCGGTTCGTTTGTTGAAACACCAAACTCCAAAGGCGTGAATGCTTTTATGCACCCATCTGCTGCCTCTGTGTTCTCTATCCTCATGCCCAGTCCTGGAGGCCTTATTTCCACATCCTCGTATGCATATCCTGCTGTTAGCACTTCATCCCACTGGCTTATTATCGGAGAGGTTACATCCAAAGGATTAACCCATGCGCATTTTTCCTCATCTGTTCCCACATTCAGCAACTGGCATGCCTGCCCCAGGCTTCTGCATTTATATTCAGAGCACGCATTTAGCTCATCCTTGTTGCACTTCTCGCAGTCATCTCCTCCAACAGGCGGCTGCCACGGCAAACAGCTGAAGCTGACTGTCTGCGTCTTCTCCTTCTTGTAATTCATGACAAAATAGATAATGGCGACTGCGGCGCCGATGGCGAATGAATATCCTTTCAATGCCTCTGCGCTAAATTGGAATGCTCCTTCTCCTCCCCCTATTGTGCCACCAGGCCCCAGTATGCCTCCCTCTCCAAACAATCCTGTAAAGGTTTTTCCAGCAAACCAGCCTAATGCAGCTGCCTCTGCAAGCGTATTAGCATTTTCTTCTTCATCCGGAAATATCAGTTGCCCGAGCATTTTTACAACACCATATACCATTAAGCCCTGAAACGCACCATCAATAATGTTTTTTGCAGTATATCCGACATTAAATCCCCAGACTTTGTTGGCGTCGGTAACTTTTAGGCCTGGTGTTGTTGACGAAGTGCCTGTTACATCTGAAGATCCCCCCAAACCTAAATCTTCATCAGGTACTAAACCCCTCTCATATCCTAATCCTGTTCCTGTTGTATCTGTTACTGCTGCTGGCGTGTTTCCTCCTGATGATAATTCACTTCCTGTTGTTATTGGTGTGTTAGATGGTGAGTTTACTATGGTTAGTTTAGGGGTTGTTAAGGCAGAAGGTGTATCAAATTTGACTGGTTCAAAATTTTCAAATAAACTCGCCCTCCCAGTTATCGCCCTTCCCGTAAACGTCACAACATCACTTCCTGTTTCAGGAAGTGTTCTTTTTTCTCCATCAATTGTGTATTCATAGCCGTCATCTGTGTATGCGCCGACATAATTAACATAGCCGCCGCAGTCGCCCAAGCCTGCGCAAAGGCTGTTCTGGTTCTGCGCCCAGCCCTCAGCAAGGCATTCGCAGTTTTCCACACACTTCCAGTCGCTGTCTAATAATCCTTTCTCAAACTTTGCAGTGCATGTTTTTGTCGCAGCAGAGCATATGCCCTTTCCATCGCTGTCTGCATTCCAGAAATCCAGCCCAGGAGGAACATCTGGCGAACATCCAATAGTTCCATTACTAACACTCTCCCCTGTTGCTGTCCATCTGCAATCCCTTTTGTCTGTGTTCTCGCAGTCTTCCTGCTCTATCTGCGCAATGCAGTCCTGCCACCTGTTCACTCTGCATCCTGCCTGTGAAAATGACTCGCCTGTTGATGTTTCTATTGCGCTCTGAACGCATGACTGCTGCCTGAAATCATCGCATGCCTCTGTTGTCTCCTCTCCTGAAATGCATATGTGCCTGTAATGGCGCGAGCCAACAGCATCCTTTCCATCACCTGTTTCAGAATCATAAAAGCACCATGTCTCCCCGTGCTTTTTGCTTTCTCCCAAACTGGTTGTTTCGCAATTCAAGTCCTGGCATATATTATCCCCATAGGTTGCCCTCGTGTCTCCAAATTCAGATTTTCCGCATATGCTTCCTGCAAGATAATCGCAGTTTCCGCACGAGGCAGAGTTTGCATTTGCAGAGCCTGCCCCGCAGCTCTCGCTTTTTGTAAAAATATCTGTCCAATAATCTTTCTCATTCACCTTTGAGGCATCATATATGTTTGCCCTGTTTCCGCATGTATCAACAAAATAAACCTCATCACCGCCTTCAATGCATGTTGTCTCTGTTGTAGGCCCGCAGTCTGTATTTAATTCCTCTGCGCTGCATAATTTATCCTTGTAGAATGTTGAATTATTCTCATTGCAATTGCCTCTTGTTGAGAATTTGCATGTATTCACAAAATCTTTCTCATATACGCATGCGCCTTGGTCCTGTGACTGCGCAATTGCTATGCACTCGCTCTCTGATTGTATGCTTGAGCGGAAATCTGTATTAACACCATAAAATGAAGATAGGCTTTTGCACCTTACAGAAGAGACAAATGCTGCCTGTGTTCCGATAACACAGCATCCTGATGCGCATTGCGGAATATTGCACTCTGCATCATCGCTCCATGTGCCCTCTGCATCATCGCACACCCTCTGAGGTGTGTTTTCAGAACAAATGCCTTCCTTGCTGTCATAACAGCATCCTTTCTTGCAGAATGATGTTGCCTCGCATGATGAAGGCGTTGCCCTGAAATCATTGCTTATGTCGCACTCTGTTTCAGGCGCATTCTGGCAGAATGCCCCGCTTAATGTCTTCTCGCAGCAGAATGAAACATCCTGCGCTGCTGCGATTTCAGCAATTCCAAAGCCGCTTTCACTGGGCGTTGCCAATGCTATCAAAAACGCAAATGCAAATGTTGATATTATCATTATTGCAATCTCAAATAAAGAAATGGCTCTTTTTTCTCTTGTCCTTTTCAATTCTTTGCTCTCTTTCCAGCCTTGCCCTTTCATAATAAAACCTCCTTAACGCCATAGCCAGCAGGCCATGGAATGCTTCGCGAGGCAAAAACAAATTTTTCTTTTGTCCCCCTGTGCGTTAATGTATATATTGTTGTTCCGTCTGTTTGCTTAAGTTTCTCAACCTTTAAGTCAGGATAATAAGCCATGTATGCCACAGGGTCGCTGTCCCCATAACGCGCCTCCCAGTTCAGTATGCTTGAGGAAATCGTAAGCAGATTATACATCTCTGATTTGGAAGAGGCAGAAAAATCAGAATATGTCTGTGAGCTGCCTTTTGTCAGGGTTATGCTCGTGTCAATATCAACCTCAATGCTTTCCGGAATAATCTCAACATTCACATCAACAGGAGCAATGTCAGCGCTATAGCCCTTATTTTCAATCTCACTCTTAAACTTGCTGACGCACCCATCAATCTTTTCTTTTGCATACTGCTCAATCTCCTGCTCAAAATGCCTCTTTAATATTGGCCTTTGCATCACACATTTCTGATAGTATTCATTTGTATAGCAAAGATACTCCACCTTGTTTCCGCTGAACATCACATAACTCTCCGGCTCTAAGCTTCCGCCCTGCATGCTGAGCTTTTCCTTTGCCTCGCCAATTGCCTTTTCAGCGCATGCCTCAATATACTCTTCAGTTGTTTCAGGCGACACGCCTATAATCTTCAGCCTCGGATAAAGCAGGATTGCAAGAACAGCAATAATCACAATTGAGATGATTATAAAGATTGTAACCTGCGATTTCTTATTCAGTTTTCCGCTCTTTTTCTCTTTTATCTGCATATGTTTCATAGTATTAAGTTGTTTATAAATTTTGTTGTGTTTCTCTTTTATCCAAAAATGAATAATTCTTTTTAAGGGTATCAAATAAAAAGAGCGCCAGCAGCTTGTAATTCTCGCGGTTTGCCTCTTTTATGCAGTTTAAATACCTGTCCCGCTCCTTTACATAAATGTTTAGTTCAGGGTATTTTGCCTTCTTTAGCAGGAAATTCATAACTAAGCGGGAAACCCTGCCATTTCCATCAATAAATGGGTGGATTGTAACCAGCTTGGCAGATACCGCTGCTGCCAGCTCAAGAGGATGAAGCTTTTTTTTGTTTTCTTTGTACCATTTTACAAGCTCTGTAACCAGCAATGGCACTGCATCAGCATAAGGCGGCTTAAATTCAGTTCCCCTTATTCTTACCTCTGTCCTTCTGTATTTTCCGGCAAAGCTGTCAGCAATGTTTTTCAGGATGAAGGAATGAATTTTTAATATCAGCCTTTCGTTTAGCTCGCCTTTATATCCTTTTAAAAATTCAATTGCTTCTTTATGGTTTTTTGCCTCATAAATCTCCCTTAAGCTCGCCCCCTTTGGGGCAATATTCTCATTGATAATAAGAGAGGTGTCTTCTAAAGAGAGCGTGTTTCCTTCTATGGCATTGCTGTTGTAAGTCAGCTCTGTAAAAAACCACTCATCAAATTTTTCTACTCCAATCTTTCCGGATTTTCTCAGGTAGCTGTCAAATTTTTTCCTGATATTTTCAATCTCTAAAACCTGCTCTTTAGAAAGGTATTCTGCTTTTTTCAGCTCAATCTTGAATTTCTCAATCTCCTTTTTTATTGTTGATTTTGGAAAAGCGCCCTCTCCAATATACCTGCTGGCTTTCTTCCACTTTTTGCCATCGCGAATATTATAAATCAGGTAATTGTATAATTTCCCTTTCAGCTTTCTAACCTCATGATAAACCATAGTTATTATTATGGGCACATATTTATAAACATTTCTATTTGTGCCCATAACAGATTAAAAGTATTTTTACGGCGTTAAATCAACAGCCCTTGCCTCAATATTGCACACATTGCTGCCAGGGTTGTTTCCAAAGGCATCCTTGCATTTTATATAATAATCCTTGTTTTCTGCCCAGCTTGCTGTGTGCGTCTTTGTATTTATCACAGACATGGCTGTTGAATTCACTGCGTCATCAAAGCTGAAGGCGCATTTAATTGTCGCATTTGTTGAATATCTGCACAATGCCTCCTCATTTGTTATCACCTTCAGCACTCCGCCGTCATAATACACCCTTACAACGCTTGGCGCAGTATTGTCAACAGATATGTTAAACTCTATCTTGCTGCTTGCTGTGTTCTCTGCTGCATCAGTGCATGAAATATTGTAGCTGTAGTTTCCTCCTATAAGGGAAAGCTGCTGCTGGTGCACTGTCCCGCCTGTCTCAAAAAACCCGACAGGAAGATATGCCACTCTGGAATAAGAGCATTCTGCATTTCCATTGTCCATTCCGCCTATTGTTCTTACATCAAGCTCAATGCTAATCGGCTCTATTCCTGTTGTAATTGTTCCCTGCGGCGAGGTTGATGTTATATTCAATGAAGATGTGCCCTTTAATACATAAGAGTAGCTTGTTGACATCGCATTTCTCTCGCTGTCATTTGATGCAAAAGGCCTATCCTTGCACCTGAAATAAAACTGGTTGTCCTGCTCTGCCTCAATGCCATCCAATGCTGTTAGGCATTTATAGCTTCCATCCGGCTGCATGGCAGCTACAGATGTGTCGCAATACATGCTGTTTTCCATGAAATCAAACTCCATGTCATTCCTGCTCCATTTGCACTCTGAAGGCTCATTTACAAAAACATCAATATTTTTTGATGAAGTGCCAAAGGCAACCCCAGAGCCGCTTGGCGGCTCTACACTCCTTATCAAAGGAGGCGTCCTGTCTGGCTCTGGCGAGACGCAGAACTCAAATACAAGCTCCTGGACATTTGAATTTCCATTAAAGTCCTGGCACCTTATGTAAACCCTGTTTTCCTGCCCTGCCTCTATTGGCAGCTCTGTTATGTTTGCCTCATCCAGAATATTCTGCCAGCCAGGCATGGATAGTGTTGTGGCATGCTGCTGCAGGTAAGCTCCTCCTGAAAATGACTCCTGCATGTCATCAAAGCTGTCTGTTGATTCAGAATCGAGCCTGCAGTTTGCAGGCTCGTCTGTTGTTATTCCTAAGCTGAAAGGAGTGAAAGGCGGAACACACTCATCATCTGCCAGCGTATTCCTGATTTCATTGGCGCATGCAGTAGGGCATGATGCTGTGCTTGCATATTCATAGCCATAGCCTAATACATCTTCCCACGGCGTTATTACAGGAGAGGCGACATCATTCTGGTTTTCCCACCAGCATACATTACTCCCAGCACTATCCTTAAGCCTGCATGCTGCCCCAAGGCTGCTACACCTGTATTCAGAGCATTCATGCAAGCCATCTGCAGCAAGCTCATCATTGCATTTGCTGCAATCTGCCCCGCCTGTCGGCGGCTGCCACGGGCTGCATGTAAAGGAAATAGTATGCTCTCTTGTGTCATTGCATCCTGCAAGATATGAAATGATTGCCAGAACAACCATGACAATTACTGCCCATGCAAATGCGCCCAAACTAAAAATAGTTCCGCCGCCAGCTGAAATTCCACCCTCACCAAAAACATAAACCCCTGCATAGGCTGCTACTCCAATATATGACAGGGTATTTGCCTCATCCCCAGTCATGCCAGCCAGCATACCTAAAATCTGCCCAACAGCATAAACTGATAAGGCAGAGCCGACGAATTGACCGAAAGCTGCTAATCCTGTGGCTTCTCCTCCCATCACAAAAGTTGTAAATTCACTTATAGTATGTGGAGTTACAAATTCCCATAGGGATAGTGCTAATACTCCAACCCCCAACGCCCCAGTCGCCATCATAGCCCCGCTGTCAATTGCATCTTGCGAGTATTCAGCTCTTGGCACTAATCCTTTTATTTCAGGGTTTGGAATTATGTTTTGTACGAGGGAATCAAGATAGCTGTCTGAATAATTTTTGCCCCCCTTCAATATTATATCCTCCATCTGTGACAACACCGGCAATATTTACATATGCTCCACAGTCCCCAAGGCTTGTGCACCACTTGTTCATTGCCTGCGTCCATCCCTCTTCATCAGCAATGCAGTTTGCCTTGCACTCCCAGTCGCTTCCAAACAGCCCAAAAACCCTGCACTCCTTAACCTCTGTTACTGTCACGCTTTGGGTTGCGAGGCTGCACTCTGCTGCTGCTGAAAATGCTGTTCCTTCTGTTGTGCTTGCAAGATAGTTCCCAGGGGGATATTGCGGCAGGCACATGTTAATTGTGTCCCACTCTTCCCCGGGATCCCATCCTGCCTGCCAGAAGCAATGGGGATTTGCCTTGCAGTTTTCCTCTGCAGTGCCTGTCTCTTCATTGTAAGACAGGCAGCTTCTCCAGTCATTATAAACGCACGCCGCGCTGCTGAACATGCTGCTGTCTGCAGCCTGAGTTTGCTGCTCTGCGCATATGGACTGCCTGAAATCATCGCATGGCTCTACTTTTTCTTCACCTTCAATGCAGTAATGCCTCCAGTGCCTTGAGCCGACAATGTCTGTTCCATTGCCAATGCTTCCATCATACTCACACCATGACTCTCCATGCCACCTGTCTGTTCCGTCAGAGGTATCTGGGCAGTCCAAATCCCTGCAGACATAATTCCCATAATCTGGCTTTGTGTCCTTTCCTGTCCTGTACCCCTTGCATTTGCTTCCTGCAAGATAGTCGCAGTTTCCGCACGAGGCAGAGTTTGCATTTCCGTCTGTTGCGCCTGCGCCGCAACTCTGCTCTTTTGTATAATAATATGTCCAGTATGCCTCATCGTCAATCTTTGAGGCATCATATATATTGGCAGTATTTCCGCAGCTGTCTATAAAATAGGTTTCATCCTTTCCTTCAACGCATATTGTGTTCTCGGTTTTTTGGCAGATTGTATTTAGAGAGGGAGCTGTGCACATCATTCCATTGTAAAACTCATACCCATACCTTATTCCGCTTGAGCCGGTGCATTCCAGCTTTGTCCCGAATGTGCATGCACTTTCCCCATCAGAATCTTCAAACACGCATGCGCCCTGCTCCTGCAATCCAGCCCTTACGAGGCATTCTAGTTCATTGTTTGCAGAGGTGAACTCAGCCTGGGTGCTGTAATCCACTCCATTGTATTCAGCCAGCCTCTTGCATTGCTGCTCTGTAACATAGTTTGCATTATCGCCTATAAGGCAGCATCCCTGCGTGCACTGTTGCAGGTTGCAGTCTGCATTGTTTGAGGTGAATTCTCCATTTGACTCCTCGCATAGGGTTTCAGGGCTGTTTCTTGAGCATGTTCCCTCATTGCTGTCATAGCAGCATCCAAGCCTGCAGAATGATGTCTCAGAGCAAAGCGCATTAGGGTTTGTCATGTAATTGCTGTTGCACTCGCTTTCTGAGGCAGACTCATAGCACCATGTCCCATTGACAGATCTCTCGCAGCATGTTACAGGAGTTGCAGTCTGGGCAGACGCAATTCCAACTCCCCCGCCAAAAACATTGCTTGTTTCTGCTATTATGAATGCAAATGCAAATGTTGAGATAATCATTATTGAAATCTCAACCAAGGATATTGCCCTTTTCTCTGCAGCCTTTCTGTTTTTTTCTGTTTCTTTTCTCATCTTTATTTTTTTGTTGTTTTCTTGATTTTAGCTTTTTTGCTCACAGCCCCGCAGGCAGCACATAGCCTCTCAGGGCAAAAACAAACTCTCTTCCTGTATCCCTCTGCTTTAGCGTATAAATCTTTGTTTCTTCTGTGTTGTCCTTTTCAAGGCTGTAATCAGGGTATAAAATCATGTACCCTACCTGCTCAAAATACCCGAACTTTGCCTCCTGGTTTATAATCTCTCTTGTCAAGTCCAAAAGCTCATACAGCGGCTCTTTTAATACTGCCTCAAACTTGTTTCTGCTGACTGTTGTTTCCCCTTTTGTTGCGCTGAATTCAAACTCTGCGTTTAGCACGACATTCTTCGGCATTATCTCTGTTTTCAGGGCAATGTTCTCAACATCTGCCTGAACAGCATAGCCCTGCTTTTCAAAATCTGCCTTCAGGCTCGAGACGCATCTCTTTAGCATAGGCAGGGCATAGCCTGTTATCTCGCTTTCAACATGCGCCTTCAGGCTCGGCTCCTGATTTGTGCATTTTGTGTAATACAGCACAGTATAGCAGAGATACCTTACCTTTTCATTTTGGTATATAATATAGTGTGCTGGCTCTATGTCCCCGCCCTGTTGGCTTAAAATATCAATAGCATCCTCTGCTGCGTCTCCCATGCACTTTTCTATGTATGCCTCAGGGCTTTCTATCTGTGGCGGAGTTAGGATTTTCGGCTTGAAAAATACAAAAAATCCTATAATGGCGGCGACAATGATGATTGCCACTATGATGAAGATGGTGACTTGCGAGCGTTTGCGCGAGTGTAAATTTAATGTTTTATCTTGAGCGCAAACGTGAGTAGAGCGTTTTGACTTTGCAATATTTAATTTTGTATTAATGAAGTCAAAGCGCGAGTTCGCCCTGCGCGATTTTCTGCTTAAAATGCCTCTATTTTTTGTTCTTGTCATTTTTTGCCTCATCTAAAAAGTTTTTAATCCAAATCTCTATTTTCTTAGAAAGCATAATTGCATTTTTATTGCAGTACTCTTTAAACTCATCGTAAGTCTTGGAGTCTAAGCTCAGGGTTACCTTCTTTTTTGCCATTAACTAAGCATAGTCAACCATCTTTATAAATCTTTTTATTTCTAAATAAGTAAAAGAAATAATTGGAAGTATATTAGATTATATAGAAATATATAGAAATATATTAGATTATATAGAAATATACGGAATTATATAGAAATATGATAGAATTGTGCCCCCAAAATGCAGAATCAATTTTTCTCTCGCGCTAATTATCAGTCTCAACCCTCGGCGCAAGGATGAAGAACAGGTTTATCCTTGGAGTGCTGAACTCAAGCTTCAGTGGATAGTCGTTTGAGAATTGTATCTTTGCCTTGTCTGTAAGCTTTGCCGCCTTTATGAATTTTTGCAGGTATTCAAGGCTGTATTTTGATTTTGCGCTCTCGCCTTTTATTGCCACCTCATCTGTTGAGAATTCAGAGCTTGCTGAATTCAAGCCCTTCGCCTCGATGATGAACTTGTTATCTTTTGTTATGAACGAGCACGAATCAGCAACAATGGCACAATCCTCTATGGAATCTATCAAGTCCCCGGAATTTATGTCAATGCCTGCTGTAAAGTCCAGCGGCGGAACTGACTTTTCCTCTGCGTCAATGTCAATCAGCGCAAGAACAAATCTTCTTTTTATCCTGTCATGAACATCTATCCTTAATGTGTTGTCCTCTGTCTGCATAATCAGCGAGCTTCCTGGAGAGCACCTTTTCAGCACTGCCTTGAGGTTGTCAAGGTTTAATCCGATTGTTTCCTTTTCAACAATAAACTGCGAAAATGCGTTTGCAGGTATTTTAAAAGATACAAGGGCGACATTTGCGGGGTCTATTGCAACAACGCCCATTCCGCTGGAATCAATTTGCAGCTTAACCTCTGTCACAAGCTCAGAAATTATAGAGATAACATCTGCAAAAATTCTGGTCTCATCCAATTTTATTATCATGACTCTACAAGAAAGAACGTATTTTTAAGCTTTGTTGTAATGCAGTGATAAAAACAAGCGAAAAAATACTCCCTTCTTCTTATGCTCTCCGAAGCCCATGCCAAAATATATAAACTTAGCCAAAATATCCTGATATATGATTCACAAAATTCAATTGCTAACCAGTCCTGAAGAGGTTCAGAGGCTATATGCATTTATCCGCCAGTTTCCTATGGATTATCCTGATTATTTTGCATGGCTGGAGAAATGCAGAAGGCAGCTCGAATTGAAAGAAAAAAAAGCATTTTACGCGACTGCGCTTGACAATGAAATTATTGGCGATTTGATATTTCAGAATTTAAAAGGAAGCCAAAATGTTCTTGAGATTAAGAATTTTAGAGTGGCACAAACTCACCAGCGTTTTGGGGTTGGCTCTGCTTTAGAATCAATGCTCTATTCTTTTGCTAAATCAACAGGCTTCAAGAGAATTCAGGTGGACACTCACCAGGATAATCTTGAGATGATTCAATTTTTAATAAAAAGGGGGTATAATCCTGAAGCCCAAGCCTATTTATATACTTTAAATAAATCAGAGGTTATTCTGTCAAAGAGCCTGTAAGACTTCAAAAATGATCTTCGAACACTTCGTCTGTTTCAGTTCACAGAAAGCAAAAGCATTTTTGATAGTGCTCAAAAACTTAAATACGCTCTATGGCTTAGCCCAGAGTTTTTGACATGGAGCATTTGGCAATTCTTTCAAAAAAGAGAAAGCTTCTAAGCAAGATTATTTCAGGAGAGAAAAAGATTGAATCCCGGTGGTATAAATTCAAAAAGCCCCCATTTGGGCGCATTTCTGAAGGAGACACCATTTATTTTAAGGAATCTGGAGAGCCTGTTTCTGCAAAAGCAAATGTCCAAAGAATTTTAACTTATGAAAATTTAAATTCAGGCACTATTTATAAAATAGTTAAAGAGTATGGAAGCCTTATAGGCATTAATTTGAATTTTATTAAGGAGGTAAAGGATAAAAAATTCTGTATTTTAATATTCCTGGGGAATGCCCAGAAAATAAAACCATTTAAAATTAACAAAAAAGGATATGGCTTGATGAATGCCTGGATATCAATTGATGATATTGATAGATTAAGAATATAATTAGTTGTTCTGTGAAATATCCTTTAAAAATCTGTCATGCTGAAAAACTATTTAAACAGCAAAGCCTTTCAGCCAGCATGGCTGGCGCGGATGAAAAAAAACCTGAAGAAAAGCCTGAAGAAGGCAGGGATAATGATGAAAAAAAAGAAATCTCTGAGGCAGAAAAGCGCATAAGGCAGATTGCGCTCTCTTACTATTCAAGGCAGGATGTGCAGGATGCTATTTTTGATTTCTCAAAAGACAGGGAGGTTGTGCCAAGGTATTTTGAGGGCTTTGGCAGGCGCCCAGACTCCCTGCAATATAAATCAGACATGCTTGAAATGATTAGGAAAGGCGCAACATCTCTTCACTGTTCAGAGGAGCTCTGGCATGATGCGCTGCAGCTTTCAACAGAGATGGATGCAGAATCCTTAAACAGCTTAAGAAAAGGATGGGATTTATTGATAGATATAGACAGCAAATATCTGGACTACAGCAGGATTGCCGCGCAGCTTATTGTTGAGGCGCTGGGTTTTCATGGCGTTAAGAATGCAGGCGTAAAATTTTCAGGCAATAAAGGATTTCATCTTATTGTTCCCTGGCAGGCATTTCCAGAGGAAATCAACAATGTCAAAACAAGCAGCATGTTTCCCGAATGGCCACGCATTATCACAAAATACCTGAATGAGCTTATTAAAAAACAGCTTGTAGAGAGAATAAGCGAGATGACAACTGGAAAAACAAGCAAGTATATAAAAGGTGAGGAAGAGGTGGGCGATGCTGTGAAGAAAGTCATGCCAGACCTTGTGCTTGTTTCGCCGCGGCATCTTTTTAGAATGCCTTATTCTCTTCATGAAAAGACATGCCTTTCAAGCGTTGTTGTTCCCAAGGAAAAGCTCCTGAATTTTAGCCCGAATGACGCCAATCCTCTGAAGATAAAGCCGATGAGCTTTATGCCAAAAGCAGAAAAAGGCGAGGCAAGAGAGCTTTTAATTCAGGCGCTTGACTGGAATAAGGAAAGCGCAGGCAGAAAACCTCGGGATGAAAAAGGCGAGGATAAAAGAGAATACAGCGAAGTCATTCTGAGGGATGTAAAGGAAGAGATGTTTCCTCCCTGCGTCAAGAAAATACTTGAAGGCATGAAAGACGGAAGGAAAAGAGCCCTGTTTATCCTGATTAATTTTTTCCGCTCCTTAAGCCTTGAGCAGAAGGATATTGAGAAAAGGATAGACAGCTGGAATAAAAAAAATCCAAAGCCGCTTGCCCAGAACTATGTTTCCTCGCAGCTTTCATGGCACTTCAGGCAGAAAAGAGTGCTGCCCCCAAACTGCGACAAGGATTATTACAATGCCATTTTTGTCTGCGAAAAGGACGAGTTCTGTTCCAGGATAAAAAATCCTGTGAATTACACAATAAAGAAATACAAGGCGCAGATAAATCAGAGAAGGCAGTGAAGCAAAAAAAGATAGTTTTTTAAACTCAGAGATAATAGTCCTGTTGGCAAAAGAGTTCTGATAATATTAAGATGGGAAAAAGAATAATAGCCCTCGGGCTGGCAGCAGCGCTTGCACTTGGCAGTGTGATTTCTTTTCCATATGCAAAAACAGCATATAAGAGGGTCAAGGCAAGAAATCTTGTCAAGGCAGCAGAATCAGAGTTTATAAAATTTGACACAACCCTTGCCAAGGCAAGAGAGGTTGTTGAGGTAAATTCTTACCTGCTGGTTGACGAAGAGAGAGAAAAGCCATATGCTGAAATCTCAGACTCCGGCGGGAAAAAAGCAGGCATTAAGGAAGGGATTGCCGAAAACAATAAGCTATTTGAGGGAAAAAAGTATGATGATGTAAGGACAAATCTGGATTCAAGGTTTGGGTTAAAGTCCGGCAGGAGAGAGACGCTGATTGATGTTATGAAGAGAGAGGAGCAGGAGCTGAAAGAGGTTATGGACTTTTGCGAGGGTAAGAGAGACATGAGGAATGAGGTATGGGCAAATGAGCTTTATCTTATTGCCAAGCTAAAATCCCCCTACAAGCCCGAAGAAAAAGAGAAAAGTGAAAGGCTTTCAATTCTTCCTGAAGAGCTGTTCAGGCAAATTCCAGCATGGAGCGAAGAGCTGGAAGAAAAACTGAAAATTTTTGATAAGGAACTGCATAACAGCCTCGGCACCAGCTTGATTCACTCTCAGCCTTTTCTTGAGCACATATTAAAGCGCGGAAGGAGCGAAAGGGTTAGTGACAATGCGCTGAAAATTTATCATGATGCTGAAAATTCTTACATGCAGGTTATGCCCCTGAACGACCAGCTGCTGTGGTACAGGCCTCAAAAGCATGACGGAAAAATGCCTGTAGTAAGCTACAAAGAGCTGCAGGGCAAACAAAGAAAAGCTGTTGGATTGATAAAAGATGGTGACAGCCAGCTTCAAATGTTAAAAAATTATTATAATGAGCTGCACGAGCAATACTATGTTTATGTTTCAGGCCATGATAAAGAGCACAAAAGATTCAGCCATACAGGATTCAGGAATGTTACTAAATATGATTTTGATGGTGATTCTTATACAACCACTGAGACATATACATATCATACTGATGGCTGGAAATTTTATTATGTAGCAACAAAAGTGACTCCTTCCAGCCAAACAAATGAAACAGTTTATGTTGGCGAAGAAGATGGCCTTTTCAGCTCGTGGGATTATGAAAATGATGAGGAGGTTGGATTTGTCAGGGCATGGAAAAAGCTGCATGATGATAACTCTGCGATAGTGAGAGGAAGGGCAGAAGCCCTGAGGCCAGCCATTGAGCAGGAATAAAAGCAGGAGTTGCATTCAGCGAAAGTATTTTAAAGCCATTATTCTTTAAAATTTCATGAATAAAAAGAGAAGCAAAAAGAGTGAAAAACAAGTATGCATTATCTTAATCCTTGCATTTTTATTTATATCTGTTGTGTCAGCGCAGAACCAGACAGCAATCGACAAGGGCTATGCCTGCCTGACAACAGAGGTAAACTCCCGCATTTCCACAATTACACCTGAAGAGCTTTCATTTTCACTG
>Ga0209541_10005058_pt1 | contig 23114 bp, 30 predicted proteins | sample RifCSPlowO2_01_FD_184027 | JGI IMG/M metagenome (GOLD analysis project Ga0209541, IMG submission 184027) | Groundwater microbial communities from Rifle, Colorado - Rifle CSP2_plank lowO2_0.1 (SPAdes) (version 2) | ecosystem: Environmental > Aquatic > Deep subsurface > Groundwater | place...
AGCCTGAATGCTGTTTAATCATTACTTCAGAAACTTCTTTGCAGAAATTTATTGTTCCGAAAAAATTAACTTCCATTTGGTCTCTTATTCCTTGGATATCACTCTCTATAAAACTACCATTTAGGCCAAAGCCTGCACTATTAATTAGAATGTCTATAGCATTAAAATTTTCATTGATGACTTTAACTAAATTTGCTACTTTTTTAGTATCTGTAACATCACAGCTTGCAGCAATACTATTAGGGGAATATTTTTTAATTTCTTCCAGGGTTACTTTTAATTTGTCTTTATTTCTTGCAATTAAAATTACTACAGCACCTTCTTTTGCTAGGTCTACTGCAATAGCTTTGCCTATACCACTACTTCCGCCTGTTACAACTGCAACTCTGTCTTTGAAATCCATTAAATTGTCTCAGTGTATTAATTTAAAAGGTTTGTTGTATGGTAAAATAGAATCAGAGTTTAATATATTTAATATTGTCCTTTACATTAGGTAGTTTAAACAAGTACTTTAAAAATTCATTTAGAGTTGGGTACTTTCTTTTAATATAAGAAAAACTTTTTCCTTTTTCTACCAAAACTTTTTTATGCTTTGATTTAAACCTTTCAAAGTCATCTTTAAATTTTATTGGTGGACCAGATTTTTTAATTAAAGGCTTTAACTTTTTTTCTTTTAACGAAAACCAATAAGTTCCATTTTTACCATCCCACTTCCAACCTGAATTTTTAACATTATAACCTTCTAAATTTAATTGCATTTCAATAAACTTGAAAGCTTTAACAAATTTAGCCCCTGCGATATCTTTTTTATCCTTTAAACTTTCAAATTGAATTTTTAAAGCGTCTTTTGGTATTTTTTCTTCTTTTAATTCAAAAAATTTCTCTGAATGATTTTTTAAGAATTGTTTGCATATTTTAATAAATTTTTCATATTTTTCTTTTGATAAAGCAGCTGCAGCATTTCTATCTTTTTGAACAGGATCTATAAAAATTAAAGGCCCTTTTTTTGAGATATTTAAATTTTTAATGTCATCTTTATTCCCTATTGTTGTTTGTGAAGACCATTTTGAAGCAGCTTTTATTAGATTTTTAAATCCTTTATAGTGAATAACTAATAATTCTAGAATATAACCTGAGAAACTGCCAATAAAAGATTCTGCACCATAGATGTTATTAGCTTTTGCAAATGCTTTAGCTAGACGCATACCATCTGAAAGTTTAGAATTTTTTAATATATAATCAACATGCAATTTTGAAACATCTGTAATATTCTTAGCTTCATCACTTTTTTTAATATCTAATATTGGAATAACCTCTACTGTGAAATTTTTATATTTAATTTGGAAATAATCTCTTGAGCCGTGCAATAAAGATACTTTAAATTTCTTTTTTAAAGCAGTTTTAAGCAAAGTAGAAATTTTTTTATCATTATCTTTAAATTTATTATAGTTAAATCCTACATACAAGTCTATTTCCGAATTTCCTTTCAACCAAGTATTTTTTGCTCCAGAACCACCTAAACTTACAACTGCGTCTTTTATTTTTATTTTATTTAATAATTCATTTACAACAGCTTTAAGATTAGCTTCCTCTTTTTTGTCTGGTTTAATCTTATTTAGTACCTTAGGAAGATTCATAAAATTGTAATAAAAGACCTGATTATATATATATTTCTGTTCACCAAAAAGTTTTTAAATTTTAATTTTAGATTAGATCTATGAAAAGGATAAATTTGCCAGAAACTAGTGGGTTGTATAAGTGCTTGTTATTCGAAATAAGATCAGAGGATTTATATTTAAGGATCGGTGATAAAGAATACTATCATTGGGTGATTGCTATGGATTTTTCTAAAGAAGCCAATTTAGCTGATTCTGAATGGGAACCTAGAAATGGAGAAAAAGTAAGAGGTGGGGCTTATGTAGAGATTAATTTGGAAAATAGAACAATGCTCTTTATTGGAAGGAGTGGAGATTATGGGGACATTGACCAGGAAAAGGCTATGAAATCTTTAATTGGAACAGGATTTTCTATTGAATTTTATGAATACAGTCCTGCTTAAGTTTTTTTAATCTTTATAATATATCTTTACAAAGTCTGTTATTTTAAACATTCTCTGATAATAGATTCTTCAATTGGAAATGCTATTTTTCCATCTTCTTCTTTTACATACCCAATAGCTGTTGGGAGAACAAAGCGTATTTTTCCTTGTCTATTCTTTTTGTCAATTTTCATAATCTTTATTAGGTTACTAGAATCTCCATTATAAGCTGTTGGCAATCCTATTTTTTGGATAAGTTAATTTTGCCTATCACAAGATTCTTTGTCCAATAACCTACGCTTTGTTGCAATTCTTGCTGCATAGACCATCCCCATTCCAACTGCTTCCCCATGCGAAATCATATAATTCTCTGCTGATTCAATAGCATGACCTATCGTGTGACCGTAATTAAGAATTTCTCTAAAACCATTTTCCTTTTCATCTTGTTCAACAACTCTTGCTTTTATCATACAAGATCTTTCTATTATTCTAAGGTAAAATTCCTCATTTATATCAGAAAAGTTTTGTTCTACATCTTGGAATAATTCAGCATCTTGCGTCATTCCATATTTAATAATCTCTGCAAGTCCATTTCTAATCTCTTTTTCAGAAAGCGTCATCAAAGTTTCAATATCTGCTATGACCTCTATTGGTTGATAAAATGATCCAAACATATTTTTGCCTTCTGGGATATTAACCCCGGTTTTTCCACCTATGCTACTGTCTACTTGAGCAAGAAGAGTTGTGGGAATTTGAACACACCTAATCCCCTTTCATAAGATGAGGCAACGTATCCAGCTAAATCCCCAACTATTCCACCACCCAGTGCAATAATAATTGAATCCCTGTCAAATCTGCTTCTTGCTAGATCTCTTCCTATTTTGATTGCCATTTCTGGGGTTTTTGATGATTCTCCAGCAGGAAATTTAATTAATTCTACTGGTAATCCTTGCTTTTTTAACAAATTTTCTAAGCTTACCCCATAAACTTCCGAAACCTTTGTGTCAGTTATTATAGCATATCTACTGCCACCAAATATTCTGAAATCTGTTTGAAATAAGTTTCCCTTACTGATTTTAATATCATAGCTTCTGTCTTTAAGATTTATAGTAATTATTCCCATACTTAAGAGGTTTAGTAGAAGTTTAATAAAGTTTTCTAATCTTAGCAATAAAAAAACCTTCTGTATCATTATCCTGAGGCCATATTCTTAAACAATTTTTAACATCTAAACTTTCTGATAAGATTTCACTTCTATTTATATTGATATCAAATTTTTCAATTTTAGCATTTGATCTTTTTTCTAATAAAAATTCTATTACTCTTTCATTTTCATCTGGATCTATAGAACATGTTGAATAAACTAAAATACCATTATCTTTTAAAACATCAAAGGCGTTTATAATTAAAGATTTTTGAACTTTAACAAATCTTTTAACCATATTTTCATTCCACATTATTACTGTTTCTGGAGATTTTCTTATTGCGCCTGTGCCTGAACATGGAGCATCTAATAATATTTTATCGAAACTTCCTTTAATGCTTTGGCCTGACATTAGAGTGACAATGCAATTTTTAACCCCACATCTTTGTAGATTAGTTACCAAAGGTTTAATTCTCGTACCAGTTATATCATTTGCGATAATTAATCCTTCATTCTCCATTAAAGATGCTATTTGAGTTGTTTTTGATCCTGGAGAAGCGCATAAATCCAAAACTAAATCTTCTTTTTTAATATCTAAGGCTAAAGGGGGTATTAAAGAGGCTGCTTCTTGAACATAATAATAACCTAAAAAATGTTCTAGAGTATTTCCTACTGGTTTTCTATCTTTATGCTTAACAAAGAATGCATCTTTACACCACTTTACTTCTTCAAAAATAAATCCCTGGTTTGACAATCTTTCTAATAATTCTTTAGAAGTAATTTTTATTGTATTGACTCTAATTGCCTTTCTTGGGTATTTTAAACTAAATTCTTTAAACTTTTCAAAATCTGTTATTGCACTAAACTTTTTAATAAAATTGTTTTTAAATTTGAATTCCATGATCATAGTAATAAGATAAGCTTTAAATAAGTTTTTAAAATTTTAATAGAATGCAAATTGATTTTAGAAGGGGGTATTCAATTTATATTAAAAAGCCTGAGGATTTAGTTATAGCTGCACCGCATTCTGGGCCTTCTGTAAATAGTGCGATAGCCAGGGATGATCATTCTGATACTTTGGCAAGTTACTTATGGGGCTCTACCGGGGGCAAGTTAATTATTTCTAATATTTCAAGAAATAGATTACTAGGTGTAGATTTAAATAGGGACATACCAGCGTCTAAAATTGCTATTGAGAATTATAAAGTATTTGAGTTGGGTGTGGATCAAGAAAAAATTCATGAGTATATGAAGAAATATGCATTTGTAGCCTCTTCTGATGATGATTACGAAACTAGATTAAGAATATATCAAAACTTTTGGTCTGAGATTGAAAATGGAAGGATTATAGTTTTAATACATAGAGCCTTTAATAGATTAAAGACTGCCCCAAGTATTATGGATGTAATTGTTTTTGGGGAGAATAAAAATTTAAAGCAACATATTACTGAAGTTGTGGCTAAGTTAAATAGTAAATATTTTAATTTTTTACAATCTGTTGAGAAAGATTATAAACAATCAATAATGTCTGAAACTAAAAGAGCTGTTTTAGATATTTTATTTAATTACAATAGATTTGATTTGAATAATATGGGATTAACTAAAAGAAAAACTATAGAATTAGATATAGAGAAAATGAAAAAGTATGCATCTCCTGTTTTAGTTGAAGATTTAAGAAGAAATTTTACACCTCAAAATTTTATTAGTGCTACTGAAAATGCTTTGTCAAGAATGAATTTACCACAAATAACTTTAGAATCTGTGCATGATGGTTCTTTAGCTCATGGCCCCAAAAGAAAATTATTTCCTTCTAATAAAATTGTAATTGAGGTAGAATCTTCTCAATTTTTAAGTTTCTGGCATCCTCAAATTGGAGCTAAGATATTAAGGGATTTGATTGATGAGTTATGGTATTATGAATGATTTAACCTTAACTTTTATATATTGGCTTTTTAATTAATTTATATGAAAGATATATTAACTAAACTTTTGTTTTTGTTTTTATTTGAAACGAGAGTTAAAGCTGAAGAAATTAAAGTTCCTTCTTTGGAAGAGATAACTAGATTGTTCTCAACATCTAGCAAAGAAGCAGTTGAAAAATTTGAGAATGAAGGCGTTAAAGTCTATATTCATAATGAAAAATCAAAACACCGTGGTTTATATAAATTTCTTAATGAAAATTTTAAGGATAAAAAAAGTGTTATTGTTTATGGATATTGTGATAATTTAGTAGAGATTAAGAAGATTATAGATAATACTCCTGATGATCCTAAGAAAGAAATGATTGGGGCTTATCTTTCATTTTTATATTCTGCTAAGGAATTAAAGGATAGTGATACTGGATTTGTTTTTGTTTATGTAAAAGATTTTAGCGAGATAAAACCTAGGAAATGGAAGGATTTATTATTTTTTGTTGAAGTTTTTAAATATACGAAAGGCATTAAATTAGGGTTTTCTTCTTATATTAAATTTAGAAATGGCAATTGGGGTTATTCATTTGAAAGTGTTATAGATCACGATAAAGACACGGATTTAGTTAAGAAGATTAAAGAAAAATAATATAATGCGCTGGCCGAGATTTGAACTCGGGCCATAAGCTTGGCAAGCTCATATTCTACCAGGCTAAACTACCAGCGCTTTAAAATAAATTGTAAAAGAGAAATTATAAACCTTTTGGATTAGGCATGACCTTCTTCAAAAACATTAGGAAAGATTACAGTATCGATGCCATGATATCTTAAATATCTTTGAATTTCGCCATAAACTGGATCATCGATGCTCAATTCTGCCTTATGAACTAAAATTTGTGCAAGTTTGTAAGCTAATCCAGATTCTTTATTTGATACTAATGTTTCAATTGTTTTTCTAAGTTTATTAAGATATTCTGGTTGTCTAACTAAATCTGATAAAAGATTTCCATCTGAACCATTTTCTTTTACTGTTCTATTGTACCAAACTAAAAGAGTAGGATAATCCCTATGTATAGGTTTAATTGCTTTTGTTAAAGAAACTTCAAAATCTTCTTCAGGATAATCTTCATTGGACATAATTAAAATCTAAATTTAGACCCTTTTTAAAGATGATGAAAAAGCATTTGGGCCCAGCGGGATTCGAACCTGCGACCTTCACCTTTCTTATATGAATTTTATATGAATTGTAAGGGTGATGTTTAGTAGCTACCAACTAAAAATTTGATAGCTCATACCACTAGACTATGGGCCCTTAAATAAATAATTCAAAGGTTACTTTATAAGATTTTCCTTCAAAAAGCTTTAAATACTATCTGAAATTTCATTTTAATATGTCAAAGAATGATAAAAAGCCAAAGGAAAATAAAGAAAATCAACCGCTAATGGCTAATAATATACCTTTATCTGCGCCTGGAGATCTTAAGGATTTAAAGATTCCAGAAGAAGTAAAGAAGAAATTAGAAAAATTAAAGGATGAATTGTACAAGTTTAAAGATTCTATTTTAAAGAAATTTGATAAATACATCTTAGGAATCACTTTATTGCCTCCTCCGATGCCTCAAAAACAAGGAGAAGAAAAAGAAAAAAAGGAAGAAGTAAAAAAAGATCAAATTAATGTTTTAGTCGTTGTTGATGATACAGATTCTACTACAATGTCAAGATTAGAATTAAAGGACAAGCTTTCAAAGGTTATAGAAAAGAGTGCTGAAGAGATTAATAAAAATTTAAAGCCTGAAATTAAGTTATTATCAGAGTTAAGAGAAGATTGTTACGATGGCAAGTATGAAGTTTTAAGAGATATTGCAGTTTCTGCTCCTGTTTATGATCCTAAAGACTTACTGGCTGCATTAAGAATTTCAGAATTACATAAAAATATGGTTTTACAAAGGTTTGATAAGTATATTGTGAGCTATGTTGCTGCTGGTTCTTTATTTAGAAATGAAAAATCTGGTGATATAGATGTTTATATTATTGTTGATGATACTGATGTTAAAAGAATGCCCAGGATTGAACTAAAGGATAGATTAGGGGGAATAATAAGGTCAATGGGTGCTGAAGCAAGTATGATTACTGGGATTAAAAAAAGTTTCCATATTCAAGTTTATATCTTGACTGATTTCTGGGAAAGTGTTAAAGAGGCAAATCCTGTTATTTATACATTTTTAAGAGATGGTGTTCCTTTATTTGATAGAGGGGTATTTATGCCATGGAAATTATTGTTAGAGATGGGGAGAATAAAACCTTCACAAGAAGCAATTGATATGCAAATGGATATAGGAGAGAAATTATTAGAAAGAGTAAAAGCAAGATTACTAAGTATTGTTTCTGAGGATTTATATTATGCTGCATTAAATCCGACACAAGCTGCTTTAATGTTATATGGTATTCCACCGCCAACTCCAAAAGAAACTGTTAAATTATTAGAAGAAATATTTGTTAAAAAAGAGAAATTACTTGAAAAGAAGTATGTTGAGGTATTAGAAAGAATTAGAAAATATTACAAAGAGGTTGAGCATGGTAAAGTAAAGGAGGTTACCGGGAAAGATATTGATCAATTTTTAAGCGATATAAGGGATTATTTTGCAAGATTAAAAAAATTATTTGCTGAGATAGAGAAAAAATCTGAGATTAAAAAGATAGAGGAAATGTATGAGAGTGCTATTTCGATAACTAAAGATGTTTTAAGATTAGAGGGAAAAGAAAGTACAAGTGAAAGTTTAATAAAAGATTTTGAAAATTATTTAATTAAAACAAATAAAATACCTGAAAAGTATTTACAAATTTTAAAGAACATTTTCAAAGCTAAAAAAGAGTTTAAAGAGGGTACAATAATAAAACAAGAGATTCAAAAGGTTTGGATTGAGGCTTCAAATTATATTAGAACTTTAGTTGAATATGTTCAAAGAAGGAGAGGTTATGAATTAGAAAGAGCAAAGATAAGGGTTAAATACGGGGATAAATACGGTGAAGTAATTCTATTGGATAATATTGTATTTATAACAAAAGATGTAGATGCTAAGGAAAAGGAGATTCATAAGGCCGATATAACAAAAGAAGGTGGGGTGGGTAAGATAACTGGCTGTAAATTAGAGGAAATGGAGGAGCATTTGGCTAAAGCAAAGATCCCTAAAAAGGTATTCTTGAAAGAGAAGATATTTGAGGATATAAAATCAATATTTGGCAAGGATGTAGAGGTTTTGGTCAGTTCGTAAGTGCGTAGGACAAAGAGCAAAGCTTTTAAAACTATATTTTAGTAAATATTCTATAAACCGATGATTAAACAGGAGGTTTAATATGACATCAAAAGATTTAACTGACAAGGCTTTAGAAGCTATTGAAATTGCAAGAAATACTGGTAAGATTAAAAAGGGCGCTAATGAGGTTACAAAGGTTATTGAAAGAGGGATAGCAAAGCTAGTTCTTGTTGCTGAAAATACTAATCCACAAGAGATTGTAATGCATTTAGAACCCTTATGCAAGGAAAAGAATATACCATTTGTTAAAGTTCCTACAAAAGAAGAGTTAGGAACAGCAGCTGGTTTATCTGTATCCACGACAACAGTTGCAATTGTAAATGAAGGTGAGTCTAAAGAAGCTATAAAAGCAGTTGTAAGGTTATTACAAATGGAAAAATGAAACCTCAGCAAAGAGTTCAACAAAATCCTGAACAAAAGAGAGAAGCAAGAGCATTTACAGATGCAGTTCCAGCTAGAGTCGAAGAAATAATTGGCAGAACTGGTACTAGAGGAGAAGTTACCCAAGTTAGAGCAAGAATATTGGCTGGAAGGGATGAAGGGAAGATAATAAGAAGGAATATTAAAGGCCCAATAAGAGAGAAGGATCTTTTAATGTTAAGAGAAACTGAAATTGAAGCTAGAAAATTAAATCAGACTAGAAAAGGAACGGCAAATGAGTAAGTGTAATTTTTGTGCTAAAACAATAGAACCTGGAACTGGGGTTTTATTTGTTACAAAAGTAGGTAAAATGTTATATTTTTGTTCTTCTAAATGCAGAAAAAATTTAAATAAACTAAACAGGAATCCTGCAAAGTTTAAATGGACTGGATTTTATAAGAAAGAAAAATAAATATAAATAATTAAAATCAATTCTTTTGGGGACCCCTCTTTTTTTAAGATAATCATTTAACTCATTCTCAGACTTAAGGATAGTAGGATCTTTTTTAATTTCAACTAATCGTTTTTTTGCTATTTCATCCTGGTTAAATAGATTTGCTACACCTTCTACCAAAACTTCTACATCAACTAAAACCCTGTTCAATTTGTCCCCCCCTAACAGATATTAATACCACTAGATTTAAAAATTAACTGCTTCTTTTTATTCCTTTAAGAGAAGCATAAATTAAAGGTAAAGCAATTACTGCATCTCTTTAAACATGCTATATTTTGGATATTCTATTACCGAAGTCTTTATAAAGGCTTAGGTATTCTAATTTCATATGGATCTTGGGATAAACAATGCATGGTGGAGGGGAAAGGCATACATGCAAGAGGACAAGCACATAAAGGACCTTGAAAATAAAAAATTCAAGTGGAAGCCAGAATTGCTTAGAACGATAGTATTAGAACCAAATAACCTGTTTACCTTGAGAGGACCAAGGCAAGTGGGAAAAACAACATTGATCAAATTGTTAATAAGAGAACTTTTGAACAAAGGGGTTAGTGAAAGATCAATTTTCTACTGGAATTGTGATGAACTTGTTGACTTTAGGGAGTTATCATCGATTTTAAGGGAATACATTAGCCTATCTGATAAAGGGGAAAGATACATTTTTCTTGACGAAGTTTCGAGAGTAAAGGATTGGCAAAGATCGATCAAAAGCCTAATAGACTCAGGAGAACTAGAAGATTGCTGCCTTATGGTTACTGGATCGAACACACTTGATATAAAATATGGCTCTGAAAGACTGCCGGGCAGAACAGGGAAAAAAGGAAAGGATTTTGTTTTATTACCTATGAATTTTTCAAGTTTCGTTAAATTAGTAAACCCAGATATCGGAAAGAATATTAATAAAATTACCCTAACCATTGATAACTTAAATAAAGAAGCAAATAAATTAAAAATATTTGAAACTGAATTAAAAAGTTTGTTTGATAAATACCTTATCACTGGGGGATTCCCTTTGGTTGTGAACGAATTTCTAACAAATAAAAAAATTCCTGACTACCTATATGAACTATATTTTAAATGGATTGTTGGGGATATTGTAAAATGGGGTAAGCGAGAAAAAATTTTAGTCCAATTGTTTAAATCGTTGCTGGAAAAACAATCCTCAAGGATAAGCTGGGATTCTTTGGCAAAGGAATCTGAAATTAAAAGCCATAAAACAGTGTCTGCGTATGTTGAAGACTTAGAGAATATGTTTGTGCTAATTGTTTTGTATTTTGTTGATCTTAAGAAAAAAATTGCTAATCCTGCAAAAAATAAAAAGATATATATTTTTGATCCTTTTATTTATCATGTATTCAATAAAAAAATATATTTCAAGGATAATGAAGTGAGTAATGAGATTTTAGAAGCAACGATAATTGCTAATTTGGCCAGGTTTGATTATGGGGGTTTATTCCCTTCAATTTTTTACTGGAATAATAAGAAAGAGGTTGATGCAGTATTAAGATTAAAGGATAAACTTTTGCCGTTTGAAATAAAATATCAGAACAACATCAAGAAGGAAGACTATAAAGGTTTACATTATTTTGACAGTGGAGTTTTAATTACAAAAAATTTATTAAAAAAAGGAGAAAAATATACTACAATACCTGCATATTTACTATTAGCAATGGATATAAGCGTTTAATCTTTGCCATCGAAACAACCTGTTTAAGTAGACTATGTTAATAATTTCTTTTTATTCCTTTAAGAGAAGCATAAATTAAAGGTAAAGCAATTGTTGCATCGCATTTTACATCTACGAATTTACCTTTAGGCTTCATTTTTCCCCAAGAAATTCCTTCTTTTAATTCTGCGCCTGAGCTTCCCCCCCACTCTGGCCTATCCATTGTAATCTGGATTCCATACTCTGCCATGTGAGGAGAGAATTGCATTGCTTGTTGAATAAAATTCTTTGGAACCCCCCCACCGATGTAAAAAACCCCATTAACTTTGCTATCCCAAACTAAATTCATAATTTCTTTTAAGTCATCAAATAATAAAATGTCAAATTTTTTTCCTTTTGCTAATAAACCCCATAACATTAAACCAATTCCAGAATCCATTAATGCTGGACAGAAAATTGGAATATTTTTTTCATAACAAACTCTCAAGATACTATTTTTATCTTTGATCCAGGAGCCTAATAATTTCAAGAATTCACTTCCGCTTAATCTTTTTCCTTCTATTTCATTTAGATGTTCATTAAATAGATCTTCCATCTTTTCATAAGCTTTATTTTGCATGTAAGAATCAAAAACTCTATCAAATCCTTTTTTATTTAATTCTGCATCATTTACATTACTTTCTCCTTTAATATGCTGAAAACCTAAAGATTCGGCTAAGTCATGGGTTAAATTTGCACCTGTTGCAACTAAAACATCTATGTAACCATCTAAAATCATATCTTTTAAAATATTCCTCATTCCCCCGGGGACCATTGCGCCTGCTAAACCAAAATAGATTTTACATTTCTTGGTTAACATTTCAGCAAAAATTTCAGATGCTTTGCCAATTCTGCCAGCACCAATAACCCCGCATTTGTTCATTTCTTTAACTAGGTCTTTAACAGACATTGATTCTTTTACTTCTATATGTTTTACATTTTCCATTAAAAATAAAAGAAAAGATAAATTCTTATAGCTTTCGGATTAAAAAATTACATACCCCAAACTAGTAGCCGAGCCATAATAGACACTCCCAAAACTATAATAAACCCACTTAACAGGTTTACGAAGAGTGCAAGTTTCCATGAAACTGCTTTCGCATTTTTTGTCTTCTTTCTCAGGAAGAAATACAGCACTGGCCATTCCAAGAGAGCATTGAGCAATGCATGAGGGATGCTGATGATTAAGAAGTGGATAGGTGAGAGGGCTCTGAGCAATGCTGCAGGAATAAATGACCAAACATTTACCGCAATATCCAAAGGAACTATCGTAGCCCAAAAGAAATCAAGTAAATCGGTAGGGATATTTGCAGCCAAAAAATAAAGGCTCATTCTGAGCATGGTTATATTTTCATGATACCAATTCTTTGCAAGATACCAAGCAAGACCTGCTTCAAGGAGTATAATGGGTATCAGGAAAAACAAATTGCTCCCATACAAAACCAAAGTTGGAAGTAAAGGGAGTAGCAGCTTGGCAGAGACTGCAGGAATGAAAAGTAAGCCAACAATAAGAAGTAACAATGCCCATTTCGGAAGTTTGTTTTTCATTATTTTAATCTGCTACCTTTGTTCCGTCTTCCATATCTTTCCAAGAATTGTTAAACAAACTTTCTAAAGCTGATGCGAAGTATGGCGTATTTGCCCAGATACCAATGTCGTAGCTTGGGTGCACTGTTTCATCGTCCATTGCCATGAACATAACATCTTTGCCATCAACAATACAGAATCTTGCATTTAATTTATCTGAATGCTTAATTTCAGCAATTTTACTTAACTCTTTAACAGCGCTTGCAGATTCTTTTGTAACTGGTGCAGCAATTCTTATTTTGACCCCTTTCTTATTTAATTTTTCCAATTCTGGCTTTAATGCTTCTAATTTTCTTATTAAGCCCTTGCTAGATGTCATTATTGTAATATTCTTTTCTGCATTCTTAATCATATACTCTAGATGCGAATATAGATTATGCCTTCCTCTTATTGCGCCACTTAAATCTGAAGGTTCAACAAATTCTATACCTTGCTTATGCAATAAATTTAATTCTTTTAAAACATCATTATTTCTTAATTCATCTAATTTCTTTTGTCTTTCTTTAGCATCTTCTGCAACTAATTTTTTAACCCTTTCAACAACTTCTTTAGGCTCAACTGCAACGTATTTAATTGGTTTTCCTAACTTCATCATGACAAAACCCTTTTTTTCTAAGCTTTCCAGAACATCATAGCTTCTTGATCGAGGAACATCCCCAATATCGGATAACTCTCCAGCAGTGCTAACGCCCCTGGATAATAAAGCAGTCCAAATCCTAACCTCGTAAAGATTCAAACCAAAAAACTGCCTTAATTTATTTAAAAATTCCTCTTTAACTATCATAATTTATCTTCCTCCTTGGGAATACCCCTTCTTTTTTAACTTGTAATAATAACAAACATCCACTGATTACCAATTTAAACTATGTGGTGATGGTATCAACTTCCATATATAAAGATTGTTATACTGAAAAGAATAGATTTTAATGATAACAAAATTATTTTTTGCCCTTTTGTTTTTCATAAATTCTTTTTACATCTTCTAAAGTATTAATATCTTTAATAGTTTTTTCGAAAGTTCTTAATCTCATAAATTTTGGGAATCTTAATGCAAAACCACTATCATATGTTTGTGAAACTTGTATTTCTTCGTAACCAACTTCAATAACAATTTTTGGTTTTAGTTTGACTAATTTTCCTTCTTGTGAAATAATCAAAGGTTTCAGAATTTTAGTCATGCTTTCATAAGTAACTTCTGAATCTTTTTCTTTGACTCCTGTGCTAACTTTTCCTACAATCTTTAGACCTTCTTTAGAGGAACATGCAATTGTATAACTTGTCAACCAACTTGCTCTTTTTCCTTCCCCATATTCTGCACTAACTATGACTAAATCCAAAGGCTCTAAGATTGGTTTTAATTTCATCCAACCTTCAACATATCTTCCTGGTTTGTAGGGTGAATTTAAATTTTTCATCATAACCCCTTCTAAACCTTTGCTTAAAGCTTCATGATAAAATTCTTTGGCTTTTCCAAGATCATCCGTGATAAGGCACTTTGTTAGGATTATTGAACCTGGTTTTTCTTTAATTATTTTTGTTAAAAGCTTTCTTCTTTCTTTTAATGGAGTATCTAAATAACTTTCTCCTTCATAATAAAGAACATCAAAAACATCCAATTCAACAGGAAATTTTTTAGCTAATTCTAAGATATCATATTTTCTTTTAATTCTTTGAGATATTGTTTGAAAAGGTAAATATTTCTTTGTTTCTGGACTATAAGCAACAACTTCTGCGTCTATTACATAATTATCCCCTTTAGTATTTTTTTTAACTACATCGATAACATCCGGGAATTGTTTTGAGACATCTTCTAATCGTCTTGTAAATAATTTTATATTATTTCCTAGTTTATGAATCGTAACCCTAAAACCATCTAATTTAAATTCTAACTGCATGGGTTTTCCTAAAGCTTCAAAGCCTTCATCGATATCTGCAGCTAAGATTGCCAACATAACTTTTAGAGGTCTTCCAACTTTAATTTTTACTGATTTGAAAGAACCTTGTTTTGCCAGCTTAACAATTTCACTATAATCTAAAGCCAGATCCATACCTTTTTTGATATCTTTAATCTCAACATTATAAGCTTGTGCAAAGGCATCTCTTATTACTCCTTCAGCAATTCCAACTCTTAATTCCCCCAGAATTATTCTTAAAATAAATTTAGCTTCATTTGGTTTTGAATTTGCTAATAATTCTGCAATTAAATTTATTTTTTTATCAACTGTTCCTTCTCCTTCTAATTCTGCTAATTTTCTTAGATTAGTTAGAACCTTATTTGTTGTTAAAACTTCTGCCCCTAAAGTTTTTTGAAGCTTTTCTTTTAGTAGTTTTTCACCTACATCCCCTAAATCCCCAATTTTACTCCATAATTTCTCTATATCCTTAACTTTAATTCCAGAAGATTTATTTATTGCTTTTAGGATTAATCTGTCGCTGACACCAATTTTTCTTTTATCATAAGGGGGAAAGACAGAAGCGGTTAGTAAGCACATTGTATCATCAATTTCTTCTATTCTAATTTTTTTAATAAAAACTGCAATTAGTTTAGTTTTTTCAAGTCTTTTAGTTGTTTTAGATAAAGCTTCAAATAATTCAACAAGTTCTAGGTATCTCATATTGAAAAGATTTATATATTTCAGTAGTTTTAAATATTGCTATGGATGTGTTTAATGTGATTAAAAATAGAAGATCTGTTAGAAGCTTTTCTGATAAAGGCGTAGGAGATGAAAAGATTGGGAAGATATTAGAAGCTGCTTCTTTGGCTCCTTCTTCTGGTAATATACAAAACTGGCAATTTATAGTTGTTAAGGACGCAAATAAAAAAGAGGTTATAGCTGAGGCGTGCAGACAGAATTTTCTTTTAGAAGCTCCTGTGATTATAGTTATTTGTGATGATAAAGAAAAGATAGAGCTTTTATTTGGAGAAAAAGGTAAAGAATTTTATGCAATTCAAAACTGTGCTTTAGCAACTGAAAATTTATTATTAGCTGCTACTGGTTTGGATTTAGCAACTTGTTTTACAGCTGTTTTCGATGAAGAAGCCATTAAAAGGGAATTGGAAGTGCCTGAGAATGTTTCTATAGACGGGGTTATAGCTTTAGGGTATTCTAAAGAAAAAGAGAGAGGAAAAAGATTACCATTGAAATTAAAAACTTATTTTGAAAAGTTTGGAAATTTTATAAAACCTTCTATATTTCCATTAAAAAAATTTAAAAAATAAAAAAGAAAGAGTTATCTACAAGTCTTTCTTAATCTTGCTAATGCGCCACACTCTACAACTGTTAATGTGGTTGGGTCTCGAATCTTTGGAACTATTATTTCAAAGTCATATGGGTATATTCCCCCAGACGGCTTAGCTAAAGTTGTTGACAATACCTGAAGAGCAGGAATTTCTGTTATAAAATTTGGATCTGTAGGTAAAGACGATGCTATCTTTCCATTTGCCGAGATTAATCTTGCTCTAATTCCTTCACTAAATGAATATAATGCATTATTTGTAAAACTTAAAGAACATGAAGTTGCATCTGGACCTGTTGTTGGACATGAACAATCAAAATCAAAATTTATTGTTGCACATAAAAGCTGCTCTCTTGTAGCTTTACTTGTTTCTCCTGTCCTCTCTTTAAAAAATCCAAAAGTCCAATTCATTAAGAAAACTGTTAATGCGACTGTTAAAGCAATAATTAAAACTGTAGCAATTAATGGTGAAACACCTTTTTTTGATCTTATCATATAAACATCCTCCTTTTTTTAATATCACTTCTTTTTTCCTTATGAATCTTAGTTTATAAAGATTATTATATGCTGATGCCTGTTAGGACACCAGCAAAGATAAAAGTTTAAAGGGCATATTTATAACCCTTGTAGGGGGGAGTTAAGAAAATGCCCTTTTAACAATGCTATCTAATTAGGTCGATGCCTAATTCTCTGCTAACCTCCAAAGAGTATTTGCTAGGCTCTCCTGGTTTAGATCTTCCTAAAATATATGGAGACTTAACACCAGTGATTATTGTCATTACTCTCAATCGACCATTCATTTTTTCATCAATTCTTGCTCCCCAGATTACGTTAGCTTCTTTATCTAATGCTTCAGTTACTATTTCACCTATTCGGCTAACCTCTTCTAGAGTCATGTCAGTTCCACCTGTAACATGGATTAAAGCACCATTCGCTCCATCATAGCTTACGTCTAATAATGGATTTGTTAAAGCTCTCTTACAAGCTTCGTCTACGCGCATTTCAGATGTGCTTTCTCCAATCCCAATAACACTTACATCTCCATTGCTCATTATTGCACGAACATCTGCGTAGTCTAAGTTAACTAGTGAGGGGATTGCAATTGTTTCAACTATACCTTTAATCATTGTTGAAACTAATTCATTAGCAACTGCAAATGCTTGTTGTAATGGTAAATTTCCTGCAATTTGGACTAACCGATTATTGTCTATAACAATTACTGTATCAGAAACTTCCCTTAATTCTGTTAAACCAAATTCAGCTTTGTCGACTCTTGCTCTTTCAATATCAAATGGCATTGTAACTGTACCAATAACTATTGCACCAACTTCTTTAGCAATTTGTGCAACAACTGGCATTGAACCAGTACCAGTACCGCCACCTAAACCGCCACAGATAAATACCATATCTGCATTCTTCAAGGTTTCTTTTAGATCATGGATACTTTCTTTTGCACTTTCTCTTCCTTTTTCAGGATAACCTCCGCAACCTAAACCCCTTGTTAGGTCTCTTCCAATTAGTAGTTTTCTATGAGCCTCAGAAATTTCTAAGTGCTGCATATCTGTATTAACTGCTATAATTTCTGCACCATCAATACCCTTTTTAAATAACCAAGAAACTATATTGTTTCCTGCACCACCGCAGCCAATAACCTTAATGTTTGCATGACCTACCTTTAAATCATTATAGTTTTTGTTTTGTGCACCCTCAAGTGCGTTTTGAACGATGAACTCCATTTTTCCCAACCCCCGCTTTTTTTATATTTTTTTATATATATTTCCTAACACATAAGTCTTTATATGCTAGTCCGATATCATACTTCTTAAGAAAAAGTTTTTAACTACGCCAATTGTTAAAGACTTAAGATAAAACTTACTGTTAGAGAAAAACGATATACACTTTGAAACTGACGCCAATCAGTTTAGGGTTTTAATCGCCAAATTAAAACCAATTTAATATATTTTTGAAGACTTAATTTATATTTAAATACTTTTAAACTATGAAATATATAATGGAAAGTATATTTTAGTATAGAGTTCTAGAATACAAAAATATTTTTATAGTAGATTAATCTAAAAAATAAAATGGCATTGAAAAAAGTGGATATAAAATTAAAAGATGGAAGAAGTTTTGAAGGCGTCTTAATACCAATTGAGGACAATAAAATATCTTTAAAGCTGTCTTCTGGTTATAATCTAGTTTTAAATAAAAAAGAAATAAAATCTATAAAAGTATTACAAGGTATTCAATTAAAAACTGTTAAAAAAGAGTACAAGAAATCAAAATCTTTACCGACAATATCAATTTTACATACAGGGGGGACTATTGCCTCACGAGTAGATTATTTAACAGGAGGTGTATCCTCAACTTTTACACCTGAAGATTTAATTTTAATGTTTCCTGAATTAAGTGAAATAGCAAATATAGAATCTAGATTAATACAAAATATGTGGTCGGATGATTTAAGGTTTAAGCATTTTGAGATTTTAGCTAAGGCAATTGAGAAAGAGATTAAGAAAAATGTTAAGGGAGTAATTATTGGGATGGGAACGGATAATTTAGCAGTTGCATCTGCTGCTTTGGCTTTTATAATTGAAAATCCTCCTGTACCTATAATTTTAGTTGGGGCACAGAGAAGTTCTGATAGAGGATCTACAGATGCTGCTTTAAACTTGATATCAGCTGCCAAATTTATTACAAAGACTGATTTTAAAGGGGTTGCAATTTGTATGCATGAAAGTTCCTCAGATGATCGCTGCTTAATTTTACCTCCAACAAAAACCAAGAAATTGCATACTTCAAGAAGAGATGCTTTTAAGCCAATTAATGATAATCCAATAGCCAAAATTCAAGGGGATAAGATAACTTTTTTTAAAGATGTTAAGAAAGGGGAAGGAAAGTTTTTGATAAGACCTAAGATGGAAGAGAAAGTAGGGTTAATAAAAATTACAATTAACATGGATCCTAAACAATTTGAATTTTTTAAAAATTATAAAGGTTTGATAATTGAAGGTACTGGTTTGGGGCATACACCGGGAGATGTGGTGGATAAATATACAAAACAGCATGAAAAAATTATAAAAGTAATCAAAAGCTTATCAAAATCCTGTATAATTTGTATGATTTCAACATGTTTATTTGGAAGGATAAATATGAATGTTTATTCTAAGGGGTATAAATTACAAGAAGCAGGGATAATTGGAAATTTAACTGATATGCTGCCAGAGACTGCTTTTATAAAATTAGCATGGTTATTAGGTAATTATAAAAATAAAGAGCAAGTTAAAGAGTTAATGTGCAAAAATTTAAGGGGGGAAATTTCTAGTTGCAGTTCAGAAGGATGGGAGTGTACATAGGGGATTTATTAAACAAGATAAGGTTTGACAAGAATTTAAAGCCTGAGGAGTTTTCAATAGTATATTATGACAGAATTCAACAGAAAACATTTGAGATTCCTTTTATATCACTTTCCAGATCAGGTAATTTTATTGTAACTAAAATAAATAATAGGGAAACTATGATACCCTTACATAGGATAAGGGAAGTTAGAAGGAATGGAAAGGTTTTTTGGAGCAGGGATATTCGTTAAACTTCATTTAGGATGACCATTGTTTGAGTTTTTTGAATACCGTGTAAATTTCTTAGATAAATTGTTACGAAATTATCCAATTCCTGGATGTTCTTAACCCTTACTTTAATTATAACATCATGAGAACCTGTTACCATTGCTGTTTGTTCGACTAAATCATTTGCTTTTATTGTTTTTACCAATTCATGTTGAGTTGTATTTCTTAGTTTTAGAATATTATAATCAACTGTAACCAAGATAAAAGCACTTAGGGTTCCTAGAGTTTTATCGTTCAGATTTACTGTATAATTTTTAATAGCATTCATTCTTTCTAGTTTTTTAATCCTATTATGTATAGTTGTCAATGGCATTAATAGTTTTTTGCTTATTTCTTTGGTGCTTAACTTAGAATTTTCTTTTAATATCTTTAACAACAAAAAATCCTTTTCATCTAGTGTATTTTGTGACATGGTGGAATATTTTTCCATTATGGTATTTAAATATTTTTCTAAAATAAGGGCTTAGAATAGGGATTTAAAGGGTTAATTTTGGAAATTTATTCCTTTTTAGGTAATTTTAAAGCTGGTTTAAGGGGATTAAAGCTGTTATTAAAAACAATCCATGAAAAATTATTTTATTTGGTTTTAGTGGCGGGAACAATTAAAAAATTTACCATATTTACTTCGTTTTTTGAAATTTTTTCTAATTAACTTGAAATAACTATATAAATTAGATTGAGATTTTAATAAGTTATGAAAAAGAAAAAAATTCTAAGCTACTATGAACAGCTTAATGAAGGTTTGGAAGAGGAAGACATCTATGAACAAGATTCTATAGATGATCTTGAAGAGTCTGATGAAATAGACTCTGCTGAAGCTGGTTTCATGCGTGGCTATATAGAAGACGACGAAGAATGATTAAAAGTTAAAAGATTAGTTTTATAGGGGGTTTTATTTCTTTGCTGTTTTTGAGGTGAAAATTTTAAATGTGCAAGAAACATCTTTCTAATGTAACTACTAATGATATAGTGTACTTATTTGCAACTTTGATAGAAATCTTTATTTACTAACCTAAAGGTATAATTTTAATGATTAATTTAAAGATTGGTTTAGAGATTCATAGGCAGGTAAATACACATAAATTATTTTGCAGTTGCCCTTCTGAATTAATTGATAAAGAACCTGATTTTCAAATTAAAAGATATTTAAGGGCTGTGGAAAGTGAAATAGGTGAGAAGGATATAGTTGCTCAATTTGAAGTTGCTAAAGGGAAGCATGCTATTTACCAGGGTTATAAAGATAAAACTTGTTTGGTTGAAACTGATGATGAACCACCACATTCAATAAATCAATCTGCATTGAAAGCTATTTTAGAAGTTGCTTTATTATTAAATTGTAAAATTCAAAGGAATATTCAAGTAATGAGAAAGCAGGTTTTAGATCTATCAAATACATCTGGTTTTCAAAGGACTGCTTTAGTTGCAACTGATGGTTTTGTAGAAGCAAATGGAAAAAAGATTGGGATTAATACTATTTGTTTAGAGGAAGATGCAGCTAGAAAGATTTCAGAAGGAAAAGATTTTGTAATTTTTAGGTTAGATAGATTAGGAATTCCGTTAATTGAAATTACAACTAAACCCGATATTAAAACTGCTGAAGAAGCAAAAGAAGTGGCAGCTTATTTAGGGATGCTAATAAAGTCCACTGGGAAGTTTAAAAGCGGTCTTGGAACAATAAGACAGGATGTTAATTTAAGTATTAATAATAATCCAAGAATAGAGTTAAAGGGTGTTCAGGATTTAGACACTATGAATAAAATGATTAATATTGAGGTTGAAAGGCAATTAAGTTTATTAAAAGAAAGTAAAAAAATAGTGCCTGAAGTTAGGAAAGTAAAGCCTGATTTAACAACTTCTTTTTTAAGACCTATGCCTGGGGCTGCTAGAATGTATGTTGAAACAGATCATCCTGAAATTGAGATTTCTGATCATATGTTAAAATCTATTAAATTACCAAAATTAATAACAGAGAAAGCAATAGACTTGGAGAAGGAGTTTAAATTATCAGCGCAATTATCTAAGGAAATAATTGATATTGAAGATAAATTTAGGGATTATGTTAAAAAATATAAAAATTTAGAAACTGAGTTTATAGCAAGAACATTAATTGAAATTCCTAAAGAGATAAAGACGAGATTAAAATTGGATATTAGTAAAGTAAAAGACAATGATTTTGAATTTGTTTTTGAAAATATAAATAATAAAACAATACCTAAATCAGCTGCAATTGAGATTTTAAGTGAAATTTGTGAAGGTAAAACTATTAATTTAGAGAAATATAAAACATTATCTGAAGTGGAAGTTGAAAAAATAATAAAGGAGATAGTTAATAAAAATAAAGATGCTCCTTTTAATGCTTTGATGGGTATTATAATGGGAAGGTTAAAAGGGAAAGTGGATGGAAGTAAAGTTGCTGAGTTGATAAAGAAAAACAGTAGTTTACAAAAGTTTTAGAATATTTTCAAAAAAGGCTTTAATTTTTAAAAGTTTTAATGTTAATCTTGAAAAGTTTCCTGTTTTCCCATTAAATTTTCCAATTCTTTCACAGTAGACTATATTAAAACCTTTGCTACTGAATTATATGAAATTCAAAACAAAAAGTTTAAATACACGTGCATATACATGTACACAGATGGGAACAAAAACTATCTCTATAATGGATGACGCATATGAACTTTTAGTTAGAAACAAAAAGACGAATGAAAGCTTTTCCCAGGAGTTAAGAAGGATTTTGCCTAAAAAGAGGAGTATTATGGAATTTGCAGGTGCTTTATCTGATATGAGTGATGAGGAAGAAGCTCGAATAAAGGGAAGAATTAAACAGCTCAGAGAAGATGCTGATCGAGAGATGAAAGAGAGGAGCAAAAAACTATGGAATGCTTAGATACCACATTCATAATTGATCTTTTAAAGAACAAAACTGAGGCTATTAAAAAAGCTTCTGAAATAAAAGAGGAGTTTATTGTTACAACAACTACAAACGTTTTTGAAGTTTTACAAGGCTTCTACTTTGAATCTAATCAAAAAAAGATTGATATTGTTAATAATTTTTTAAGCACAGTGGGAATATTACCACTTGATTTTACAGCCTCTGCCAAAGCTGCTGAAATAAGAGTAGATTTAATGAAAAAAGGAAAAGACATAAATGTTTTAGATAGTTTAATAGCAGGAACAATGTTAACTAATAACTGTAATACTATCATAACACGAAACAAGGATCATTTTGAAAGGGTGAAAGGCATTAAAGTTGAAAGTTATTAATTATTTTCCAACAATTACTTAACCATTTTTTTGGCTTTCTTTTTTAAAGATTTTAAATCTCTTAATAATTCTTTCTTAAGCATACTCTCTATTTTTCTTTCTTTAGCCTGAGCTTTTCTAAATAACTCTTTAGCCATCCTTTGTGCTTTTGGTTTATTTACAAGGCCTTTCTTTTCTAATTCTTTTAATACTTTTTTAGTTTGTTCTTTTGCTACTGCAGCTAAACCGATTCCGATTAAAATCCCCTTTTTGATCTTACTCATTAATCATCACCCCATAATTTTAAAGTAATTATAATTTATATTGATTTCTACATCTTGTAACTGGTTAGCTCATTATTGTGATGTAGTATATACTTTCTATTCCTTTTGGCGTTTAAATCAAATATTTTGCATTTTAAAGACTTTTAAGTTTTTTA